>Ga0194125_10007423_pt1 | contig 15810 bp, 9 predicted proteins | sample TA2KigC250mmetaG_FD_148626 | JGI IMG/M metagenome (GOLD analysis project Ga0194125, IMG submission 148626) | Freshwater microbial communities from Lake Tanganyika, Tanzania - TA2015034 Kigoma Deep Cast 250m | ecosystem: Environmental > Aquatic > Freshwater > Lake | place: Tanzania: Lake... | reverse complement strand
GGAATCAGCGCCGCGGCCCTCGACGCCGACGCGATTATCAATCTCCCCAAGTTCAAGACGCACCAGCAGATGGTCGCCACGTTCGCGGTCAAGAACCTGTTCGGCTGCGTCAGCGGCAAGCAGAAGGCCCTGTGGCATTTCCGCAAGGGCAACACGGCCGACCAGTTCGCCGATCTGCTCGTCGGCGTGTGCCGGCATCTGCGGCCCGTTTTGACGCTCATCGACGGGATCGTGGCGATGCACGGCCAGGGACCGATCCGCGGCCCGAGCAAATCCCTCGGCTGGCTCATCGGCGGCGCCGACCCGATCGCGTGCGAGCGGGTCTGCTGTCAGCTTATCGGGATGGAGCCGGAGCGACTGCCCATCCTCCGCGCGGCCGCACGGGCCGGTTTCGGCTGCGCGGACCTGGCGCAGATCGAGATCGTCGGCACCGCCCTGCCGGCAACGCCCTGCCCCGATTTCGAGTGGGCCGTGCCAATACCGGTCAAGTTCACCTTCGGGCGCGTCTGCCAGAGCATGGCCCGGCAATTCCTGCTGCTGGCCCGCAGTCTCAGACCGGCCCGGGAGCAATCGGCGAAAGAGTAGAGCCGAACAACCACCCACCCCGCCCAGTAAGCCCTGGTATGCACGCCAGTCAGCGGCGGCAATTTCTAATTTATGATTTATGAATTATGATTTATGAATTATGATTTCCCCCGCAGGCGCTGGATTCCCAGCGCCAAATCTCGAATCATAAATCGTAAATCATAAATCATAAATTCTTACGGGGTACGAATGGTCGCAGGGAATGATCAACCGTTAGTAGGCGTTTGGCTGGTTCGCGCGGTCTTGATGAGCGTCGTTTTCCTGGGGGTCGCGGGGTCCGCCTGCCGGCAGGCGCCCAACCTGCTCCTGTTCGGCTCCATGAACACGACGCGCACGGCCAACGACTTGGCCGCCGTCCAGTGGGCCGAGCCGGTACCGGCGGCCGGCCTGCCGAACCTGCACCGGGTCTCGGCGGATTTGTATCGCGGCGCCCAACCCAAACGGGAGGGATTTGCCGAGTTGCAGAAGCTGGGCATCAAGACCGTGGTCAATCTACGCGAGTCCGACGGCGTCGATGCCCAACTGCCCGCGCTGGGTCTTGCCTATGAGAGTATCCCGATGACCGCCCTGCGGCTGAAGGATGCCGACGTCGTGCGGTTCCTGCGGATCGCGGGCAATCCTCAAAACGCCCCGGTCTTCGTGCACTGCCGGCGCGGGGCCGATCGGACCGGCCTGATGAGCGCCGTCTACCGCATCGCCATCCAGGGCTGGACCAAGGAGCAGGCCCTCGCCGAGATGACCCGGGGCGGCTTCCGCTTCAACCACGGCTACCAGAACGTCGTCAACTACATCCGCGACCTGGACATCGAGCAGATCAAGCAACGGGCGGGCCTCGTGGCCGAGACAACCGGAACCCGCTGACAGCCGACCAAGCTGGGACGATTGGAATACTGGAATAAACCAAGCTGGAGTGCTGGGTCGCGTGGGGCACGCCTCTACCCATCATTCTTCAGCGCGCTCCCTTCAGAAGATCGTCGGCCCTCTTGCGGGTGGCGTCGTTCTTCGATTTCTCGACCACGGTCTCCAGAGCCTTCTGACGCTGCTGCCGCGCGCCCGGGATGTTCCGGGCGGCCAGGTTGACGATGGCGACGCAGGCGTCTTCGGCGACGGCCGGCTCCGAGGCAAGCGTCGTCAGCAGCTCCAGCGCCGCGGCGTTTCGGATGGCGCCGACGAGGCCGATGGCCTGCCGCTTCTCCTCGGGCCGCTCGATCAGGGACAGCAGCTCGCGGACTTTGGCCACCTTCCCGTTGTCGTCGAGACTCTTGTCCCCCTGGATATACCGCAGATAACCGCGCAGGCCGAGGACCTGGTGCGACATCTTCTTGCTCGACCGGACCAGGGTCAGAAGCACGTCGGCGGCCGCCGTATCGCCGGGCCAGGTGTTCGGCCAGGTCGACAGGGTCCGCACCGCTTCGTCCTGGACCGTCTCGTCCTTGTCTTCGGTGGCCGCTTTCAGGGCCGCCAGCGCATCAGGTCCCCCGGCGACCGCCAGGGTGTGCAGACCGATCATGCGAACCGCGCTATCCTGGCTCTGCACGAGCGGCAGCAGATGCGGCACACACACGGCGCCGGAGCGGCTGCTGATGGCCTGCAGGGCCTTCTCGATGTCCCCACGCTCTTTGGCATTGGCGGTCTTCTGGACGAGTCGCACGAGATCGGCGGCCTGCTGGTCCCCGCCCAGCAACCCGAGGGCCTGCACGGCGGCGCCGCGGATTCCCGGATCCGCATCCTCGACGCTCGCCAGAATCGCCGCGAGCGCCCCGTCCATCTGCCGTTGCCCGGCCAGTTCCAGCAGAATCTGGCGGGTCCGGCCCGTGGCCTGCGGCAGGCGGGCCAGCAGATCGGCATCGACGTCTTTGCCCGGCAGGTGGGTCAAGGTCGCCTTCGCCGCCTGCGCCAGCTCCGCATCGTTCTCGACCGCGGCCGCCAACAGGACCGGTACGCAGGACACGTTGCCCAGGCGCATCAGGAGTCCGAGCGCCGTAACGCGCAGGGCCTTCGGGCCGCTCCGGGCGGCCTCCAGCACGATCGGCAATACCGCGTCGTCATTGCGGTCGGCCAGGGCCAGAAGCAGCAAAGGCTGGCGTTCGGGACTCAAGTGCTTCAGCTCGACCGCCAGGATTTTGGTCACCTCGGGACCAGGGAGCTCACGGGCCGTGCGCAACCCGATGCCAAGCTGCGCCTTGTCCGGGGCCTCCAACTGCTCGAACAGCAGCTTGAGCCCTTTGCTCCCCCGGGCGAGAATCGCGCCGCGCGTCGCTTCGAGCAATTTCTGCTTGGGCAGAGCCGCCCGTCGGACGGTATCGTACAGCTTCACGGATTCGGCGGCTCTCCCCTCGGCCAGGAGTCGCTCGGCACAGAGGATGCAGCCCTCCGCCACCGCCGGCCGGACCAGCGCGGGCACCGAAGCCAGCGACTGCTCCAACACCTTGGCCGCCTCGTCGCCCCCGATCTCGCCCAAAGCCACGGCCGCCGCCGAGGCCACGTCCGGGTCGGGATCCTTCAGCTTTCCCACCAGCCCGTTCACCGCCTGGGCGTCGCGCCGGACCCCCAGGGAATTGATCACGCCGATCAAGAGCCGGCCCCGGACCTTGTCCATCGCCTCGCGCAACGCCGCGTCCGCCTCGGGACCGGGAATCGCCTCCAGCGCGATCCGCGCCCATGAGGACAAGTCCGCGTCCGCCAGCAGCGGCGCCAGGGCCGGAATCGCCTCCTTCGTGCCGTAAACGGCCAGCCGCTTGCAGGTGATCGCCTTCTCCGCCGGCGGCGCATCCGACCGCAGCACGGCGATGAGCTTGGACTCTCTTTCCTTGGGATCCTGGTTGTCCGTGGCCTGGGTCTGGCCGACCGCCATCGTTGACGCCGCCAGAAGCAGAACAGCACACCACGCGAAACGTCGATTCTTGCGCATCATAATCATCCTCATGTAGCCCAGCCGCCCTCGACTGGGAAAGTTCAAGGAGACACCCCCGAGGGCAGGGGCGCCATATCATATTTCTACAGCCGCCACGGCTCACGCAAGGCTTCCGAGCGGAGCCGGTTGGCCTCTTCGTCACCGGGAAACTCGTGTGTCTTCGGATCGTATCGGACCCTGCGACCCAGGAACAGCGCGATATTGGCCGCGTGACAGGCGATATGCGCGTAACAGGTCGCGTCGGCATTGGATCGTGTCTGCGCCCGCGTCTTGACGCAGTCGAGGAAATCGCGAATGTGAAAGTCCGCGGGATAGCCGGGGATCTTGACACCCCGCCGGGCCAGCAGGGCCGGATCGCTCGCGACGATCTCGGCATCGTCCCCCGTCTCCACCCAGCCCTTATCCCCCTCGAACCGCACCGGGCACGTCCCCAGCGGCAGCCAGCCATCCATGCGGATGATCAGCCTGACCCCGTTGGCATAGCGGGCCTGTAACTGGTTATCCTTCGGCTCATACTCGACCGGGGCCGTCGCGTCCGCGTCATTGGCCCACTGGCACAGATCCACACAGTGGGAGCCCCAGGGCAGACAGCCATTGCCGACAAGCCCGCCGCCCTCTTCGAAGTCGAAGCTGCGGAGGTGCTGGCGGTTGAAGGGCCGCCATGCCGCCGGCCCGAGGTAGAGGTCCCAATCCACCTCTTCCCGGGGCGGCGGCGGTTCCGCCGGGAGCCAACCGCTGCTCTGGGTCTTCAGCGTCATCGGATGGGCGTGGAGGGCCTGAAGCCTGCCGAGCCTGCCGGTGCGGGCCAACTCGACCGCGTACACGAAGTTCGGCAGACTGCGGCGCTGGGTCCCCGCCTGGAACACGCGACCCGTGCGGCGGAACACCTCGGCCAGCGCCAGGCTCTGGGCGATGTTCCTCGTGCAGGGTTTCTCGCAGTACACGTCCTTGCCGGCCTGGGCCGCCAGGATCGAGGCGGTGCCATGCCAGTTCGGACCGGTCGCGATCAGCACCGCGTCAATGTCACGGCGGGCCAGCAGCTCGCGCAGATCGATGTACGTGGCGCAGTCCGAGTTGCCGTACCGGGCATCCACCATTTCCTTGACCGCTTTGCGGCGCGCGCCTTTCACGTCGCAGACGGCCACAAAGCGGACGTCCGGCTCGTGCAGGAAACAGCCCAGGTCGTAGGTGCCTCGATTGCCGATGCCAATCCCGCCCAGAACGATTCGCTCACTCGGGGCGACAGAGCCGTTCTTGCCCAAGACCGTGCCCGGAACGACATACGGCATCGCCAGCGCTGCACTCGCTTGGGCGGCCGTCTTGAGAAACCGCCGGCGGTTGAGAGAGCATCCGTCTTTGCCCATAGTCATCCTCCAATAGCCCCGCCGTCCTTGGCTGGGAAAGTCGTCACGACATCCCAGGGACAGGAGCAGGCTACCCGTAAGTTCTACACGCGCCACGGCTCGCGCAAAGCCTCGGAACGCAGCCGGTTGGCCTCCTCATCGCCGGGGAATTCATGTTTCTGGGGATCGTAGACGACCTTGCGGCCCAGGAACAGTGCGATGTTGGCCGCATGGCAGGCGATGTGCGCGTAGCAGGCAATGTCGGCGTCGGCCCGCGTCCGGGCCCGCGTCTTGACGCAGTCCAGGAAGTCGCGGATGTGCAGATCGGCCGGATAGCCGGGGATTTTGACCCCGCGCCCCGCCAGCAGTGCCGGCGAACTGGCGCCGAACTCGGCGTCGTCGCCCGTCTCCACCCAGCCGGTCTCGCCCTCGAACCGTACCGGGCAGGAGCCCAGCGGCAGCCATCCGTCGTTGCGCAGGACCAGCTTGACGCCGTTGGCGTAGCGGGCGTGCAACTGGTTGCCCGTGGGCTCATACTCCACCGGGGCCGTCGCGTCGGCATCATTGGCCCACTGGCACAGGTCCACGCAATGGGACCCCCATTCCAGGCACCCGCCGCCGCCGAAGCCGCCCACCATGCCGCCGCCTTTCTCGAAGTGGAAGGCGTTGAGCAGTTGCCGGTTGTAGGGCCGCCAGGCCGCGGGTCCGAGATACCGATCCCAGTCCACCTCGTCGCGGGGCGGCAGCGGCTCCTCCGGCAGCCAGCCGCTGGTGACCGTTTTCAGTCCCATCGGATGCGCGTGGAGCGTGTGGAGCTTGCCCAGCTTGCCGCTGCGGGCCAACTGGACCGCGTACGCGAAATTGGGCAGGCTGCGGCGCTGCGTGCCGGCTTGAAACACCCGGCCCGTCCGTCGGAACACCTCGGCCAGCTTCAGGCTCTGGGCAATGCTCCTCGTACAGGGCTTCTCGCAGTACACGTCTTTGCCGGCCTGGGCCGCCAGCATCGAGGCGGTTCCATGCCAGTTCGGACCGGTCGCGATCAGCACGGCATCGATGTCACTGCGGGCCAGCAGCTCGTGCATGTCGATATACGTGGCGCAATCCTGGTTGCCGTAGCGGGTGTCCACCATTTCTTTGACGCTCTTGCGGCGTTCGGCGCGTACGTCGCACACCGCCACGAACTGGACCTCGGGGTCATGCAGGAAGCATCCCAGGTCGTACCGGCCCCGGTTGCCGATGCCGATGCCGCCGAGCACGATCCGCTCGCTCGGGGCGACCCGGCCGCTCTTGCCGAGCGCCGTGTCGGGAATCACCTGCGGCAGCGCCAGCAAGGCGCCGGCCTGCGCCGCTCTCTGCAAGAACCGCCGCCGGTTCAGTGGAACGTTTTGCTTGGACATGCTTGGTCTCCTCTGGGGTAAGCGTTCACACGTCACGATTGTCACACGCGGGCTCGCCTACGTCATCACGACGAGCCCCCGGCCCGCCTCGTGGGCGGCGCCGGCTCGGCGCCAAGTGTAACATACTTGGCCCGGGAGCGTAAGGGCCATGGCAAACTATCGCACGGTTTGGCCGCAACACTTCTTGTATTTCCTGCCGCTGCCACAGGGGCAGGGCGCATTGCGCGGGACGTGCGGCGTCCGCGCAGGAGCCGCCGGCCTCTGGCTCGATGGGACCTCCGCCGGAGAGTCCACTGACGGGCTCGGCCCGGAGGGCGGCACGGTCGCCGGGTCCGACGGCGGCGAAGACGGCTCCCCTGCCAGACCCAGCGCCCGCCGTATGGCCTCGCGCGGGACCCGGATGGGCGCCGGGCCGGACGGTTCCGGCATCGTGCGAATCAGCATCTCGACCTGCTGACGACCGGCCTCGGTTTCGCAGGCCTGGCGGGGCGTCCGGCCGCCCAGGACCGGCAAAGGCCTGTCGATCCAGCTCATGTACTGCTTGTCCAACAGGTCCTGCACCGCCTGCGTCAACTCGGGCGTCATCTTGACCGGCGCGGGTCCCGGCATCCGCTCGTCCATCGGCCGGTCCTTCTCGGCCTCGTCCAACTGGCGGGTCTTGACGTCGCGGAATGTCACCCCCGGCAGCGTCTCCAGCCACGCGCGGGCCTCGGCGAACCGCCGGGCGGAGTTGACGGTCAGCACCAGCTCGTCGCCCACGAACTCCATGTGGCCCATCGTCACCGGCCCGCCGAGCATCTTGGCGCCCTTGCCGGTCTCCCGGGTCCAGATGAACTTCTCCTCCACGTCGTCATAATGGATGTCCGGCCGCTGCAGCAACGCCTGGCGCGTGGCCGCCGGGTCGGCCAGGCCGAAGGAGGCCGTGTGCCAGAACAACGGATCGCCGTCCGTGTTGCACAGACGCGGCGGCTTCCAATTGGCCTCCCAGTCCTCGATCCAACCCCACAGCCAGCCGAACTTGTGCGCGTCCCGCCGCAGACCTTCCAGGGTGAACTCCATACCGTTGGCCTGGAGAAACGTCACGGCCTCCATCCCCATCCCGGCGCCGAGAGGCGGGCCGGCCAGGTCCAGGAAGTGGAACCGCCCCGCCGCGAAGACCCGCGCACAGAAGAACAGGCCCTCCTCGATGTTCTCGGACATCAACTGGTCGTGCACCTTGACCGTGCCGCCCAGCAGGACGTCTTCCAGATCGATCGTCCCGGCCCGGGAATCGTGGCCGGCCACGCGATACAGCGTCGGGTACGCCGCCATCCGGGCGCGCAGCAGCATCGCCTCCGGAGCCGGCAGGCCCTCATCCAGCATCTCCTCGCCACGGGTCTTGCTGACTTTGCTCGGGCGGCAGTCCAGGATGGCCCAGCTCATGTAAGCGCCGCCCACGCCCTGCATTTCGTGCTCCTTGAAGTAGTGTTGCAGGTCGTCGTCATCGAAGTACCGCCGCGCGGCGCGCGGCGAGCGCAGGCGCTCGTCGGACTTGAGGCGCGCCATGAAGCGTTGGAACAAGCGCCGGTCCGCCTCCTTCCAGCCTTTGAGATCGTCCGGCGCCGGGACCCCAGCCTCCGGGGCACTCGCGGCTTCTACCTCGTCGGCCGTGAAGGAAGCGGGATCGCCCATGTGCTCCAGGAACCCATCGGCGATCTCGCGCAGTTTGGGGATCACCGCCTGGAAGGTGCACTCGCCCCCCAGCGGCTCCAGAAGCGACGTCAACGCCTCATGGAGCTTGCGGTTGGAGCAGACGATCCGGCGCGGCAGGCCCTTGCGCCCGTACGGCCCCTGGCGAAACACCGCGACGATCGCCGCGACGGCCTCCTCCAGATCGCCGGCAAAGACCGCCCGTGCCTCGAATACATACTCGCTCCCCTCGTCGGCGACCAGCAGCAACTGCATGGCGCGGTCGTCGCCTTGGATGCCCGCCCTCAGGGCAGGCGTGCCGATCAGCCAGGTCTCCTCAAGAATGGGCAGACCCTGGAGATCGGCTCCACCAGGCGGCAAAGGCACTGCTCGGGGAGCCTCCGATGAACGCCATTTCTCCCGGGTCACGGACACACGCGGCTCGGACGGGTCGCCGCCGATGGTCAGGACGCAGATGCCGTCCCTGTCGTCGAGCGTCGCCGGCTGGAGCTGTTTCGTCTTGTCGGCCTTGACCACGGCCCGCAGAATCGACAGCAGGAGCGTCAGCTCGGACTCATTCACGACGCGCGCCCGCTGGCCCGCCGGCTTAGCCAGAAAGCCCGGCACCTGCTCGTCAAACCGGGGGTGCAAGTCCGCCTCCCGCAGCAGGGCCTGGGCTTCCGGCGACAGGTTGCCGAACGTGTCCATGCTGAAACCCAGCATGTCAAGATCTGCCAGGGCGTCGTCCCCCGTGCCGCCGGCTTGGAAGAGCGAGGCCAGCGCGGCGGCGGCTCCGGGCTCCCGGAAAAGCGACAGGCCGAACTCCTCCCGGCCGGCGCCGAGAACGACTCCCAGCAGGGAATCCTCCCGGTCGGAAAACCGCACGCCGAAGCAGTGGACATTGGCAAAGCGCATCCAGAGCCGTCGGCCATTGAACTCCTCCGCGGCCCGGACCGTGTCGCGTATAACATCCTTGCGTTGCATAGACCTGCCCTTTGACTCTGCGCCTGCACTTGGCCGCGGCGCATCCGCGCCAGCCTAGCTCGGTCGCGTACCACCTTGGGCATTGTAGGGCCGGGGCCAGGATTTCACAACCCTCAGTTTCCGCCGGGCGGCGATCGCCGCCGCGTCGCAAATGAACCCGATCGCCTTCGACCATCCCGGCCTAGTACCGCGTTTCACAAGTACCGCGACGATGGGTGGTAGATTGCCGCGCTCGGCGAGCCTCGCTCGCAATGACATCGGCGCCCCAGTATGTCATTGCGAGGAGCTTCAGCGACGAAGCAATCTCGACTCTATCGTCTCAGGACTTGCGAAATGCCGTACCAGGCCTGCGCATACTGGAACCGCTGCGGGGAAATCGAGCCACACCCGGCCCATGTGCCTGACCATGGGTGCTTGAAGAGAAATGGGCTTCTACTTCCGCATGGCCGTCACCAGGATGTTGTCGATGGCCCACCACCAGTCGTTGCCGGCATCGAAGAGGCCGAAGGTCAGGACCATCGTCTTGGCCCCGGCCGGGTGGTCGATGGGCACGACCACCGTCTCATTCGTGGCATCCGGCTTGAAGTTCGGGCTGCTCTGGTTGGACTCCCACAGGAACAACCGGAGGGGCGGTCCGCCATCGAAAGAGACCTTCAGGTTCGCCGTCTGGTGGTAGTTGCTGTCATACTCCGGACGCCAGCTCGAATCGAAGGTCAGCTTCAGCGTACCGGGCGCGGCCCCGGAGATGTCGATCGGCGGGGCGCTCAGGAAGGTGTTGTACCAGCCCGCGGCCGCTGCGTCGACATGAGGCTGGTCGTCCCATTCATCCGGGTCGGCAATGGCGACCGTGCCGATCCCTTTGGTGAACTCCGAGCGGCGCTGATCCTCCGCCGCCCGGGTCCACCAGATACGGTCGGCGAAGCTCCAGCCGGCCCACTCCGTGACGCCGTCCAGGGCCGTGCCGGCGCCGGGGACGCCCTTGTCGTCGATGCTCCAACCGGGCGGGGGCGTCTTCGTCCAGACCTTGCCTCCGGCCAGCGCCTCATCCACGTTCGGCCCCAGAACCAACCCCTCGAAATCCTCCGCAAACAGCGCCACCGGCTCGGGGACGCCGGTTGCGCCCGCGTAGATATCGTCGAGGTACAAGACCCCCGCACCCCCCGGCTTCGGATTCGCGCGGTCCCCCAGGCCGAGACGAATCGTCTTGACTGCGCCCAGATTGACGCCGGCGGCGCTGAACTCGCTTAGCGGAACCTGCCATCGGGTCCAGGCGGCCATCGCCGTGTGGGCGGTATGGGGATAGACAACCGTGGCAACCTTGCCACCCCTGTCGGACAGCACCATGTAGAACCGCTCTGGTTGATTGGCAGACGTGCCGCGAAAGTACAGGGTCAGGGTGGTGAGGCCGTCGCGGGACCAGTCCTGCGGCACGGCCCACGGCCGCTCGGTCTCCGAGTAGTACGGCGCCACGAGGTTGTTGTAGTCGAGCGGCATCGATTGCCTGCCGCCATGGATGATCCCGCGTTCGGCAAAGGGCGCCGCCAAATGACCGACACGGGAGCCGGTGTTGTTCGTCCAACCGTCGGTCCACGTCTCATAGATCCGGCTGCCCTCGTCATCAGTGTAGCTCTCGAAATCGTCCACGGACACGAACGTGGTGAATCTCCAGACCGGGCCGGTCCGGGCGGTCCCATCGGCCTGGATCTCGTCCACCCGCCAATAGTAGGTTGTCAAGCCTTCCAGTTCCGGCGGGGCGAACGTGGTAACCGCCAGGTCCAAGGCGCCTTTGTCCGCCGCCGCGGCCCCCTGGGTAACCGCATCGCGACTGTTGCCGAAGTACAGACGATGCTTGACGGCCCCCGCTCCCGGCATCCACCTCAGGGTCGGCTTCAGCGCGACGTTGGTCGCCCCGTCCGCCGGACTCGGGTGGTACGCCGTCAGGGCCTGGACCGTGAAGTGCCAGACGTTGCCGGTGAGGACCGTCACCCCATCCGTCTGAATCTCGTCCACCCGCCAGTAGTAGGTGACGCCCGGACTGAAGCCGGGAATATGGTAGTACATCTCGAACGCCTGGCGGGTGGCGACACGCTGGGCGTCCGTCAGCTCGGGCGTCGTGCCCAGGTACACGTTGTGAAACAGGGCCCCCTCGCCCTTGGTCCACCGCAGCAACGGCGCCGTTACGCCGACGGCGCCGTTGGCCGGGTCCGGGTTCTTGGCCACCGTGCCTGCGGCGACCACGCCCGCCGCCAGACACACTCCCAGCCCCATCCACATGAAGATCGTTTTCTTGCACATCGTCGTCCTCCTTTGCCTTCTGCGCGAGTCGGCCCGCCTCAGCCACGGCCGGCTCCCTCACGCGTTGGTATGGCACATACTCTGACGGCCGGAAAAACCAAGCAAGAGCGAAGGGTGTGCAGCTCTCTGAAGGTAGGTATACCGTAATCGCGCGGGGAATTCAAGAGAAAAGACGGGATCCGACCGAGCCGGCCAAGGTATGGAAACGGCCATGGGCTACCCGGATGAGCCACAACCCGCCTGGCGTCGATCCGGCCGCCTATGGCCGTTTTTCCGGAAATTCACCCTCAAGATCACCGAAGCCTCTGCGCCCATACGGGCGCAGGAAGGTCCGCCGGGCACGGCGCGAAAACAGGGGCTTCCCGCGCCTCGCGCGTGTTGCCGCCGGCGGCTACCGGGCGCGGGGACAGCCGCACGCCTGGCACTTCTCCCGGGACTTGGCGTACACGTGCACGATCAGCTCGCCCCGATCCTCCACGCCGAACCGGGCAAACAGCCGGCACAGATGCGTGCGCACCGTCGGCACCGACATCTGCAACTCGCGGGCAATCTGCTTGTCCGAATGGCCCTGCAGCAGTTGCTCCACGACGTCCCCCTGCCGACGCGACAACGCCAGGTCCCGTTTCAGTTCGGCCCACGCCTGGGGCGTGAACACGCGCTTGTCCATCAGAGTCGATTCCATTTCTCAGCCCTCCTTGGCTTTCCCAAAATACCGATTTCCACCTGCTTCATGTCCCGCGCCTTGGCGAGGTCCCGCCAAGAGGGACAACTCCGAACGGCCCGTGACATACCGAGGTCCACGTATACTGTTCTTACTAATCAGCGCCTATTAGGGAAAATACTCAATTTTGCGGAGAAACCGTGGGAAACCGCACCTGGCTACCGGGCAGCGGGCCGGCGTGGGACGCGAGGGTCCACTGGGCCAGGACATAAAGGATTATAGGAATCGCCAATAGGGCCCACCAGTATCTGCGCCCCAGACGCCAGGACTCGTCGGAGGCCGCGTGCCGGGCAAAGGTACCGGCCTGGACCCGGCCGGGGGAGTTCACGACGAGCAGCGAACATAGACCCGCGGTCAGCCAGAAGCTGAGGTGGACCGCGAACACCCCCCGGCCCGCCATACCCGGCAGTGCCTGCGTGAACGCCCCCAGCGTGGGGACCCACAGCACCAACAGGAATAGAAGCTGGGCCCGCCCGAGGTCGGTCGGCGGAACCAGAGGCAAACGCGCCCGGCGGTGCTGCACGAGCGCTACGATCATTCCGGCGGTCAGCAGCCCGCCGGTCGCCAGGAGCCACCACGCCGCCGGGAGGCCGAAGAGATCCTGTGGTATCTGGCTCCGCGATATCCAGTTAGTAGCGTTCTTGAACAGATTGGACCACATCATGACGATCAATAGAAACACGAGCGCCACGGTGCGCAGGCGCCGGGTATCCCCCTCGTGCGCGGGGAATGTCAGCCGGGGGCCGACGCGTCCGAGGAACACCGCACTGAGGCCCAGCCCCATAATGAGGCCGAACAACTGCTCCATCCACTTCCAGTAGTCCAGACCCTGCAGGACCTCGTGGCAACCGATGGGGCCCCACTGCGCACGACCCAGCATGTTCACGAAATCGCCCAGCACAAAGCCGAGTCCACCGATCAGCAGACCGTATCCCGCGAGCATGCCGGCCGTTCGATCCCGCCGACGGCGGAGATACGCCAACAGTGCGGCAAACAGGCCCACGCACCCGGCCCAATTGTCACTCCGCGGCGGGGTCAGGTGCAAGCCGAGCACCGCCGTCAGCACCAGGTAGCCCGCCCACCAGCCGCCGGCCAGAATGGCGATCAAGGCGCACGCGCTGCGGTCGGACGGAAACAGTAGCGCGCAGGCGCCGGCCACGGCCAGGGCTGACAGGGCGCCGATCCAGTCCGTATCGTTCAGAGACCAGCGGTCCGACAGCGACGCAGTCAACCCGCTCAGACCCAGTGCCAGCCAGACCAGCCCCAGAGCGACGAGCGGCCGAGCAAACCGCTCCAGATAGGCGGCCGGCTGCGTGACGGCCAGCGCCAGCACCGCGGCGCCGATGCCCGCCCAAAGCCCGCCGATCACGAAGAGACAACCGTAGCCGTAGAAGACATCAAGCAACGAGGCGCTCGCCGTATAGCCGATGATCCGGCCGTAGCTCATTTGGCCGCCGAAGGCCCACCCGATCGCTCCCGCCATACCCATGACGCTCGCCCGTCGCCACCAGTCTTCACGGCCCGACGCCAGGCAGATCGACAGGCCCAACAATGCCCCCGGGATCATCGCGCCCGCCTCATGGCCGTAGTCTCCCCGAATCCCCCAACCCAGGGACATCGCCAAGCCCGCCAGGATCACTCCGAGGACGATCCGAACCATATCTGCAGATCTCTTTCTCGTATGTGTCACCCCCGTGCCGCACGATCGGCGGTCCTCCCCTGTCCGGGCGTCATCGCCAAAGGCTCTGCCTTTGACCCGGGCGCCGCGAGCGTGCAGGAGATCATCGTCAAGGCTGGAGACCTTGGCGATGCCATCCATCGCTGTTGCCCAAACGACGCGGCGCTCGCGCCCGCGGTACGCATGGGCAAGATGCCCATGCCACGAGAGGCGATCAGACCTCTTTCCACTGACCCGGGATGGGGACCGGATAGCGGCCCTCGGCATTGGCCGGCAGGGGCGAGGGGCTGTCCTTCGTGAAGTCCACGCTTGGACAGAACTGGAAGTTGGAGGCCAGCATCTCGTCCCAGGTGATCCGGGTGCCCATGTGGATCGCGGCACGTCCCATGATCGAGGCGAGATTCGCATAGGCGGCCCGCTCGAGCTCGTTGTACGGTTGGTTCCGGCGGATGGCCGTCAGCAGCTCGTCCCACTCGGCCTGGTAGGGGCTGACCTTCTCGTTCTCCGGCCGCCAAACGACGTTGTCCTTGCCGATCCGCTGATCCTGGTAGGTCAGCACGGTCGGGGCGTGGACGTTGCCCGAAAACTGGGCGGCGCACCGCGTCCCATGCACCCACGTGGCGAACTCGTTCTGGCAGTTCCGCTGGCTGCGGCTGTTGACGAGGGCCTTGGTCCCGTCGGGGAACGTGTACTCGATGGCGTAGGTGTGCAGGTTCTGGCTGGCGTCGTCGCTGCCCGGCTCGCGGCCGCCCAGGCCCTCGGCCGAGACCGGCCAGGCGTTCTTGATCCAGCAGCACTCGTCCACCTGGTGGATCATCATCTCGATGAACCAGGCCGACGAAGTCCAGAGGAAGAAGTAGGGTCGGCGGAGCTGGAAGAGCAGCTCGCTCTCGCCGCCCTGGAACGGGCCCAGGCGGGCGCCGGGGTCCATGCGATAGGCCCGGGTCAGCAGGATCTCGCCCAAGGCGCCGTCGCGGATCCTTTGGATCAGGGTCTGCCGGGCAGCAGAGTGCCGGCACATCAGGCCGCAGCCGATCTTGAGGTTCTTCTTCTTGGCCTGCTCGCCCAGCCGCAGGATCTCCTTTGTGCCGCCCGGGTCCGGCGCAAACGACTTTTCGATGAAGGCGTTGACGCCCTTTTCGACGGCGTACTTGAGGTGGGTCGGCCGAAAGGCGGCGTGGGTGGCCTGGATCATGACGTCGCCGGGGCGCAGACAGTCGATGGCCTTGCGGTAGGCGTCAAAGCCGAGAAACCGCCGCTCCGGCGGGACCTCGACCTGCTGCGGGAACTTCTCGCTCAGGGCCTTGTAGGCCCGCATCTGCTTGTCCTCGAAGACATCGGCCATGGCGACGAGCTTCGTCGGCCCCGTCCGGGAGGAAAGGGCATTCTCGGCCGCCCCGCCGCCGCGGCCGCCGCAGCCGACGAGGGCGATGCGGATCGTGTTGTCCTCGCCGGCATAGGCGCGGGACAGCACCGTGGCGGCCAGGGTCGAGCCGGCCACCAGCCGGCCGCTCCGGGCCAGAAACTGTCGGCGCGAAGGGTTCTCTGCATGAGCGTTATTCTGTCGTTTCATACCGGCTCCTTGGAAAGCAAATCCCAAATTCCAAATCTCAAACAAATCCAAATGACCGAAGCTCCAAATTCAAAACGGTGACTGCTGGGCCTTTATTCGCTGATATGCCTCGGCTCCCACGTTGGAGAGATGGACGCCGTCCTGCTCGGGCACGGGCAGCGAAGGGATTCTCGATCCCTCCGTGTCGCACCAGACGTTGTGGCGAAACACGAACGTCTCCGGGGCGGTGCGCGGTCCGACGTTCACGAAGATCTGTACCCGTGCATCGAAGAAGATGAGATTGTGCTCGAAGAGGCCGCTGTGGCACGGCGGGAACCGCGGATCGCTGGTCTCCTGGAGAATCCGCAGCACCCATTTATCCGGCAGGACGATCGTGTTGTGGTGCACGTGCCCGCCGTGGGCGGTGACCCACGCGACCGGGGCCGTGCTGCCGACGAACCGGTTGCCCGCGATCGTGATGTTCTTCGCCTCATAGTCGCCGACACTCGGCCGGAAGAATTGCAGGCCGGTGCTGCCGCCCAGGTTGATGGACCGCTGGCCGGCATGGAGGAACAGGCAGCACTGCACGAGAATGTCCGTCGTCCCGCCCTTGAGTTGTATGGCGTTGTCCTGCGAGAAGCCCGCGCGTCCGATGAACGTGCAGTCCTCGCTG
>Ga0194125_10007422_pt1 | contig 15810 bp, 8 predicted proteins | sample TA2KigC250mmetaG_FD_148626 | JGI IMG/M metagenome (GOLD analysis project Ga0194125, IMG submission 148626) | Freshwater microbial communities from Lake Tanganyika, Tanzania - TA2015034 Kigoma Deep Cast 250m | ecosystem: Environmental > Aquatic > Freshwater > Lake | place: Tanzania: Lake... | reverse complement strand
TGAAGAGGGAGGAATTCTTGACAATATCCTGACCCGATTGTCGAACTATATTGAAAAGGCGGAAGCCCTTAAGAAAAAAGTGAAATCCGCCATGATCTATCCTGCCATCATTGTATCGGTCGCCATTCTCGTGGTGATCATTTTGATGATCTTCGTCATCCCTGTCTTTGAGACGATGTTCAAATCAGCAGGCCAGTCTCTTCCGCTCCCAACTCTGATCGTCCTCACCATGAGTAAAATCATCAAGAAATATATCGTTGTCATTGTCCCTGCCTTCATCCTTTTGGTCTACCTGTTCAGGAAGTTTTATAAGACCGAGGCAGGAGTGATCCTCATCGATCGTCTCATCTTAAAAGTGCCTGTTTTCGGAATGCTTCTTAAAAAAGTCGCCGTTGCCCGATTTGCCAGAACACTGGGCACACTGGTCAGCAGTGGTGTTCCTATTCTTGACGGACTCCTGATCGTCTCGAAAACAGCTGGAAACAAGACCGTTGAGACAGCCATCCTGAGTGCAAGGGCTAGCATCCGGGAGGGGGAAACCATTGCCGAACCTCTTGGCCGAAGCGGGATCTTCCCTGCCATGGTCATTCAGATGATCTCGGTTGGAGAATCGACCGGCGCCCTGGACTCGATGCTGACCAAAATCGCGGATTTTTATGACGATGAGGTGGATGTGGCTGTAAGCAACCTGACTTCCCTTCTCGAACCTTTTCTGATGGTCTTTCTGGGAGTCGTCATCGGAGGGGTTGTCATTGCGATGTATCTGCCAATCTTCCAGATGGCATCGGCTGTTCATTAAACGCTTGCTTCTCTTATCGAATGATGGAACCCTATGAATCCTAATCTTAGTGTCCCTGAGGACACCCAACAGAAAACCCTCAACAATGTGAGGGGGTTGATGCTCTGGCGGGTCATCATTCTCACCCTTTTGCTTGCCATCGCCTATATCTTTCAGCTCTCCGAGAAAAAGTATTTCTTCATCTCAACAACCAACGAGTTCTACTATTTCATTAGCTTTTTTTATCTGGTTACCATTGCCTATGCCTTTCTTCTCAAGCGGATCAACGACCTTCGTCGATTCACCTTCGTCCAGTTGGTCATCGATCATCTCTTCGTTGCGGGGCTCATCTACTATACGGGCGGAAAAGGAAGTTTCTTTCCGGTCGCCTACATCTTCTCGATCATCGGTTGCAGCATCCTCTTCTATAAACGAGGGGCCTTCTATTCGGCATCCCTTTCCACCTTTCTTTACGGCCTCATTTTGCTCCTCCAGCTCTATGAGTGGGTGCGCCCTCCGGGCCAGGGGGTCACCCCTGAGGCCAGTCAGGTCTTTTATTTATTGGTCATCTATCTGGCCGCCTTCTATATCGTCGCCTTTCTGAGCAGTACCATCTCCGAAGAATTGAAAAAGAAGAAGACCGAACTGATTCAAAAACAGGTTGATTACAATCAACTGGAAGCCTTTAATCGGAATATTGTCCAGAGCCTTGATAGTGGCTTGCTGACCATCGATCTCAATGGAAGAATCAATTTTCTGAATCGGACCGCGGAAAAAATATTGGTCCGTAAGGGAGCTGAATTAAAAAATGGTTCCATGTATGATCTTTTCCCCGAGATGGGAGGGGTCGTCGAAGAGATGAAACGAAAGGCTTCCGACTTTTTTAACGATTACCAACGTTACGAAGCCATTCTTCCTGCAGAGAATGGGGGCAATCTCTATCTCGGTTTTTCCATCTCTCCCTTGACCGATCCGCAGGGAGCATTAATCGGTCACACCCTCATCTTTCAGGACATCACCCGTTTCAAGGAAATGGAAGAACAGATGAAACGTTATGATCGAATGGCCGCCATCGGATCTCTGGCCGCTGGAATGGCCCATGAAATTAGAAACCCTCTCGCCTCATTGAGCGGAGCGATTCAAATGTTGAAGTCGGAGCTCACCCTCGACCCCCAACAGAATCATTTGATGGAAATTACCCTGAGGGAATCCGAGAGACTCAATGCGCTGATCACTGACTTCCTCCTCTTTGCCCATCCTCCTCACACCAATCGGTCCTCCTGGGAGATCGGCAAGGTTCTCGACGAAACCGTTGAACTCTTTACCCACTCTCCCGTCTTTCATGAGGGACTTCATATCACCCGACCCCATCGAAATGGGGAAATCCTTGTGGTGGCTGACCCGGACCAGATAAGGCAGGTCATTTGGAACCTTTTGATCAATGCCGCTCAAGCGATACAGGAAAGCGGTGACATCTGGATCGCTCTCGAAAAGTCAAATGAAACCTTAAGAGGGGGAGGTCTCCTTCGTTCGCCGTTGAAGGGGAAGGATTGGGTGAAAATCATCATTACCGATTCTGGCAATGGGATCGCTCCACAGGAAAAGGAGAAGATCTTCGAGCCATTCTACACGACCAAGGAAGGAGGGACGGGGTTGGGCCTCTCCATCGTCCATAAAATCATTGAAAGCCACAATGGAGTCATTAAGGTCGAAAGCGAGGTCGGTCGGGGAGCCACCTTTACGGTCTTTCTCCCTGCTGGAACAAGAGACAGCTCCGCTCCGATGAAAACCTAAGGGGAAAAAATGTTCAAGGATAAGATTCTGGTTGCCGATGACGAAAAAAGCATGAGAGAGCTCTTGGACATCATGCTGAAAAAGGAGGGTTATAAGATCACGCTCGCCTCAAACGGGGAAGAGGTCATGAAGTTGATCGAAAAAGATATCTTTGACCTGGCCCTGGTGGATATCCGCATGCCCCGACAGGATGGTATCTCCGTTCTGAAAAGGATCAAAACGGTTTCACCCGAAACCATTGTCATCATGATGACAGCCTATGCCTCTGCTGACACGGCGATCAAGGCGATGAAGGAAGGGGCCTACGATTACATCACCAAACCTTTCAAGATTGATGAGATTAAGATCATTATTCAGAATGCCTTGGAAAAGAAACACCTTGAGAATGAGAACCTCCTTCTTAAAAAAGTGGTCAGAGACCGATACCATTTCGAAAATATCATTGGGCAGGGTTCGAAGATGCTCGAGCTCTATGACCTCATGGAGAAAGTGGCCCCTACTAAAACGAATATCCTGATCACCGGAGAAAGCGGAACAGGTAAGGAACTGGTGGCCAAAGCAATCCACTATAACAGCCCGCGTAAAGACAAACCTTTTGTCACCCTCAACTGCGGGGCGATCCCCGAATCCCTGATTGAAAGCGAACTCTTCGGCCACATGAAGGGAGCGTTCACCGATGCCATCACAACCAAGAAAGGGTTATTCGAGGTCGCGGACGAGGGCACTCTCTTTCTGGATGAGATCAGCGAGCTCCCTCTGATGATGCAGGTGAAATTGCTCCGCGTTTTACAGGACAGGGAGTTCAAGCGGGTAGGAGGAACGGAGGATATCCGGGTCGATGTCCGGATTATCTCTGCAACGAATAAAGATCTCGAAGAGGCCGTCCGGGCAAAACAATTTCGAGAGGACCTTTTCTATCGGCTCAACGTCATCCAGATCAAGCTTCCCACTTTGAGGGAACGAAAGGAAGATATCCCATCGCTGGCTGGCCATTTTTTAAATCGATACGCTGAAGAGCTCGGAAAACAGATCTCCCAAATTTCTCCCGATGCCCTTCGAATCCTGATCCAGTACGACTATCCCGGGAATGTGAGAGAACTTCAAAACATTATCGAAAGAGCAGTGGCTCTTGAAAACTCTCAGGAGTTGACGCCATCCAACCTCAGCTCTTACCTCGAGGAACAATCCCTTAACCTCAATAAGAGAAAGGGGTTCGATCTCGAAATCCCGAACGAAGGGATTGACCTTGAAAAGATCGTGGAGGACATTGAGAGGACGCTTTTGGTCAAAGCCCTGGACAGGACCAAAGGGATCAAAAAGAAGGCTGCCGAATTGTTACATATCAATTTCCGGTCCATGCGCTACCGGCTGGAAAAGTACGGATTGAACCATACCGACGAGCCCTGATCGGCTTCAATTCCTCCTGAATCGCCTGTTCATCTCATCAAAAGGAAAAAGAAAGAAGATGGGACGCCCATGAGGACAGGTGGTCGAAGGGTTGAAGGGGTAGAGGTTTCTGATCAACTCTTCCATCTCCTCCCTTCTCAACGGGGAATTGGCCCGGACTGCCGAATGGCAGGCCAAGGAGATGAGAAGGGCGTGTTGGGATGCCGTCCCCTCCCCTTCCCTCTTCACAGAAGAGAGTTCCTCCAACATCTCTCTCACTCTTTCCGTGGCTTCCTTCTGTTCGATAACGGAAGGAATGGATCGAATGGCATAGAGCCCCTTCCCTACTGACTCGATCTCAAAACCCACCGCCTCAAAGGCTGCTTTGGCCGAGTCGAGAAGAAGCGACTCTTCTGGTGATAATTCTATTATGACGGGTAGAAGTAAAGTCTCCGAGGAGATCGCCTGTTCATCAAATCTCTTTTTCAATGTTTCATAAAGAATTCTCTCGTGGGCTGCATGTTGATCAATAATCAGGAGTGTTCCCTCTGTTTCGCAGAGGATATAGGTTCCCCAGAGCTGCCCCACGATTCGATAAGGGCCTCTCTTCTCCATCTCCCAGCCAATCTCTTTTCCCTCTGCTGCCTTCGGAGCGATGATCTCTTCTCCCCATGATGTAGACTGGCCTCTCCAAATATTCTGAAAAGGAAAAGAGGGCTGAGGTTCGCCATGCTGGACAACCTCCTTGACGCTCTCCGGAGAGGCCCCTTTGGCATGGAGAGACACTTCTTCCAGTGCTCTTCGGACACAAGACCATACAGCCTGATAAACCTTCTCCGGCTCTTTAAATTTCACTTCTGCCTTGGTCGGGTGGACATTGACGTCAACAGAGGAAGGGGAAACCCGTATGAACAGAATGGCAATGGGATATCGGTCGCTAGGGAGGATATGCCGGTAGGCATCCAATAAAGCCTTATAAATAATCCGGTCCTTCACATACCTCCGGTTGATATAAATGGAGATTCCATCTCCGTTTCTCTTGGAAAAGGAAGGAAGGCTAACAAAACCGTCAATCTGGATCTCGCCCTCTTCAAACCGGATGGCCTCGAGATGGCCTACCACCTCCTTGCCGAGCACCGCTTCAACACGGACCAGAGTGGAGTCTGTTTTGATTAATTCCTCAAGACTTCTGCCATCATGGATTAATTTAAACGTGATGGATGGATGGGCAAGGCTAATTCTGAGAAAGTGATTGAGGGCATAACGAAGTTCCGTGCGAATCGATTTTAAAAATTTTCTCCGAACAGGAAAATTATAGAAGAGTTGATGGACTTCTATCTCCGTTCCAACAGGACAACCCGTCTCTGAAATCTGTTTCACCCCACCACCCTCGGACACCACCCTCGTCCCACTCATCAAATCCGAAGGGCGAGTCCGAAGAATCATCTGTGAGACGGAGGAAATGCTGGGCAACGCCTCTCCCCTGAACCCCAGGGTCTCGATGGCGTAGAGATCTTCGGCCTCTCGGATCTTGCTGGTGGCGAACCGCTGAAGGGCAAGGGGGACATCATCCGGAGCCATCCCTTCTCCGTTATCAACCACGCGGATGAGTTGAAGACCGCCTGATTTAAGTTCCACGACGATTTCAGAGGCTCCTGCGTCAATCGCATTCTCCATCAACTCCTTGACTACAGAGGCTGGCCGTTCGATGACCTCCCCGGCAGCAATCTTCTGGGCAATGGCCTCCGGTAAAACCTGAATTTTCCCAGCCGTTATCATTTTGGTTTTCTACGTTCCGCTTTCTACTGTCCACTCTCTTCCATAAAGGCTCCCATCTTTCTGAATTTCTCATACCGGTTCACCAAGAGAGAGTCCATGTCCAATTTTTCCAATTCGATGAGGTGAGTTTCCAGCGACTCTTTTAAACGGTTCGCCATCCTTGCAGGATCCCGATGGGCACCACCCAGAGGTTCTTCAATCACCTCATCAATGACTGCCAACCGATACAGGTCAGGAGCAGTCAGTTTCAGGGAATCCGCTGCTGGCGCCTTGCCCTTCTCGCCGTCTTTCCAGAGGATAGAAGCACATCCCTCTGGAGAGATGACCGAGTAGATCGAATATTCGAGCATAAGGACTCGATCTCCAACTCCGATGGCCAGGGCGCCTCCGCTCCCCCCTTCTCCGATGACGATGGTGATGATCGGCGTCCGGAGCATCGCCATCATTTTAAGATTGCGGGCAATGGCTTCAGCCTGTCCCCTTTCCTCGGCACCGACTCCTGGAAAAGCGCCGGGCGTGTCAATCATCGTGATGATCGGTTTTTGAAAAACTTCCGCCATCCTCATCAGCCTCAACGCCTTCCGGTATCCCTCTGGATGAGGCATGCCGAAGTTCCGGTAGGCCATCTCCTTCACATCGGTCCCTTTCTGATGAGCCACCACGATGACCGGTTTTTGATTAAGCCTGGCCACACCTCCGATGATGGCTGGGTCATCCCCGAAACTCCGGTCCCCGTGCAGTTCGATGAAATCGTTGAAGACCATCTGGATATAATAGGAGGCCTTGGGCCGGTCGATATGCCGGGCCAACTGAGTGATCTGCCAGCCGGTCAGGTTCGAAAAAATCTCCTTTCTCAATCGATGGAGTTTCTCTTCGAGGTTCCTGATCTGTTCGTCAAAATGGAGATGTTTCCCCCTGGAAAATCTCTTCACATGGTCGATCTCGTTTTCCAGTTCGACGAGCGGTTTCTCGAAATCAAGATAATGCTTAACCATCTTCTAACCCCATTCGAAAGTTAGGCTTGGAGAGGTGAATAATGTTTTAATCCGAGACTGAAAGACCGGAGACGGATCCACCCGGTACTCATCGGAGAACGAAATAACAGTCTCCTGCCCGTCTCCATTGGTGATATGCAGAAAAACCCGGCATGCACCCTTATGGGCCAGGATGGTCTCCTTTAATTCTACGAGACCTGTCCGCGTCAAAGAGGAGTGTGGAATCTTTAAATGAAAGGAGCGGACTGCCGAGGATCTCAATTCATTAAGAGACCGAACCTCTGTCGCTTTGATCTTGACCTGGTCCTCAGAGAGGTCGAGGATCCCCCGCACCAGCAGAGGATCTCCGCTCCTGAGGCAGGGAGATGCGCTCTTAAATACTTCCGGAAAAAGAATGATTTCCACAAATCCTTTCATGTCTTCGAGGTTTAAAAAAGCCATCCGGTCCCCTTTTTTTGTAACGATCTCCTTCAAACTGCTGACCAACCCGCAGATCTTCACCTCCTGGCCATTGGGCAACTGGGGCAGAGCCGAGGTGTCTTCTTCTGACCATCTTTTAATCTCCTCCTGATAGGCTGAAAGGGGATGCCTGGAGATATAAAACCCGATCGTCTCCTTTTCAAAAAGGATCAACTGGCTTTCAGGAAACTCCTCCATATCAGGATAAGACTCCTCCTTCTCTCCAGGAGAATTTCCCCACATGCTCATCTGAGTCGCATCCCTTTTGCGCTGGTCACCCTGTGCCCGTTCAATGATCTCTTCCAGAACAGCCAGCATTTGAGAGCGATGGGCTCGCGAGAAATCGAAGGCCCCGCATTTGATCAGACTTTCGATCACCCGGCGGTTCACCTTTCTGAGGTCGACCCTCCGGCAGAAATCATAAAGCGATCCAAATCTCCCTTTCTCCTCCTTCTCTCTCAAGATGACCTCAATGGCGGCTTCCCCTACGTTCTTAACGGCGGCCAGACCGAACCGGATCTGATCTCCGGTCACGGTAAAATCCCTGTGGCTCTCATTGACATCCGGAGGAAGGATGGGAATGGACAGATCACGACACTCTGCAATATACCTCACCATCTTGTCGGCGTTCTGAACCTCGCTCGTCAGCAGGGCAGCCATAAATTCGATGGGATAATGTGTCTTCAGATAGGCGGTCTGATAGGCAATGAGCGCGTAAGCAGCGCTGTGCGATTTATTGAAGCCATACCGTCCAAACGTCTCCATCTGCTCAAAGATCTTCTCGGCCTTCTTTGGAGAGATCCGGTTCTTTTTCGTCCCCTCAAAAAACTTCTCCTTCTGCTTCTCCATCTCTGAGAAGTCTTTCTTGGCCATGGCTCTCCGCAGGTTGTCCGCATCTTCAAGTGAAAAACTGGCAAGGCTGCTTGCAATGTGCATCACCTGCTCCTGATAGACGATGACGCCATAGGTATCGCTCAGGATTCCTTCGAGTGCCGGAACTTCATAGGAGATCGCCACTTTCCCATGTTTTCGTTTGACGAATTCGTCCACCATTCCGCTGTCGAGAGGGCCTGGCCGGTAAAGAGCAACCAGGGCGATGATGTCTTTAAAACTCTCAGGCTTCAGTTTGGTCAACAGATCTCTCATCCCGGAGCTTTCTAACTGGAAGATGCCGAGATTGGACCCGGATCCAAGGGAGGAGAACACCTCTCGATCATCGAGAGGAATCTCTAATAGGTTAACCTTGATCCCCCGGTTCTTCTCGATGAGTCGAATGGCATGGTCCAACATGGTCAGAGTCTTGAGCCCCAAAAAGTCGAACTTAACCAATCCGATGGCCTCGACCTCTTTCATCGCATACTGGGTGATCACTTCATCGTCCTGCCCTCGGTAGAGAGGAAGATATTCGATCAAAGGCCGATTCGAGATAACCACGCCTGCGGCATGGGTGGAGGCATGACGGGTCAATCCCTCGAGTGATTTGGCGATCTTAAAGAGAGAGGAAATTCTCGAATCTTTCTGGATCAACTCTTTCAATTGAGGCTCTTTTTCAAGGGCCTCTGAAAGACTGATATTGAGCGTGCTGGGAATGAGTTTGGCAATCCGATCCACTTCAGCATAGGGAATTCCCATCACGCGGCCCACATCCCGCAAAACGGCCCTTGCTTGCATCTTACCGAAGGTGATGATCTGGGCGACGTTCTCCTTTCCGTACTTCTCCATAACGTACTGGATCACATCATCCCTTCCCTCCATGCAGAAATCGACATCTACATCCGGCATGCTACTCTTTCGACCCGGGTTTAAAAACCTTTCGAAGATAAGGTCATATTCAATAGGATCCACATCCGTGATGCTGAGTGCATAAGCGACCAGACTTCCAGCCACCGAGCCCCGGCCCGGACCCACTGGAATCCCTCTCTGTTTGGCGTAATGAATGAAATCAGCCACAATTAAAAAATAACCGGGATATCCCATCGATTTGATGATCTTCAGTTCCTCTTCGAGACGATCACGGTATTGTAAGGTCCGTTCCTGAAAGTCACCAGATCCCCGATAGGGCTCGAGCCTTCTCTCGAGCCCTTCCCGTGCAAGCCTTTCGAGATGAGTTTCGGGGGAGTCTCCTGAAGGGACGGCAATTCGCGGAATGTGCTTTTCGTCAAACTTCAACTCCAGGTTGCACTCGTCTGCGATTTCCAATGTGTGGACAATGGCCTCCGGTATGTCTCTGAACAGGTTCATCATCTCGTCGGAGGATCTGAAATAGAATTCGTCCGAAGAAAATTTCATGCGGTCGCTCTCGTTCAGGGTTTTACCAGTCTGGATACAGAGCAGAATCTCATGGGCCTGCGCATCTTCGCGGTGAAGATAATGGCAATCATTGGTGGCGACCACGGGGATGAAGAGTTCTCGGCCGATTTCGATGAGGCGCTCATTGACGAGGGCTTGATTCTCTACCCCGTTCTTCATGAGTTCGATGAAGAACCGGCGATCGTCAAAGATCTTTCGGTATTCCTCGGCCGTCTGAAGGGCTTTCTTCATCTCCCCTCGGCTTGCCAGCTGGGCAACCTCTCCTTTGAGGCATCCGCTGAGGCAGATCAACCCCTCGTGATATTTGCTCAGAAGTTCCTTGTCGATTCTGGGCTTATAATAAAATCCTTCAAGGTGGGCGAGGCTGATCAGTTTGATGAGATTGAAATAACCGGTCCGGTTTTTCACCAGAAGGGTAAGATGAAAATTTCCCTCTCCTCCTCCCGCCGCGGTCTTCTTCTCAAACCGGCTTCCAGGGGCGATATAGATCTCGCATCCGACGATGGGTTTGATTCCATGTTTGATCGCTGTCTGGTAAAATTCGATGGCGCCGAACATATTCCCGTGATCGGTCAGCGCCAAGGAGTCCATCCGATATTTTTTGGCTAAATCGAATGCCTCGTCAAATCGAATGGCTCCATCCAGCAGGCTGTACTGGCTATGAACATGGAGATGGACAAATTCGGCATGGGACATAGGAATTAACCATCAGAATAATGGAATGATGGAATCATGAAATAATGGGTTGAGGAAGTTTGACGTCTCCCTTTGAACATATTCGGTTCGATTACTTCTCTATCCATATTTTGTCCATTATTTAATTATTCCTTTTTTCTTCCCAAATTTCCAATATTCCACCATTCCAATATTCCAGTTTTTATTTTATTCCCATTCAATCGTGCTGGGAGGTTTGGAGCTGATGTCATACACCACCCGATTCACTCGCTTCACCTCGTTGATGATCCGGCTGGCTATCTGTTCCAGGACCTGATAGGGCAGTTTTACCCAATCGGCGGTCATCCCATCCTGGCTTTCCACAATCCGTAAGGCAACCACGTTCTCATAGGTCCGTAAATCACCCATCACCCCTACGGTCTTAACCGGAAGCAGAACCGCAAAACACTGCCAGACCCGGCGCAGCAGATCATTCTTCCTCATCTCTTCCATGACGATCACATCCGCATCTCTCAGAATCTCCAACCTCTCCTGGCTCACCTCACCGATGATTCGAATGGCAAGCCCTGGCCCTGGAAAGGGCTGACGGTGGATCATCTCCGAAGGAAGTCCCAGCTCCCTGCCCAGTTCTCTCACCTCATCCTTAAACAATTCCCGCAGGGGTTCCACCAGTTTTAATTTCATTTTTTCCGGCAATCCCCCCACATTGTGGTGGCTTTTGATCGTAGCAGAGGGCCCTTTCCAGGAGATGCTTTCGATCACGTCAGGATAGAGGGTCCCCTGGGCGAGAAATTTAACCCCACCAAGTTTCCTCGCCTCTTTTTCAAACACCAAAATAAATTCGTTTCCAATCCTCTTCCGTTTCTCTTCCGGATCGGTTACCCCCTCCAGTCGTTTCAAAAATCTCTTGGTGGCATCCACATAGATGAGAGGAATATTAAAATGGTGGCGGAAGAGGTTAACGACCTGCTCCGCCTCGTTTCTCCTGAGCAGTCCGTTGTTCACAAAGATACATTTTAGGCGATCACCGATCACCCGGTGGAGAAGAAGAGCGACGACCGTAGAATCGACTCCTCCGCTGAGTCCGCAGATCACCCTTCCCGAGCCAACCTTTTTTTTCAGTTCTTCGGATGAACTTTCCAGAAAAGACCTCATGTCCCAGAGATGCTCACAGCCGCAGATGCGGAAGAGAAAATTCCGAAGAAGGATGATCCCTTGTGGGGTATGGACCACTTCTGGATGAAACTGAAGTCCAAAGATTCTTCGCTGACGATGTTCAATGGCGGCAAAATGTGTATTGCTGGAATGCGCGAGCGCATGAAACCCATGAGGCAACCGCCGGATCTGGTCTCCATGGCTCATCCACACCTGAAGGGTCCGTCCTTTTCCCCCCATCCCTTCAAACAGTTTTCCCCCACGGTCAATGATCAACCTAGCCTTTCCGTACTCCCTCTGGTCCGAATGGGCGACTTCTCCACCCAGCAGATTGCCGATCAACTGCATTCCATAACAGATCCCCAACACGGGGATGTCTAGGGTGAAGAGCCCCGGGTCGCAGCAGGGAGCCCCTGATTCATAAACACTGGAGGGCCCTCCTGAAAGGATAATCCCCCTGGGAGAGAGAGCCTTGATCCTTTCCAGCGGCAAATCATAAGGTTGAATCTCGCTATAAATCCGGCATTCCCTCACCCGCCGTGCGATCAACTGGGTATACTGGGAGCCAAAATCGAGTATGAGTATCTTATCGATGTTTGAAGACAGTTTCATTCTTTTCCTTCGGGAAGATGGGATGAGTGAGGAATGGTGTCAATGGAAATGACTTGTTTCAATGTTTCAAAATATATTTCCCCTCTTTCAACTCATACTGATAGGAGACGCCCTTCCGGTAGAAAAGGTCGTCTTTCTGGAGGAGCTGGGCCGTAACCAATTCCTCCAGTTTCTGGGGGTAGGCTCCCCTCTCCAGATAGAATATGTCCAGTGCATTCTTGATCCGGTCGAGTTGAGCTCGATGGACAAATAGGGAGGGCGCTTCAATATTGACCCGTTCGATCTTGGAATCCCAGAAGAGGCGTAAGAAGTTGGGCTTAAAGTAGATCAGAAGGAGAAAGATAAAGATCAGGAAGGCACCGTAATAGACAAACGTCATCGCCTCTCTGAAGTTGATCATCCTGACCTTCTTGACGAGGCTCGGGGTGCGTATCCCCGCGACTTCGACAAATCCCATTTCCATGAGGCTGAGCAAAATCTCGCTAGCATAAAATTTTCCAAGAAGGCTCCGATCAATGATCTCCTGGACGGTCCGGGTCCCATCGACCAGGTTGTAGATCATCTCCTGCTCCGAACTCAACCGCTCCCTCATCAGGCTCTGGGGAGAAAAAGCACCTGCGGATTTCTCTTCGGTGCCCAATGGCCTCCGAAAAACGAGGTGGGGGGAAAAGACTTTCTTTTCTATCTCCGACCACTCATCCACCATCCGGAGGATATTCAACAGGACCTGCTCGGTGCTGAGGGCAAAGGGGATCTTCTTATAACTTTCCACCAATTTGAGATCAAAATTGAAGGTTCCGTCCTCCCACCAGAAAAGATCGTAGATGGTTTCATAGATCTGAGTGGTAATAACCTTCAGGATGTCCTCTTTCGTCAACAATCCAAGCTCGACCAAGATCTCTCCAATATATTTGAGCGTTTCTTTCTGAAGCTTGAGCACTCTTTCCAGTTGTTCATCGGTGATCAACTGGGCTTTCACCAGGATTTCACCAATCAGATCTTTTTTCCCCCGGTAATTGGAGTAAACATGGACGATCATCCCATCTACAAAAGAGATCTCAACCAGACTTTTCCCTCGGCGAATTTTCAAGACCCCTGTCTTGAGCTGCTGCCCGATGAGTTGGATGATCTCTGTGATGCTGAAGTCCTTTAGTGTCCCCTGAAGAGCCATTGATTTCTCTCCTTAAGTCGTTGGGATCTCAAACTCCGGATTCAGGCGCCGGACTTGCCGATAATAGAAAAAATAGAACAGGATGAAAAGGCCTCCCCAAACAAAGAGGCCCCACCACGAAAAGGGCGACCGCAGACCTGTCTCCGGGAGAATCCCACCCCAGAAGACAAACCTCAGAATGAAAATGAAAAACAGAAAGAGAAGCAGAAGGCCCTTCAACGTGTCTCCTCTCCATATCTGACCGAATCCGATCAGGAAGTAGGAGACATATTTTCCGATGAAATGGTCCTGTTGTTGAAAGGTGTGAGCCTGGAGTGACTTCTTCTCCGTGATCTTGGGATGGAGCTTCTCCTTCTGGACAAAAAGCCGGTAACAGTTAGAACAGACGAACTCCTGCCTGACGGTTTCAGTGTCGCTTAAATAAAATCGATGGGTCGCACTCCCGCACATGGGACACCGGGTCAGGAAACGCTTTGCCCGACTATACCTTGACATCCCAACGAGATAAGCCAAAAAGAGGATCGGCGCGATAATGGGAAGGGCCGAAGGAATTCCCTCAAACCAAGCTTTGAAGAGGCGGAACATGAGCCCTTCTCGCCCGATGTATTGGTCGAGAAATCGAGCCCAGAGCATCTGCGGTGCCAAGGTTTCATCGATCACCAGCCGGTTCATGTTGGGCGAATCGATAGAAGAATAGTACTGGATCAATTCCGGATCGAGTTGCCTGGATCTCTGGAAGGCCTTGTCTGACTTTCCAGAGAGAAAGGTTTCCTGAGAATAGGCACGGTATAGGTTGAAGTGATAAGATCCCTTATGCGGGTTGAGTTCGACGGCCTTTTGATAGGAAGCAATCGCTAGCGGAATCTGTTTCTGGGCAAGCTGAACATTCCCCAGATTGGAGTGGGCTTCACTGAAATTGGGGTCGCGATCGATCGCTTTTTTGTAAAAATCTTCGGCCTGGGAGTAGCGTCCTTGCCTCTTTTCGATCAGGCCCAGCGTGAAGAGGACATGGGAATCATCGGAACGAGAAAGGGACCAGGTTTTCAGTTTCTCCTCTGTCCCCTTGTCCCAGTTTTCATGGTTTGCCTCATTTAACTCCACGATGATAGTCGAGCCCGGGCTGTTCAGAAAAGCGGAGGAGGTCCGGAGGAAGAAGGGAAGATAGACTAAAATAATCAGAAAGACGACGACAAACTGTCTTTCCCGAGATGGCACATACCCCCATAACAGAATGGTCCAGAAGAGAATGGCCCACGTGATATCCAACCGAAGAAAGAGAGGGATGAAAAGAACGAATATCTTCAGCCCATTGATGAAAAGATTGGAAACCTCCTGAGTCAGGTTCCTCCGAATATCATAGAAATAGAGTGGGGCGTATTTCCATAGGACGACGATCCCGAAAATAATGAAGGACATCAGGACGGCGTTCGAAATGATATAGAAGACATGATAGAAGAGATTGATGGAAGATGGGTAATGGCTGAATTTCGCTCTGTACCCCTTTTCGATTTCAGGAAGGATCTCATCGAGCTTCCACGGGTTCTTCTGCCACCGGGCCCTGGCTAACTCAAAATGAGGTTGAGGAAGGTCCGGCGAAAATCGGTGAGCATGGGTCGCCAGATCGATGGCCTGATCGGACTGGCCCTCTTTTCTCGCCTTCTGGGCTTCTCTGATCAGGAATAAGGAAAACGTGGAAAGATTCCGGATCCCCCGATCCAACTTCAGTTGGTAAAGTTGATCCAGATCCTTCTTGTCAAATGCGGGAGGTTTCTTTTCCGCAATCCTCGACTTAACAACGCCTACTCCTTTGAGATCCAGTGCCTGTTCGGCTGCAGGAGAACTCTCTGTGGAAAAGAATTCCTTGGATAATGGAAGCGTCTCCTTTTGGGTTAGGAAGCCAAGATAATATAGCAAAGAGACGAGAAGGATGAGGAAGAGCAAAAAGGTTTTTTTCTTCACGGCGCCCCCTTCCCTTTTTTACCCCGTTAGAAATCCCATCCTCTCAATACAGGGATGGATGGTGTATAATAGGCTCAAGTCATCTAGAAAGAACAATGAATGAATCCCTGCCCTTTCAAACGGGGTCTATTCCAACCGATAATTCGGAGCCTCTTTAGTGATGATGACATCATGGACATGGCTTTCCTTCAATCCGGAGGAGGTGATTCGGATGAATCGAGCCTTCTGTCGCATCTCCTTAATATTCTTCGCTCCCATATATCCCATGCCAGCCTTTAGCCCTCCGATCAGCTGATGGATGCAGAAAGAGAGGACCCCTCGGTAGGGGACTCGTCCTTCGATGCCTTCGGGAACGAGTTTCGTTTCGCTCTCCACATCCGCTTGCATATATCGGTCTTTGCTTCCCTCTTTCATTGCCTCCAAAGAGCCCATGCCCCGATAAACCTTATAGCTTCGCCCTTGATAAAGAACAAGCTCACCCGGGCTTTCGTCGGTGCCTGCAAAGAGGTTTCCTATCATCACCGAGTAGGCTCCCGCTGCAAGGGCTTTGGTAATATCCCCGGAGAATTTAATCCCCCCATCGGCGATAATCGGCAGGTCATGTTTCGCAGACACTTCAGCCACATCCAGAATGGCAGAAAGTTGAGGAACGCCCACACCTGCAACGATCCGTGTGGTGCAGATGGATCCCGGCCCCACTCCGACCTTAACCCCATCCACTCCTGCCTTGATCAGAT
>Ga0194125_10007418_pt1 | contig 15813 bp, 16 predicted proteins | sample TA2KigC250mmetaG_FD_148626 | JGI IMG/M metagenome (GOLD analysis project Ga0194125, IMG submission 148626) | Freshwater microbial communities from Lake Tanganyika, Tanzania - TA2015034 Kigoma Deep Cast 250m | ecosystem: Environmental > Aquatic > Freshwater > Lake | place: Tanzania: Lake... | reverse complement strand
GAGTCTGCGCTTCGAGCGAGTTCCTGATAGGTTCCCCGATGCGATCTTCACGGCCCCGGACGGTTCCCGGGAAATCGGCGCCGAGTTTGTTGGGGTGACGCTCCGGTTCGTGCTGGAGGAGCTTGGCGATTTTGACAGTTACCGGCGACTTTTCCGTTTGCTGGAAGTGGTTATAACTGGTAATTGGAGGAAGTACCCGAGTTAGTCAGTGCACCAAGCTGCCCACGCACAAGCAACAGTGGACGCGGTGACGACTATGCCCTTGCGCTTTCGCCATGCCGCAGAATGTGCACGATTTTGCGCGCTTCTTTCGATCCGCCATTCCGAGGCCATCCTGGAACCCATCCCTCCGGTCCCGGTGCGCCCGCCCTTCGAGACTGCCCATGGGCGCGGACCAGGATTGGTCCTGTCCAGAGAGCGGATCGCTGACCGTCGATTATAATGGGCTGTATGGATTTCCCGACCTTTCCCGCTAAGACGCTCGTTGCGGAGAATAGCGGCTCGCTGTTGACCAACCTGGGAGCGCTCAGGAGAGCTTGCGCCGGCAAATGTGTGCGCGAAGATCTCCGGACTTTTCTGGAACGTCTGATAGCATACCCCGATGATCTCGCCGTTTACATGGACCCGTCCGGGCCGAAGCTGGTTGCAGACGACAAGGACCAGGCTCTGCAGTGGGTGGAACGGTGATCGATGGGGCCTGCCGGTTCAACAGCATGGCCTGCGCCGCTATCCGAACTCAGTGATGCCAATGTGCTTAGAATCAGTGGATTGCGCGGCCTCCCCCAGACATGGAGTTCACCTCTTCTAACCTCCTCAACCGCTTACGGATCTTCCACATCTTTCCACCGCCAAAAGCCTGTCAACCGAAATTTGCCGAGCAGAATCAAGGCATTGCGATGGGAACATGTTCGTGTTTTCTTCGCCCGTGCTATTCTGGTTCCTTGACAAAAACAAGGGACTCTGAAACTCCACTTCACCCGCCGCGGCAGTGAGAGCGCCACCCAAGGCCAGGTCCGACACAGAGTCCTTCAATCAAAGGGAGAGCCTCTGTGCCGATGATCTTCAATCCCCTGTCTTTTTTCCGTTGCGTCCCGAATGCGTTGCTGGAGGAATTCTTCTCCTCCGTGCCCGCCTTCGACGGCTTCGATTGGAGCGCGGTGAGCGAACGCCGCATCGAGCCGATCTACGAGCGGTGCAACCTGATCCCGCCGATGGAATGCGCGCGGATCTTCAACATTTTCCGCATGGCCGAATCACTGGCCAGCCAGGTCGGCACGCAGGTGATCCTCGAGGCTGCCCGCGACATCGATGTTGAGCTGCTCGCGGAGATTGCGAAGCTGAACGCGCACGCACGTGCACTCTGGTGCTATATGCGGGACAAGCGCATCTTCCGGACGGCCCGCATGCTGGGGCACATCGACACGCTGCCGAAGCGCTCGTGGGAGACGCTGAAGGGCCTGCCGGTGAAGGCCGTCGACGTCACGCCGGACATGCTGGTGGAGCTGGGTTGTCAGTTCTCGGAGTTCTTCTGGGCCACACAGAAGCGCGGTGAGAAGTGCGCCGTCGAGCATCGGCGTCGCGAAGGCGACGTGGACTGCTTCTTTGCGTATCCGGCCGACTACCTCGAAGAGCGACCCGGGTACGGCGATGACGGCCAATTCGAACTCCAGCGGCAGAAGCTGGCGTTTGATGTGGTGTTCGGATATCATCGCCGGGACGGCACTACCGACGCCTATGTCCAGGGCGGCCAGAAGGTCCGGCGGCCGCTGGCAGAGATCTTCGCCCGCGTGGTGCTCGGTATTGATCGACTGCCAGAGCCACTTGCCGAGGATCCTTTCGACCTGGAGATCTTCAAGAACCCGAACATCACGTTCCCCACCAATCCCGCCCACAATATCAGCCTGGTCCGCGTGGAGGCCATCCGGCTCCAATTTCATGGCTACCGCCCCGGGCGCTTCACCATCTCCATGGCCGACCCCAGATCGAAGGCGGGTTCGGTGTACGACGTGCTTGATGACAAGCTCGTCGAGAAGCACGCCCGGCTGACGGATGCCACAGTCCTCGGAGTCACCATGCAGGCTTTCCTACGGGATGTGGAGGGGAAGGAGAGAAGCATGTCTTTTAAGATGAGTGCGCCGGCGACGTGCGACTTGGGAGACAGCCCGGAGGAGCAGCTCTTGCGGCGGTATCTGCCGGAATGGGGGATCGAGAAAAATGCCAGCGATCTGGCCACGGCTGCTTGAGCGGCTGGCATCGGGAGATCCGGTCGTCGGCGTCGAGGAATACCGGCGCTGGGGCAAGGTCGAATTCGAGCGTGCCATCAGTTTGGGGATCCTCCGGGAAACGGAGCCGGCGCGGTGGATCATGTGCGATGTCTGCCCAGACAGGCACTGGTCGGAAGTCATAACCGTGGCCAGCGGCCGGCGGATATTCATCTCCTGCCCAGAAGAAGGCTCGGTGAATGTGGAGCCCTGGCGGCTGCGGCAGTGGCGGATCGATGCCGGACGTGTGGCCGAGCTTACCGCCGCCGCCCTGGGGCTTTTCACGGGAGTTGATGTCGTGCTCCTCCAACATCTCTGGCGGCTGGGGCGCCGGCGTCTGGGCGGGCGCTACCGCGACATCTTCCTGGGCATCGGCGGGGGGCCACCGCTGTCGGCAATGTCGGCCGCGATCCAGCGCTCGATAGGCCAGGGAACGGCGCTCCTGATGTCTATGGGCTGCGACGGGAATCCGGACGGGCTTCCAGCGGGACAACAGGTCATTGATTTCATTTCGGTCTCCCGTCTGGAGGGCGCGCGGGTCGCCATCGATATCGAATACCTGGAGGACAGGTTCGCAGAGAGTGTGCCGCCGTCCCGAAGATTGCCGCAGAGCCTCCCGGCTCCTGACGGAGCGGCCTGGGGCGATGTTGCGATCATCGTGTTCGATGAATTCATGCGAATCACCCTCGGCGGCACGGTGCATGAAGTGGAGTTCGCTTCGATTGGCATGGACCAGCAGGCCCAGCCAATCGAACTGTTGAAGTTGTTCGCTGCCGCCCGCGGCACGTTGGACGCCGCCAAGCTACAAAGTGTGGTATCCGGAGATTCGCCGCTCAAGATTCGCATCTTGCGGCTGCGCCAGCTCTTGCAGGCACTGATCGAAATCGACGGCGATCCCCTCAGCTATGTGAAGAAGGCACGGACGTATACGTGCAGTTTCCAGATTCGCCTTGACGGCGATGAGGGCTTCCGTACTCCCTCCGGCGCCTCATGGCTCGACCTCGGGTTTCACGAGCGCACGGATGGCCGCATACTCGTATCCGTTGCCGAGAAGCGAAGATTCCGGGCACATGCGTCGCACCGTCAAGACGGGCAGCGGGAGATCGAGGTCGCCGAATGCGACGGCACGATCACCCGAATCCACTCCCTGGAAGAGATGGGCCTCCGGTCCGATCGTGGCCGGCTCACGGAAGAAGGCGCAGCATTCGTTCATCTGTTGCGAGCCGGCATGATCACGCGTGATGGCAACGACATGGTTGTCCTCCGGCTCGCCCAGCGCCTTCGCGATTGGACCGGACTTGGCGGGGACCCGCTGCGCCTGGTTGAAGCGTCCAGATGCTGGACGGCCGTGTTCGCTCGCTCGAGTGATTTGAAAGCGGCGTTGAAGTAGCGGCTCTTGGCGAGGGCCGAGGCGCCGTCTACCAAATCGTCTCAACCTGCGAGGCGCGAATTCGCGCATCGCGGCTGACCAATGGGACGCCCAGCGCGACAGCCGTAGCAGCGATGATCCGGTCGGGCAAATCCGGCACCTCGCTCCTGTGCACGAGTTCAAGGGCATCGGCTACCCTGCGGTCAAGCGGGGCCAGCGAACACGGGCTCGCGGGATCATCGAGCGTCTGGACAAGTTGATCCCGCACCAGAGGAGGCAAACGGCGCTTCTCGATCAAGTAGGTCAGTTCCACGAGGCAAATGGACGGAACGTGAATAACCTCACCGGCAGCGGTTGCAGCATCGAGCGCATCGGCCGCCTTCGCCGAGAGCCGGGGATCATCCTGCAAGTACCAGACGATGGTATGGGTATCGACCACGATGCCGGGCATCAAACGTCTTCCCTGGGAAAGTTGCGCCACATCTCGCGCTGATTCTCTTCGATCTCCTCAGCCGAGAGTGAGAATCCCAGATGGGCCCACATGCCCCGCACATTCTTGAACGGCGGCCTCTTGGCGGTTGCGGCGCGAAGGCGTCTGGCATGTTCGTAGATCTCCCGTTGCCCTTCGGGCGGAAGCGCCTGCACCTCTTTCAAAATGGCCTGTTCAATAGACATCGCCAGCCTCTAATCCATTATCCGTCTTCCCAGTGCCGGCGCAAGTCTCTGTCTCAAGTCCATCCCAGACCTCCTTTGCCCGCAGAGTTACATGTAACCCTGGTTCGGGGCCGTTCGCGAAAAAATTCGCGAACTGAATATCCCTTGTTTTCAAGCAGATAGCGGCCTGGACGGCCCCGAGGGGCCGACTTGGGTTACATGTAACCCAGCCGGTAGCAGAGGCAACGATGAATTCGGCACCTTCTGCTACCCAATCAACCCACAACGAAAGCCAGGCTCCGCCTCCCGTCACGAGCGACGCGGAGAACCTGGTTCGAGAGACTTTCAACGACATCGCCCTGGTCATCGGCGGCGTCGCGGTTCTTCACCATCTCGACGACGATCTCACCTGGACGCTGATGAAGCGGTTGGACCGGATCCGGGTCCGGCTCCTGCGCGACCTGAAGGGCGTCGCGCGCTTGGACAGCTTCGAGCCGTCTCCGGCCAAGCCGCCGCGAGTGCATGCCGCGGTTGAGGAATTCCTGGTCCGCAGCCGCGCCGGGATGGGGGAGTGAGGCCGCGATGCACAGCACACAGCGATTCTCTCAACTTTCCCCGCCCCGCCAGGCGTTGGTCCGGCTGTTCCAGTCGATCAACTTCGGCCGCGTTGAAGATCTGGAGATCCGTCGCGGCGAACCCGTCTTTAGCCCGCCGCCGCTGGTCTTGCTCGATCTGAAGCTCGATGCGGTCGAAGAGCCAAGGCACGAACACGGCCTTCGCGACTTCGACCTCTGCGAAGAGATCCGCCGGCTGGTGTCCCGGCTGGATGAGATCGAGAACGGCTGCATTCAGCGGGTCGAAGTCCGCGCCGGCATCCCGCGCCGCTTGATCGTGGAGGCGCAGGCGCTGGAGGTGCGGCAATGATGGCGGCGACTGCATTCGACCCGTACATCCTTCAGCAGGCCTCCTGCAGGGCCAGTGCGATGGTCTCGGGTGGGGGCTTTTCGCGAGACGACTGGGAGGACCTCCGCCAGGAGCTGGTGCTCGACTGTTTGCAGCGCGTGCCCCGCTTCAATCCGTTGCGTGGCGATTGGCGCGCCTTCGTTCGAGGCGTGATCCGGAATCAGTCCGCCGCGCTTGCGCTGCGCGAGTCCCGCCGCATGCAGTGTGGGGCGCTCCCGAGTGGCGGTGATGGCGGCGATTTCGACGAAGACGGCATTGGTTCTTCGGCTCCGGAGCCGGCCTCCGACGATCCAAGCGATGCAATGGCCCTGAGCGCCGACGTCCACCGCGTGGTCGAGGCTCTGCCTCCCAATCTGCAGACGCTCGCCTCCGACCTCATGGGAATGAGCGTGTCCGAGGTGGCGGCGAAGCGCGGCACATCCCCGCAGTGGATCTACCAGACCATGAAGCGGCTCCGGAAGGCGTTCGTGGCGGCTGGTGTAACGCCGGACCGCCTGCGCGATGGAGGCTCGCGATGACGGCCGCGCCGATGGTCACCACCTACACCATGTGGTCGCTATTCCGGAACTGCCGCAAGGCGGTGGACTGGCGCTATCTCCAGCAGCTTGTCCCGCTCCAGCGCGACCGGAACCTGCACTTCGGCTCGATCATCCACGAATGCCTCCAGGCCTGGCACCAGCGCCGCGATCTCGATGAGGTTCTGGCTATCATCGGCCGGCTCTGCCCCCACCGGCTCCAGGATGAAAACCAGCGCCGGGACTGGAATCTGGCCACCGCGATGATGAAGGCCTACGCCGCGCGGTACGCCATCGAGGAGTTCGAAATCATTGAGCTGGAGAAGAACTTCGAAGGCCCGATCGTGAATCCGGCCACCGGCGCGGCGTCGCGCAGCTTCATACTCGCCGGCAAGGTAGACGGCATCGCCCGCATCGGCGGCGAGCACTTCATTCTTGAACACAAAACCGCGTCCCAGGTTGACGGCGACTACCTGGAGAAGCTCTGGACCGACTTCCAGATCACCATCTACGCCTACTACGTCGAGCAGACGATGGGCATCCCCATCACCGGCATTCTCTACAACGTGCTGGTGAAAGCGAAGCTCCAGCAGGGCAAGGGCGAGAGCGAGCAGGAATTCGAGGAGCGGCGCGCTGAGCTGCTGGCGAAATCCAAGACCGGCAAGACCACCGCGAAGCGGAAACTGCCGGAGTCCGATGAGGACTTCCAGCAGCGTCTGGGTGAGAAGTACGCCGACCCCGCCATGTTCCACCGCGAGATGCTCTACCTCTCGCGGGACCGCTTCGAGATCCTGCGCAGCGAGTTGTGGGAACTGACCCAGGCGTTTCTAGACGCCCGCCGGCGCGGAGTCTTCTACCAGAACACCGCCTTCTGCTTCAACTACCAGCGGCCCTGCGCGTACTTCGCGCTTTGCCGCTCCAACGGCAATCCCAACGTGATTGAGAACTTCTACCAGCGCGTCGCGCCCAACCAGGAGTTGCGCGCGTTCCCGGCTTCAGAGCCGGAACCAGCTTTTTGAAAAGGAGACGAACACACAATGTCCATGCTTCCCACCGCAAAAACACCGCCGCGTCCCAGCCTGGCCGACCTGACCGTGCTGTGGTACGGGCAGACCAAAATCGGCAAGACCAGCACCTGCGCCCAGGCCGACGGCGCCCTGTTCCTGGCCACTGAGCCGGGGCTGAACGCGCTCGACGTCTATCAGGTGCCCATCCTGTCCTGGGACGACCTGCTGGCCGCCTGCAAGGAGATCGCCGAGGGCGGACACCCGTTCAAGACGATCATCATCGACACCATCGACAATGCCTACAAGTTCTGCACCGATTACGTGCTGAAGAAGGCCGGGAAAGAGCACGAATCGGATCTGGGCTACGGCAAGGGGTACGCGCTCATCAACAACGAATTCCAGCGCGTGCTGAACAAGCTGGCATTCCTCCCCTACGGCTTGTTCCTCATCTCCCACGCCAAGGAGATCGAAGTGGACACCCGCACGGAGAAGTACACGCGCGTCGTACCCACTTTGCCGGACAAGGCCCGCAAGATCGTGCTGGGCATGGTGGACATGGTGCTCTACTGCGGCCTGGAGGAGGTCGCGAAGCAGGAAGCCGAGAAGGAGTTCCGGCGCGTGATCCGCACCAAGCCCAGCCTGTACTACGAAGCCGGAGACCGAACCGGGCGTCTGCCCGCGAAGCTCGATCTGGATTTCGGCAAGTTCATCGAGGCCTACAACGCGGCAGTCACGCCGCCGAAGACGCAGGCGGCCGCGAAGGCGGCCCCCGCGACGAAGTGAATTCCCAACAGGAGAAGACATCATGAGTAAACGTGCAATCGATCTGACCCAGTTCGACAGCGACTACAGCGCCGAACAACCGGAAGAGCGCGGCGATTTCGAGAGCGTGCCGGACGGCAAGTACCAGGTGACCGTCGAGAAGGTGGAGTTGACCGAGGCGCAGAGCAGCGGCAATCCGATGCTCAAGTGGACGCTCCGTGTCATCGCCCCGAAGTTCGTCAACCGGCTGATATGGCGCAACAGCGTCATCACCCACAACACGCTGAAGTACGTGAAAACCGACCTGCACACGTGCGGTCTCGATCTCGACAAGCTGTCGGAATTGCCGAAGCACCTGAAGAAGCTGCTCGACGTGAAGCTCGAGGTCACCAAGAAGACCAAGGGCGACAACGAGAACATCTTCTTCAACCGCCGCATCGAAAACGACCGCGCGCCGGGGAGGTTCCGGGAAGAGGCGGGCGACGCTCTTGTCCCGTTCTAACGGGGCGCCGGTCCGGATCATCACCGACACGCGAGAACAGGAACCTTACTCGTTTGATCCCCGGCTGGCGGCCGCTGTGCGGCGGGCGCTGCCGGCCGGGGATTACTCCGTGGCTGGGCTGGAAAGCCAAGTTGCAGTGGAGCGCAAGTCCCTGGACGACTTTGTATCCACGGTGATCCACAGCCGGGAGCGGTTCAGGAACGAACTGCGGAAGCTCGCGGGCTACCGCGCCGCGTGCGTGGTGGTGGAGGCCGGCGTTCTCGATGTGATGCTCCATCGTTATCGCGGCGACGCCCATCCGAACGCGGTGGTCGGGAGCGCGCTGTCGATGATTCTCGATTTCCGCATTCCGGTCTTCTTCTGTTCCAACCGCCAGGCGGCCTGCCAGTTCGTGCAGGCCTACCTGCTGGCGGCTCATGCGAGGTGGGGAGTATGACAGTGGAGCGGACCAGCATCCGCGGCGTGGTCGAGACGGTCTTCTACTCGGGGCCAACGTTCAGTGCGGGGCGCCTTCGGCGTGCCGACGGCGGCATCGTGAAGTTCGCCGGAAAGGTGTTCGTCCGCGAGAACGATGCGGTAAGGCTGGAAGGCCATTGGGCAAAACATCCGAAATACGGACGCCAGTTCGAAGCCGAGTTCATGGGCCACGACCTGGAGATGGACCCCGATGGCCTTGCCAATTTTCTGGCCAATCATCCGGACGTGAAGGGCATCGGGCCGGCGAAGGCCCGCTTGATTGCCGGCGAGTTCGGGGGCGACTTCGATGCGGCGATCCGCGGCCGTCCCGAGGCCGTAGCCGCAGTGGCCAAAATGCCCATTGAGAACATCCTGGACCTGCAACGGATCTGGATCGCCAACAGCGACTTCAATTCGGCGATGGCGTACCTCGCGGCGTTCGGGTTGACCCATCACCAGGTCACCACGCTGGTGGGCAAGTTCGGCAGCCAGGTGGTGCCGATGCTGGAGACCAACCCTTACGTGCTGATGCGCGAGATCCCCGGCTTCGGCTTCAAGAAAGTGGACAAGATCGCGCGCAAGATGGGCACGCCAAAGGATCTGCCGTCGCGGCTCAGGGCCGGCCTTCACTACTGCGTGCTGGCGGCATTGGACGACGGCGATTGCTGGGTCGAATACGAGGATCTCCTCGACCGGGCCAACACGCTTCTGGTGATGGATACCCTCGACAGCCGCGATGTGATCGAGCGTCACCTTGAAGCCATGATCGCCGAGGGTTGTCTCATCTCCCACGCGTTCGAGCGCCTGGCGGTGGCCGATCCAGAGATCCACGGCATGGAGCGGGACCTGGCGGACGTACTGACCACGGCGCACACGCGAAGCCCTCACGCCATCGCCGATCTGGAAGGGTTGCTCGATGCCGAGGGAGCGTTGTTGAACCAGGAGCAGAGGGCCGCGGTGAAGAACGCTCTCACCTGCTCCATCTCCCTGATGACCGGCGGCGCCGGCAGCGGAAAGACCTACGCCGTATCCACGATCGCGGCCATCGCTGACCGCCTGGAGAAAAGCGTGGTGCTGGCCGCACCTACCGGCAAGGCGGCCAAGCGGCTTGAACAGGTTGTCGGCCATGAGGCCGGCACGATCCACCGGCTGCTGGGCTTCAACGGCCATACCTTTTCGCGCGATGCGCTGAATCCCATTGAGGCGGACATCCTTGTCGTGGATGAAGTGTCCATGGTGGACGTGCCGCTTGCCTGGCGGCTGTTCCAGGCGATCGACCGCACCAGGACCGCCGTGGTCCTGGTGGGCGACCATAACCAGTTGCCGCCGGTTGGTCCGGGGAATCTGCTCCGCGATCTCGTAAAGACGCAGGCGATCCCTACGACGGTTCTTACGCAGATCATCCGCCAGGCGGGCGTGCTGAAGGAGAACTCCACCGCCATCCTCTCCGGCGAAGTGCGGCCGACCGCGGAGGCGAAAGATGGCACGCGGCGGCCTTGGTACGTGATCGACCGGTTCACGGATACCGGCGATATTCAGCGGATGCTGTTGCTCCTCTTCGAGGAAGTGCTCCAGGAACGGCTCGGCTACGACCTGGTCCGCGACGTTCAGGTATTGACGCCGACCCACAGGGGTCCGCTTGGCACCGTCGAGCTGAATGTCGAACTGCAGCGGCTCCTGCAAAAGAAGCTGTTCGGATTTGGTGTGCCCGAGGCGGAACACGGCCACCGCCCCCATCTGTATCCGGGCGACAAGGTCATCCAGATGAAGAACGACTACGACCTGAACGTCATGAACGGCGCGATGGGTGTCGTGATGGGCGTCGACCCGAAAGATGGACTGACCATCGACTTCGATGGCCGGCCAGTCGAGATCGAGGCCGGCTCCGACGCGGCCGGCAACGTCCAACTGGCCTACGCGACTTCCATTCACAAGGTTCAGGGATCGGAGTTTCCCTGTGCGGTGGTGGTCGCCCACAAATCGCATTCCTTCATGCATCACCGGAATCTGCTCTACACCGCTGTGACCCGCGCGAAGGAATCTCTGATTCTTCTGGGCGACCGCTGGGGCATGGAGAACTGCGCCTCGAAGCGCCAGGTCGACCGGCGGAATACCTTCCTCTCGTTCCTGCTCCACCCGGAGGCCCGTCCGTGATGACACCCCCATTGGATGTCCACGCCTATTACCGGCAGGTTACGGATGTGGACATCGGCGAGATCGCCCGCGAGCTGCTGGGCGGCCGCGTCACGCAGGAATCCCGGCAGACGCTCTTCTGCGATTGTCCGAACCACCGCAGCCAATCCCACCGGTCGCTGCACGTCTGGCTCGATAAGCAGGGCTGGTACTGCCACGCGTGCGGGGTTGGCGGCGATGTCCTGCAACTGGTCGAGTTCGTGCGGTACGGCGCCGCTACCAGGGGACAGTCGGGTGCGATGCCCGACTCCCACCGCCAGGCACGGGACTTCCTGGCGGCGCGCGTCCGGCTGCCACCCTTGTCGAAAGCCGCTCCCGGCGGCACGGAGCAGGCCGAAGAAGCGCACAGGACCACCCTTCGTGTCCGCGAGGCGCTGACCGCGCTGGCGGAGCTGTACCACCAGCGGCTCACCGGCAACCCGGAAGTCCTGGCGTGGTTCCGCTCGAAGTACAGGATCGGCGAAGAGACGATCGGCCGGCTGAAGATCGGCTATGCCGACGAGAACGGGCCCAGCGCGGCGCGCACGTTGATGGAGGGGCCGGGCGCCTTTACTCCGCGCGAGTTGACCGCCACTTCCGCGTTTCGACCGACCGCGCAGGACGGCGTTGTCCCGTTTTTCGATCGCCGCATCGTGTTTCCGTACTGGAGCCGCGGCCAGGTCGTGTTCATGATCGGCCGCCGCACTCCGTGGACGCCGGATGTCGAATGGGAGAAATCGAAGTACAAGAAGCTGGCAGTACGGAATGAGCGAATCAACGAGCACGTGGCGCCGTGCATCCGGAACGACGTTCTCTACAACGAGGATGTGTTCCTGACCCGCCCGGAGCGCGTGATCATCACCGAGGGCGTCACGGACTGCATTTCGCTCATGGAGTACGGATTCCCGGCGGTGTCGCCGGTAACGGTGCAGATCCGGGAGGCGGATTGGGATCGTCTGCTGCCGAAGCTGCGGGGCGTGAAGACAGTCTACATCTGCCAGGATCACGAGATCTCCCAGGCCGGGATGCAGGGCGCGTTGAAAACGGCGCGTGTCCTGGCAGACCACGGGATTACAGCGCGCGTTGCCGTTCTGCCGCTGGGCGAGAAGCAGCGGGCCGCGCGCGAGAGACTCGCTGGCCTCGCTGGCGGGAGCGCCGAATCCAGCGATCTGGAGGCCGACGCCAAGATCGATGTGAACGAGTTCTTCGCCTCCGGCAAGACGGCGGCCGATTTCGAGACGATCCTTGCCGCAGCCGAGACCCCGCTGGAACTGGCCATTTCCAAACTCAGCGCCGGCGTCCCCGAAGGGGATCTCAGCCGGTTGCTCAAGCCGATTCTCGCGGAGGTCGGCCGACTCGACCCGATTGAGCAAGATCGCCACCTCCGGCTGATTCAAACACAGTGCGGCAAGTCCCGCATGACGGTCACCACACTGCGGAGGCAGTTGAAGGTAGTCGAGATTGCCCGGCCACGGGGCAGGTCCGGACGGTCCAACAGCGCGGCCCCACCGGAGGCCGAGCCCGAGGCTACCTCGCTGCGGAGCATCCAGGTCAACAACCGGCAGTTGCGGGACGTCATCGCCGACACCTGGTCCGCCATTCACGCCATCAACCAGGCCGCGGGGCCGGACGGCGCCGAAAGGCCGTTCCTTTTCCAGAACGGCGGCGCACTCGTGCGTATCGCCGGTACGGGCGCCCACACCCGGATCGAGGCGCTGGGCGAGACGGCAATGTACGGAATCCTGGCCCGAAGCGCCAACTGGCACAAAGTCACCGAGGAGGCGGTGGTCGCCGCGCCGCCATCGAAAGACACCGCCCGCGACATGCTGGTGAATCCTGACCCGGATCTCCCGCCGCTCGATTCCGTCGTTCGCACCCCGACGTTCGGAAAAGACGGTGCGCTGATCAACTCGCCCGGGTACCACCGCGCGGACGCGCTCTGGATGTTCCGCGATGAATCCCTGGACATGCCGGAAGTTCCGGCGAATCCGTCACGCGAACAGATCGCCCGCGCGAGGGCGCTGCTGGTGGATGAGCTGCTCGTGGACTTTCCGTTCGTAAGGGACTCGGACCGCGCCCACGCCGTCGCGGCGATCCTCCTGCCCTTCCTACGCCGCATGATTCGTGGCCTGGCGCCGATTCACCTGATTGAAGCCCCCACCCAGGGCTCCGGCAAGGGATTGCTGGCCAGCTTGATCAGCATCGTTTCAACCGGCCTGGCGGCCGAGGGCCGGACGGTGCCGGAAAGCGAAGACGAAATCCGGAAGATGATCACGGCGGAGCTGGTCACGGGCCGGCCGATCATCCTCCTCGACAACCTCAGCGAGAAGCGGAAGCTGGAATCCTCGGCGCTGGCTTCCGTCGTGACCGTGCCGTGGTGGACGGACCGGTTGTTGGGCGAATCCGAGATGCTCCACCTTCGCAACAATGCCCTCTGGCTGATGACCGGCAACAACCCGCGCCTCTCCGATGAACTGAGCCGGCGCTGCATCCGGTTGCGCATCGACCCGCGAATCGACATGCCGTGGCTGCGTGCCGGTTTCAAACACCCGCTCATCACCGAGTGGGCACAGGAGAATCGTCCGGCGCTCGTCCACGCCGCGCTGACGCTGATTCAGGCCTGGATCGCGGCCGGAAGACCGTCGCACGGAACACGCCTGGGATCGTTCGAGAAATGGTCGGAGGTCATGGGCGGCGTGCTGGAAGTCGGGGGCATCCCCGGCTTCCTCGGCAACCTCAATGAGCTTTACGAGGCATCGGATAGCGATGGCCAGATGTGGCGCGAGTTCACCGGCTCTTGGTGGGAGACGTACCGCGACGAACCAAAGAAGGTCAGCGACCTGACTCAGTTCTGTGAAGAACGCGACCTCATGCTCACTGTGCGCGGTGACGGATCGCCGCGCTCGCAGCAAACCCGGCTGGGCAAGGGCCTCGCTGCGAAACGGGACCGGGTATTCAACGGGATCACGATCAAGCGGATCAGTCAGGGTGAGAAGAAGCACGGCGTCCTCTATGCGCTTGAACCAGGAGGCGGCAACCGGCCTGACGGTCCGTCTGGCCGCGACCCGGACCTCCTCGACTTCGCGGAGGGGAACGTTGGTGACGTGGAGGGGAACATCGGCGACAAACGTTCCCCTTCGCTCGGCCCAATAAATCCAATCACTTCCAGCGATTTGGGGAACGTGGGGAACGTGGGGAACCTTTTTCCTTCTTCGCGCGAGGAGAAAAACACAAACACGGTACGCGCAGAGAGAAAAATCGTAATAGAGGAAGGCGGCAAAACCGGCCCCAACGTTCCCCACGTTCCCCTGGAGTCTGCAACCGAAACAAAAGAAGCAGGTTATGTTCGGGGAACGTTTGAGCGCAACGTTCCCCTGACGTTCCCCAGAGGTTCCCCTGCGGATGTTCCCGCCACGATCGACCTGGCTGCCTTGCCGGATGCTGGCGACGACGAACCTCCGTGATCGGGTTCTGCTTCGATCCCGCGAATCACGATTCCATCTTTGAACAGGAGAGCGAGCATGACTGCCGCACTGCCGGAGCAGTGTGCTACGTCCGCCGCGGCCGCGCCGGCTGTTGCGTTCGTGAGCACCTCTCTATATGTCTGGTCCACGACCGAGCCGGATCGGTTCGCCCGTGACTTCCAGATCAACGATACGGTGTACCGGCGGCTCGACCCGGAGTACTACGCCTGGCTGCGGTCGCGGATGGCGCTGGCCAAAGCGGCTGCGGCAGCCGGGCGTCTCGATGCCACCGCATTCGAAGAACTGCGCGTGCGGTTTAACGCGGTGCACGAGTGGGCGGTCCACCGGTTCGGCGAGCAGCGGCTGCTGGAAGCCGTGCGGACCATGCGCGCGGCCGACTACGTGCCTCCGATCCCGGAAGACGATGGCCCGCGCATTCCGGCACCTCGCTCACCCAGAAGTAACGGCAATCATGTCGCGCCGGAGGCCATTGCCATGGTGGATGCGATCAGTGAACGCGCTCTGGCGCTGGGATGGAGCCGGGAACGGCTGTACGCCGCCGGCAAGGGCATCTTCGATCCCCGGCGCGGGCTGGTGTGCTATCTGAAACCCGGCGACCGCATCGGCGAAGTCACGCTGCAATCGATCGAGATCATCCACCCTCTGCCCTCCGAGGTGCGCCATCGCTTCTACAACCCGGACACAGACCAGCCCTGGATTCATCGCGTCACTGACGACGCCCCTGGTTGAAGAAAAAAAGTGCGCAGAACACTTTCTATTTTTGCCCTTCGCTGAGTATTGATTAGTAGGGGCTCGGTTCGAAGGTCCGGCGCATAGCGCAGCTTCCGGGAGACGCCCCGCTTCACGACATCCTTACGAGCGCCGGGACTCTCGTAAAACTCCATCCCGCATTTCGCGAAGCCAGGAGTGTCTCCCGATGGCGAAGCCGATCCCGCTCTATGCGGCGGACCTGCATCTGTGCGACTGGATTTCGGAACAGCGTGCCGTTCGTCTCGAACGGCTCGGACTGGCGAAGGTCGTTCGCCATCCGAAAGGCCACATTGCACGCTGCGTGTTCCACCGCCGTGCTGGCGAACCGATCGTCCGCTTGCGCGGCAAGGCTTACTCCCATCGGGAGCACCTGGCGAATGGAAAAGTCACATGGACGCTCAGACGGTTGGGCAAAGGCAACGAACTGCGGCCCCTGTTCCTTCAGGTGGTGACGGATTGCATGAAGCATTGCTGATCAACCCGCGCCTTCAACAGAAACTCGATCTGGCCATGGTGAAACAGGCCGTGCGTGATCTCTGGTTGCGCACGGATGGCTTCCAAATGACCAAGGACGAGCAGGAAGAGTGCGTTGACCTGATGCTCGAAGCCGCACGGTGGTGCTTCGTGGATCGCCACCCGAGCCACGTGTTCAGCTTCCGGCAGGTCTGCCAGCGGCTGGGCCTCGACCCCGCCAAGGGCGCGCTCCGGCTTTTCATTCGCTTGCCCATGGCGCGGCGGCGAGAGATCTGGCGAGCGTTGCGGCACTACTCCAGGCGGCATTTGCCGCGCAGTTGGCAGGCATGCCAAGGGCGGGCCGACAGCGGCCACGGGCCCAAGGGCCCGCGCTACCTGGGCGCAGACAATGCTTCGCTGGGTCCTTCCTTCGCGGCGTCGGCGGCGGGTGGGCGGATGGCGCG
>Ga0194125_10007417_pt1 | contig 15813 bp, 12 predicted proteins | sample TA2KigC250mmetaG_FD_148626 | JGI IMG/M metagenome (GOLD analysis project Ga0194125, IMG submission 148626) | Freshwater microbial communities from Lake Tanganyika, Tanzania - TA2015034 Kigoma Deep Cast 250m | ecosystem: Environmental > Aquatic > Freshwater > Lake | place: Tanzania: Lake... | reverse complement strand
AAGTGAGTAAATCAGGCTCTTTAAAGTCAATCATGTTAGAAAACATATTCTATTCTCCCTACTGCAATCAATTTACAAACATAGATATTATCTCATATCCTCCCCGGAATTTGTGGGTAATGATTAGTTAATAAAGGGGGGTAGGGGGGTTGTTAAAAGAAAAGTTTGGTTACGCATTACGCATTACGTTTTACGCTTTACTTTGCTACAATTAGACGTACATAAACGCCATTGTGTTTAATTTGGGGATTTAGGACGCGCGTTCTACCGCAAATAATGACGATTGACCACATTTCTCGCTTCCTCACCGCTTAATACTCGCTTAACTTCCAGCGCGCATTTTTGGCGCAACTCCACAAAAGATTCATCCGAATAGAATGCGCTGTGAGGAGCCAGGTAGAGGTTGGGAATTTCCCGTAGTTTTGGATTAATATTCGGCTCATTTTCCAACACATCAATAGCCGCTCCGGCAATCTCATCTTTTTCCAAAGCGGCAATTAGATCAGATTCTTTGACTAACCCACCCCGGGCGGTGTTGACGAGGTAGGCATCCTGTCTCATCATCTTGAATGCTTCTTCGTCTATCATATATCTATTTTCATCCGTCAGAGAACAGTTCAGAGAGACAATTTTGCTTTCTTTCAACAACTCCGCCAAACTGTTTGCCCGCCTGATACCCAACGCTTTCTCAATTCCGTCGGGAAGAAACGGGTCAAAAAATAGCACCTCGAAGCCAAATGCTTTAGCGCGCAAAGCGACAGCCATGCCAATCCTGCCAAGTCCGACAATTCCCAGGACACTTCCCCGAAGCCGAGTCGCGCCGAAAGCATCCTCCCACCGATATCCACCGTTCTTTACAAGGTTGCATAAATGGTGAGTGCGGCGCATCAAATTCAAGATGAAACAGATTGTGCTGTCAGCCACTTCTTCCGTTCCATAGTCAGGAACATTGGTGACCGGGATGTTCTTTTCAGCGGCGGCGGCAATATCAATGTTGTCGTATCCGGTTCCAGCTCGGGCGATAATCTTACAATTTGCCAATCGACTGATGGTTTTTCGGCTAATGCTTACCTCATGCCAGACAATTAAAGCATCCGCATCCTCTACATGCCCCCAGATTTCCTGTTCTTGTTTTGCCATTAACGTTTTGATATTTCCCATCTCTTTCAGTATTTCCGCCTCAATCTCCGCTTCTTCCAACAAATCAGTCATAACAATTTTAGCAGACATTTGATTCTCCTTTCGTTGTCCACTCATACTGATTTCAGTTTGTAGTTTTGTATTCCATATAGCCGCTGATTATCAGACGACGCTGATTAAGATTACTCAAATCGGCGTTGTCTGGAAATCAGCGGCTATATCCCCTAAAAAAACGGATTATGCGCTTTTTCCTGGCCCACGGTTGTGATGGGGCCATGACCGGGGAAGAGATGCACATCGTCATCAAGTGTGAATATCTTGTTACGAATCGATTCCAGCAAACTCGAATATGAAAAACCGCCTCTCCCTACTGAACCTGCAAAAATAGTATCGCCAACGAAAGTCGCTTTGCTTACATAATAACAGCATGAGCCCTGGGTATGTCCTGGCGTATGAAGGATTTTTATCCGCCGGCTACCTAACTCAATCTCCGCGCCATCCTCAAGCTTAGTACATTCCCTTACTTCAGAAGGTAACGCCGCTGCTTTACTGGCGATGACGTGGGCTTGTGTGACGACTTGCAACTTCCGCAGCCCGCCAGCGTGGTCGGAATGTTCATGAGTGATGAGGATTAAAGATGGTTTGAGGTTATTTTCATTTACCGCCGTTATAACTTGGTCGGGATTGCCGCCGGTATCAACAATAGCAGTCGCTTTCATTTGGTTACAAGTCAACAGGTAACAATATGCTGAATAACCAGAACCTAAAGTCACTGAAAGCGGAACCACGGTGATAGCGTTGTCGAAATTCACATCCCATTTTTCAGGCGTCCAGCGTTTCATAGCGATGTCTAACAACTTAGGCGCGCTCAATCCGAGTACCGCGGCAATTTTGTCAACTTGTTCCGCTGTAGGCTTCAGGGTGTAATTTTCCATCTTAGACAGTTGTTCTTGCGAAATTTGAGTCTCGCGCGCCACTTGCGCAATGCTCAACCCGCGTCCAGAACGTGCTTTTTGAATTATATCTCCAAATTCATCTTCTAAAATCATTTGTTCTCCTTAAGTTCGAATTAAGTTTGTTTACTTTTTAAACCGCAGAGAACACAGAGGAACAACCCCCTACCCCCATACGCATCAAGTTAAGACCAAATCCGCAGGTATAATGCTATTCCTCCCCCTTGACGGGGGAGGCCAGGTGGGGGTGAAAGCGGTGCTCTCGATTATGTTCACCCTCCCCTAACCCCTCCCGTCAAGGGAGGGGAATTGACAAAAGACGCTTAACTTGATGCGCATGGAGGAACAACCCCCTACCCCCCACAACCCCCTGCCCCCTTTGTTAAGGGGGATTAAGGGGGACGCAGAGGACACAGAGATAATCTGTTCTCTGCGTTCTCAGCGCCTCCTCTGCGACCTCTGCGGTGAGAAAAAACGACGTAGGAAAAGGTTACAATGCTTGGTGGTAGATACAAACTTTATGTACCTTCCTGCGCCGCGTTGTGCGAGGCAGGCGAACGCGGGCTTATAGCCGCCGATCTTCAGACATCGCTGATACTTATATAAATCAGCACCGTCTAGTAATCAGCGGCTATACTTCGTTCGTCTTTAAGGTCAGTGGAATCATCAATTCCTTTTGCTATTCGCCTGTGTCATTAAAAAAGCCATCTGATTAATGCCAGATGGCTTGTATCTTCTATTGTAGCGGTTTATCGGACTTACCGTAATAATGCGTAATGCGTAAAGTTATTACGTATTACGTTTTACGATTTTTAGCCCTTTGCTCCTCCTAAGTGAAAAAATCATGTAACTAACGTACTTTTATCTGCGCCCAGGTTGTCGTGAGTTTGCCCGTAGACTCAACTGCGGCGCCGGGTATGCCAGCCCCTTCGACCTTGACGTTATCAAAGAACGCATCCGCATTGTATGTAGCCAGGCCAATGCCGCCAAAATCATGTTTTCCCGATTTATCGGTATATCTCTTTTGTTCTTTGCCGTTAAGGGACATGATAAAATCGTTCCCTTCCGTCACGACCTTAACGTCATTCCATTCTCCTGACTTGAGCGTATCACCGGCGGTATCATGCACTGCCGCGCCGGCAGGCGCATCCCAGAGTTTACTATAGTTTCCACCGATTCCGATAAGCCAGTACAGGAAATCTCCGGTAGCCCACAATGTGCCGCCTGCGCCAGCATTTTTTACGCGAAATAGAACCCCCGCGTAGTTGCTAACGGATATTGGTTTTATTTGCACTTCAAAAGTGTAGTCCTTCCATTTTTTGTCATCAATGGCATAGCACGCGAATACATTCACTGGGCCGGCGTCTGGTTGATGATATGAGTCTTTCTCCGCCTTCCAACTTTTTCCTGCGGAGGCATCGACCCAGCCTTCTGCCTTGCCAGTGTCAAAAGTTTCTTCATACGCCCAAACTGACAATGGAATTATCACTGTGATGAAAACACACACGAGAGCGTAAAGAAATGTTTTCATTATTTTTCCCTCCCTTGCCTTAGGTTAAATTCTGACTGTTTTAATTTTACCAATTCTTCATCCTCATGTCAATAAAAATCTTATTCAGAAAATAGTTGAATTTGGTTTAGGTTTTAGGTATAATAACCTGAGTATCTTTATTGATATGATACCATTGATAGAATGGACGCACGCGGATAAGACATTATCCGTGAGGACTGGTGATTGCTTTGCTTCGTTCCTCGCAACTCCTCGCAACCTTCGGCTTCGTAAACTCAGTGCGTCCATAAAATCTGTTCACGTCGTTCAGTAGTTTACTTCGTAAACCACTGGTATCATTTTGCAACGTCGAATGAGGCATAATTAACACCTATCACGCATTGAGTATCGCTTACGCACATTTTATTAATACCATAGGAGAACAAAATGTCTATCAAAAACATATTGGCTAGTGATGCTTCTTCCAGGCGCATAGCAGAAGCGCTATATTCCATTCGGGAAAAGGAGATTCGGAGTGCTACCTTAGAGCGCTTACGAATCTCATGGGATGCGGATGAATTTGTCCGTGGATTGCCGCAGCAACTCCAGCTTGGCGAAGGGCTTTATTATCTGCTTGATAATATTTCCGTCCCTGTATCTGATGATGACCTGATTCTGGGACGTGTAACGGAGGAAGTTCCCGATGCCGATGGCGAAGCGCTTTTAGAGAAGACCGCCAAAGAGTGGGGGCGCGGAATCCCGCGATGGATGCAGGATGGCGGGCATGAGTGTTTTGATTGGGAACGGCTTCTTCGTCTTGGTCTTCCGGGCCTCGAAAGTTTTGCTCAACAAGAATTATCAAGAAGTATTACTGCTGGAGAAACAGGGGCGCATCTTGATTTTCTTCGCGGGGCGGTGCGTATTTACCAGGCATTCAGGAACTATGCGCGTCGTTATGCTTTATCTGCGCGAGAAGTTGGACTATATGCGCAGGCTGAAAACTGCTCTGCAATTGCCGAACGAGCGCCGGAGACATTCGCTGAAGCACTACAGCTTATGTGGTTAGTAGGCATCGTGTATTGTGCTATGGGGTCAGTGAATCCTACACTTACCTTTGGTCGCGTTGATGAATTGCTTCTGGATTTCTACCGCGCTGATTTAGACACTGGACGGATGACCTACGAAGAAGCTGGTGCGCTAATTGAGGATTTCTATTGCAAGAATAACGTGATACTGGGTCGCGGAGAACACCAAATGAGCGGCGGAACGGAAAAAGATACCGGATGGTTGAGGAACCTCACCTATGACGCGCCACAATACATTATTCTTGGCGGTCGTAGATGTGATGGCTCGCCAGTTGTAAATGAATTGACTCGGCTATTCCTCGAACGCATTGTGCCCAGTTTTGAAAATCCTGTGGTTGTGTTTCGATACCATAAGCCGAAGGCGTTGGTGAGCGAAGCGAACACACCCGATGCGCCAGATGATATATGGCGACTTGTATGCGATAAATTGCGGGATAATTCCAGTTTACTGGTTTATAATGACGCGAACGTGATTCATGCGATGATTCAATGCGGCATAGACGAACAGGATGCTGTTACCTATACGATGCATGGATGCAACTGGCCTGACATTCCAGGGCAGGAACGCGCCGTTGGAGGATGTTCAATATCACTTCCGCACCACGTCCTTCGGGCTATAATGGAAGGCGAAGAGCCGAAAAGCATTGACGAGGTTTATGAACGCTTTGTCACTTCCATCAGGTCTGAGGTCGAACCGAGTTTTGAAGGGCTTCGGAAAAGGCGTGAAGATTGGGATACTATAGCGCCTGGGCATCTCAGAATAGACGATTGCTTTTTTGATGGGCCCGTAGCACGCGCCCGAAGTTGGACAATCGGTGGCACAAAATACAGCACTTTGACTGGCTCCATTCGCTTCACCGCGACCGCTGCAGATTGCTTTGCAGCAGTGGATGAATTGGTTTTTTCATCAAGGAAAGTATCAATGAGCGATTTGCGAAAAGCGCTTAAAGATGATTTTGCTGGATATGAAGCCCTGCGTCAACTGTGTCTTAATGCGCCGAAATTTGGTCAGGACGATGACCGGGCTGATAAACATGCTATACGTCTCTTGAATACTGTAACAGCAGAGTTTGACCGCGCAAGCCGTTTGGGTTCACAGGATGCGGTCATCGCATTTCGTTGTTTGACAACGGACATGGGACATATAGGCGCAGGGGCGCAACTTGGAGCAACACCTGATGGACGTCACGCCGGTAAACCCGTAAGCGATAATATGTCGCCATATCCTGGCTCTTGCACGCAAGGTATTACTGCAATGTTCCGTTCCGCTGCCAAATTGCCGCTTAATCGCATCAACTCCGGCCCGCTAAACGTCAGAATTCAACGACGTTTGGTAACTTGTGAAGAAGGCTTGTCGCGTCTATCGGCATTACTTCGTACATATTTCGACCTGGGCGGCCTACAGGTTCAGCTTTCCGTTGCTGATACCGCTGAACTGCGCGATGCCCAGATTAATCCTGAATTACATCGCGACCTTATGGTCAGAATTACTGGCTATAGCGCGGTTTTTATAGATATGTGTCGGAGAGCGCAGGACGAGATTATTCGCCGACAAGAACTGGAGGAATGACAACTGCATTGCTTTGAACTTAGCCAAAGATTCTGCAATGTCTTTGGTAACGCTATAAGTTCACTGTTGACCTGAAGCATGAAAATATGTTATACTGTTGCTCAAAATGATACAAAAGAAAAGTCCGAGGCTAAAGCCGTCGGGCTGAAAGAACAAAGTCCTACGGACTAAAAGCAGCCCCAAAGGGGCTTCGTTCTTTCAGCACGGGGATTCATCCCAGTGCGTTATCCGTCCATTTGTGTTAACTTGATGCGCATGGGTTCAACTATTATATCTACTATTAAACAATTGTGGAAAACGCATAAGGATGGTGATGATAATGCGAACTGAAATTAGCTTGCGACAAATTATTGATATCAACTTAAACAGGTTTAAATATGTTGCTAAATATGTGCTCTTTACGTGTTGTTTCATGGTAGTTTTGACAACGATAATATCTATTTTTATGTTTTTTAATGTTGTCGGGTTGAGATGGATGAATGCTGTAATTGGAGCGGTCGTTATTTTAGGTTTCGTTTTCCTTTGTGTAAGCAAAATTTTTCTTAGAATATTAAGGAAAGAGATTAACGGAAAGCCTAAACAAAAGGATAATTTACAACAATATCTACCCTAAAATGTATTAGGTAGGGACATGTTGCAGTAAAAAATGGCGAAAAACGTTCTTTAGTTTTCCTTTTAACCGCAGAGATAACAGAGGAGGCGCTGAGAACGCAGAGAGTTCTGCTTCTTTTCGCAAAAGTATAGAAAGCCTAAAGCGTTAAAAAAAGTCGTTTTTTTGCATTGCAAGATGTTTTTGACTAATACAATATCTACCCTAAAAGGAGAATAACATGAATATTAAACCAGGTTTCACGTCACTTTTTAATGGGAAAGATTTAACCGGATGGGTTGGCGATGCCAATTATTGGAAAGTCGAAGATGGCGCTATAGTTGGTCGTTCTTTAGAAAGACTGGACCATAACGATTTTCTTTGGACGGAGAAAGAATATTCGAACTTCATCATGTATTGTGAAGTTCGTCTCCGTGGTTTCAATAGCGGCATCCAGTTCAGGAGTGTAGTAGATGCAAACGGGCGTATGGCGGGATACCAGGCGGATATTGGCAATGGGTGCTGGGGTTCGCTCTATGAGGAACGTCTGCGCGGCGTTCTTGTTCCCTATAAGCCTCAGATTGTTGATATGATTCTTCGCCCAGATGAGTGGAATGAATACCAGATTTGCGCTATGGCGGATTACAGCATTCTAATCCTGAACAATGTTGTAACGGCTGAAATAAATGACCCCGAAGGGGCAAAGAAAGGGATATTCGGCTTGCAGCTTCACGGAGGTCCACCTCAAGAAGTCTCATTCCGCAATCTGTGTATCAAAGAGTTAAATCTCTAATTGCATAATCCTATCTGCACTTTCGTAGTAACGATTTCAATCGTTTTTCGCTTTCCGTTTTGCGGAACGACTGAAGTCGTTACTACAATTATGCGCTATAAGACGAAGTCGTTGGTGAACGAAGTGAACACTTTTGAAACAGTAGTTTTCATAGAAATCTAACGATCTAATAGATCATTCTACTTAAATCAAAATAACGAGGTACTACTTCCAATCGAAAACTACGGCTGTGTGCAGGACAAACGGGGGAGGTTCTACGATGAGATATCTGCCGTCCCGTTTTGCCTGAATCATTGTTTTGCCAGGTTCGACATGGATTGTTATAGGATTCCGAGAATCAAGTAGTTTTACCTTGACTCCGGAGATGATAGGTGGAGATTCGACAATCTGAGGGCGTTCAGTCCGGCGGTCTGCAGTATAAGCGACCAGATGAACGACAGTTTTTCCAGTGCCTTCGGAACGGAAAACCTGGACGCCGGAAGGGCCCATCCGTTCCACACCAAATTCAGGCGTGACACGACGCGCCATTTTTTGAAGAACATACTTGGCACCTGGGTTTCCGCGTCTCCAAAGGTCGGTTGCGATGGGAAGCGCACAGAAGATGACAACGCCTTTGCCATAATGGTGTAATGTCAACGCGGGTGAATCCATAGTTTCTCCAGGCGGTAGAGCGCCGATCTGGTACGTTTGCCCCGGTGCAGTGAGAGGTGCCAGTGTTTCAGCTTTCACGGCGCGAACTTTAGCCGATTTGCCCGACACTGGGATGGCAGGACGGAAATCATCGCCATCTCGCCAAAAGCCTTCAGCCGATGTGCCGCGTAGGAGAAGGTATCCGAGATTAAATGGATATTCTCCTTCGTCGGCAAGTCCAGTGATTGCTTCAAAGATTGATGCGTCTGCCGCTGAGTCTGGTTCGGTTGGGGCAACGCACTCAGGAATCGCGCCAATCACCACTAACCCACCGCCCACTTCCACAAATTGTTGTATTGCATGAGCCGCCTTCCTGCTAATGAATCTCTGTTCAGGTACGACCAGGGCTTTGTAGCGGCTGAGGTTCTCTTCAAGGTCACCATCGTAAAGCACATCGGCGGTCAGACCATTTTCTATCAACGCTAAATAAGTTCCACGAATCGGAGTTTCGTCAACTGTCCAGTTAGCGCCGCGCTGGCGGATTGTCTCCGGGCTGGATAGAATCGCAATATCGGAGACTGAATGGACATTCTTAGTGAGCGACTCACGTTGGGCAGCGAAATCAAAACATCGCCGCACTAATCGCATGACTTCTAAATCCGGACTAACTTCCACGGGTTGAAGCAAGTCGCCGATAAAGAGTTTCCCACCTGCGGCAAGGCCGGTGGCAAATTCTGTTTCGATGGTTTCTGGCGTCCGACAGGTGAAATCCTGCCAGTGGTGGAGCATGCGTTCAGTCATGAGGTCTGCTGGTTGTTCTCGCCATGCCCAGGCTGCGAGATGATAGGCTGTTTCAAACGTGCAGTTGTGAAGGGGCGGGTCGCCGGTGAGATACCCAATGGCTTCAGGGGGAGGAACCGACCAGCGGGTCGAGGCCAGCCAGTTGACTCCTAACACACAACCAGGTCGCACTTGTGCAACGGCCTCTGCTGCTTTCCCAAGAACAGCCCAGATACTCTGTACCTGCCAGTGCCGGAAAGCTCTCCAATTGGGGTCGTCTGGCTCTCGTGGTATATCACGTCCAAAAGCCTGGCGGCAATGTTCACCGTAACAGACATTATTGAAATACTGATAGACGCCGTCAAGGAAGAAGCCGTCCACCTCATACAAACGGGCAATTTCGCATAACTGTGGAATAAGCGATTCTTCTGGAAATTGTGATGGACAAACTAAAGTACCGGAGCCGTGTCCGGTCCGAGGGGTTCCGTCGGGTTGATGATTGCACCACTCAGGATGCTTTCCCGCTAACGGCGTGGGGATATTATCAATCGCAACATAAGCCAGTACACGAATCCCTTCTGCCTTCATTGCCTTGACTTCATCTCCAAAAACATCGCGTGTAAGATGAGGATGAGGAAGTCCAACCTCCGTAGGATAGTACGACCATCCATAAGCGCAACGGCTGAAGAAACAGACAACTTCCGCTCTTGCTTCTTTAACAGAACGCGCCAGGACCTGGGGATTAAAGTCGCGCCCAACGTTTTTGACGCTCTCTGGAGTGTGCATGTCGAAGTGAATTTTTCGTGTGGTTTGTTTATACCAGTTTGTAGACATAGTGATGATGCTCCTTGTTTTTTAGGTTCTTTGATATTTAGTGTGGTAAGCAGTCTACATGATATATGAAACGTGAAACGTGTTCGCTTCGCTCAGTAGTTTACTTCGTAAACTACCTGCGTGAAACGTGAAATCACTACTCACCACTCACCACTCACCACTCACCAATTGATTACCGCTTTCTCATCTCGTAATATGCGTCCATACACGCTTCAGCGTTTTCGATGGGGATATTCGGGGGAATGTGATTGCCCACTGCGAAGAAATATCCTGGGCAAGCCCGCCCGAGGTCCATACAACGCTTGACTTCTTCGTAAACCTCCTCTTTGGTGCCGAAGGTCAAAATACGGCAGTCTGCGTTACCCATGATAACGTGGGTCTGCCCGTATTTCTGGCAAACTAATTCGAGGTCCGTCAATGGCTCGAAAATGAACCCCTCGGCTCCGGCGGTGGCTAAGTCGTCGATATATTCTGTGTAGTCGCCGTCCGAGGTGAACAGAATTTTCTTCCCCGCATCTTTGGCACAATCCCACATCCGTTTGTAATTGGGGAAGACATACTTGCGGTAGAACTCAGGTTTGAAAATGCTACCCTCCGTCCAGACCATATCATCGTGCGTATGATAAACCTCAATGTCAGTACGCGCCCAGGCCTGCACGAAAGTCATCAGGTAGTCCGTCCAGCGGTTCAATACCTCTCCGAACCTATCGGAGGCGGTGCCAGCGGCTATCAGAAGATTTTCCCACCCAAAGGCTGCGATGGCGAAACTAACCACTGATTTGTAGGTCCCACCTGAAGTCACGTAATCTCCCTTGAGCGCATGCTTGCACCATGCTCTGTATTTTTCCGTTTGCTCGTCAAGGTCGATGGGACCATATTCGGCAACTATGTCTAAGTTATAGATGTCCTCAAGATTCTGGAATGGCGATACTTTCGGCAGTCTATAATCTGAGCCATCGGCCTGGAAGATAGCATGTCCCATATCTGTCCATCGTCCTCGCGCCCAGTCAGGCCCATCTACCGACCAGACATAATCGAAATCCAGCAGTTCAGTCCAGCCGGCATTGGGTTTTCCCTGCTTTTTCTGGACAAACTCCAGCCACGCCGGATGTGTAATATACTGGGTATGGGGTATTTCATCAGGCGCTTGAAGGTTAAAAGCGGCAATGCCACGTTCGTAACTCATCTATATATTTCCTCCTCTTGCTTGTAATGGTTTTTGATTCAATTTTCGGATAATGGTGATTCGGCAAAATCCTCCAGCCCCCTTTGGAAAAGGGGGAGAGAGGAAGTTGAGCGGGATGGGTTATATTATGCTTTTCACTGCTTCGCTCAAGGGCATGATTAGAAATTTGGGCTACTTTTCATTCAGAGTTCAAATCTAATTCGGCAAGAGAATTTGCAGTAACCACTTGCGTCAGTAGCAGATTCAACTTCTCTTTATCTTCGATAGATTCTATCTGCTCTTCGATAGCTTGCGGGATTTGGCCAAACTTTTGCTGAAGCAACAAAATAAACGTCCCGCGCAAAGCCGCCAGGACGCCTTCTTCTCGTCCCATTATTTTAGCGTACTCTATCTGCCCACGAGTATCTCTAAAGCGCTTCAAACTTCTCTGATAAGCAAAACGTTCCGCTTCGTTGTAAGCCGCTATCTCCGCCATTCTAAATGCAGTATTCATCGGTTCTTCCGATAACTCTCCTGGAATTTCTTCAAGCTCAGAAAGATGTTTCAAGAAGTAAATCCACTTATCAGCAGAACCCACCAACTCGATTAACTTTTTATTGAATTTCGGCAATTCGATATAGACAAAGGTAAGTTTGTCATAGAAGACTTCATGGGTTTCTATGTCACAGATTTTACAAGTTCGGATGTAACGAATGTCTTTTGTAAGGTTGAAGTTTAAGATTCCAATGCAATATACTGCATTGAGTTGATAATCCCAGTCTCCCCTTTGAGCTTGTTGGGCAATTGGGAAGGTGCTATAATAAATCGACCTATCTTCGAAATACATCTGGCTTGCCCTCTGCATTTCAACAATAAACCGATTTCCTTTTTCGTCAATGCAATACAAATCATAAATTCCAAGTCGCTCATCTTCGGCAGAAGGGATTTGTTCTTGGGGCAAAAATGAGACGTCAGCAATTTCTGATTTTAAATTGAGAATGTGGAACAGAAAACTTCTCAGAATTTCCTTGCTCTTCTCTTCACCGAATAGTTTCTTAAACCCAAAATCGGTAATTGGACTGATGAAGCGCGACATAATATCATCCACCCTCCTTCCAAAAGAAACACCAAGGAATGTTTAATCAAAAGACATAAGAGGACAAGGAAAAGTTGGGAAAATTTCCTTATATTTGTCCAAAACATAGTCGATAATGTTTTGGACAAGTCATTTCAGGTTTTAGCAATGATAACCGCGTAGCGTAATGAATCTTTTCCGACGTTACGGATGCCGTGCAGAATACTACCTTCCACCTGGATTGCTTCTCCCGCTTTCAGACGATGTTTCTCCCCGCCCACCTCGGCTTCTGCTTCGCCGCTTAACACGAAGAATATTTCTTGCCCTTCGTGTTCATGTTGTGCATGTGCTCTCGTACCAGCGCCAACTTCTGAGATATGAAGATGCAACTTATTCTCATCTGCCCCAGGAGCGAATATAAAACGTTCAATTCCTTTAATATCTGTTCTAATTTGTGAGTTCATAGTTACCTCCAAGAATATGTAATTTACACGATTTTTCAGTTATCATCCTCTTGCGGTAAAGACAATTCGTGAAACGTGAAACGTGAAACGTGAAAGATAGAATCCTTGCCCCCTTGCCATCTTGCCATTTTGCCCTGAGAGTGCAACATTGAAGGATTTACAAAGTAAACCACTGAGCAAAGCGAATAGTATTAAAACATCTCCTCCAAAATAAATGCGGCGGCTTCTTTGTCAGGGTCTATCCCGCCCCACATCATTGCATCTGTTTGTCTTACACACGACGGACAACCGTCCGTGCATTCACATTCCGAGATGATTTTTTGCGCATGTTCTATAATTTTTTCCAGTAATTCGTAGCCTTTATTTGCAAATCCTAACCCACCGGGGTAAGCATCATAGAGGAATATCGCGAGATGCTCATTATCAAGTTGCTGAACTTTACCGCGGATGCTCTGTCTATCAGCCATGGCATAATGCGGAAGCACCGATGCTAAAATATTCTTGACGCCCTCTAAGCCTTCATACGGCTTCCCGGATTTTTCATACTTTAGGCGGTCTAATAGTTCTTCCGGTGGGATAACCCACAGCGCTATCGTTTCTAAATTCTGTTCAGGCAAATCTAAACTCTCGCTGCCCAAATTTTCCATCGTGTAGAAGCGCACCCGCACAAAGCCGACAGTTTTTCGAGTAACAACGACTTCACCCAGGTAGACCTGAGAACCATGCCATTCTTTTGCTTTTTGCTGCGCTGTGATGACAATAGTTTCGTGGAACCACGGCTGAGTGTAGTAATCGGCATTGATTGGTTCGACATAAGCGATTTTTTGTTCTAAATCTAAATCCCGCACAAAGTAAGTTTCCGCTTCGTGCATGTAAATTGCATTAGGATACACCATCGCTAAACCATTGACCGCGTCCATGCTGCCCAACACTAAATTGCCGCGTGAGATGTCCATGATAGTATAGGTGTTGTTTGAAATGACCCTAAGGTCGGATTCTGAGGCTGGATAAGCTGTACTCGCCCAATACCACTTATCTCCAATCTGAGTTAAATCGCCATTCTCACAGAGCACGTCCAATAGAGGCAAGGCTAATTCTCCAAAAACATCCGCATCCTCTTCGCTCAATGGCAATTCGTGGGCGGCGCATCGCAAATGCGAAACTAACATATATACGTTTTCCGGGTCAATGACTGCGTTTTCAGGAGATTGACCGAACAAATATTCGGGATGACGCATTAGATACTGTTCGACCGGGTCATTGTAGGCAATGAATACTGTCAAAGAATCCTCAGATTTCCTGCCAGCGCGACCGGCTTGCTGCCAGAGACTGGCAATTGTGCCAGGAAAGCCGACAATCAAGCAGGCGTCCAACGCGCCAACATCTATGCCTAATTCCAATGCTGTGGTGCTGGTTACCCCAAGCAATTTGCCGGAGAATAAAAGCCGCTCAATTTCGCGTCGTTCTTCGGGAAGATATCCTCCTCGATACGCTCTGATTGAATCAACGAGTTCAGGCGCTTCTTCTTCCAACTGGTCGCGGACATAGCGATAAACCAATTCGGCGATGACTCTGGCTCTGGTAAATGTGATAGTCTGAATATCATGTTCTATTAGTTTTGCCATCAAATATTGCGCTTCAGTGGTGGGACTGCGGCGGTAACTTTTTTCCTCGTCGATGTATGGCGGGTTCCATAGTACGAAATGTTTGGCTCCCTTGGGCGAACCATCATTGTCTATCAGTTCCATCTGCTTCCCCGTCAATTTCTCCGCTAATTCTAAAGGATTGGCGATGGTCGCTGAACAGCAGATAAACTGAGGTTCAGCCCCGTAATACTGGCAAATTCGAATCAAACGGCGCATCACATTGGCAACATTCGAACCAAAAGCGCCGCGGTAAATGTGCATTTCATCCAAGACCACAAAGCGCAGATTCCGAAAGAATCGACTCCATCGAGAATGATGAGGCAATATTCCTAAATGAAGCATGTCAGGGTTGGTGATAATCAAGTTTGACTGGTCTCGCACTCGGCGGCGGCGATATTGCGGCGTGTCGCCATCATACGTTTCCGCATGTACAGAGATGTTGATATATGGATTTAACTCCGCGAAAGCGCGCACAGCTCGTAATTGGTCTTGAGCGAGAGCTTTAGTGGGAAATAAATACAGGGCGGTTGCATAAGGTTCGTTTAAAAAAGTTTCCAATGTCGGCAAAATATAACACAAAGTTTTCCCACTCGCTGTACCGGTCTCAATAACAACATGCTTGCTGTCTCTGAGCGCTTCGATAGCGCTGACTTGATGGGTATACAACCGCGAAATGCCAAGTTGAGTCAGCACATCCTGTAGAGGTTCATCCAACGGCTCACGCAACTCTCTATATTGAGCTTCCCGCTTAGAGATGCTTTCGATATGGACAATCTGTTGGTCATATCTATCTGAATTTTTTATGGTTTCTATAAATGAATTTACCAATTCGCTTCATCCATTTCCTATTTGACTATCAAAGCTACAATCAGATTAGCTATTATACCGAGGGCAATAGTTATCAACGTGCCTAAAATGTACCAACCTATCCTTATAGCGCCGGTTCTGAAACTACCTATTTCTTCTCTTAAACTACCCATTTCTTCCTTCAACTCTGTTCTTAAGCTACCTATTTCTTCTCTTAAACCACCTATTTCCTCTTTCAGTTCCTTGCGAGTTTGACGGAGTTCACCTATAATTTCTGTTGACGTTTCATAAAGACGCCTCGCCGCTCTATCATCCAATAGAACCATCAATTCTTTTTCTGATATCCCTTCTAAACCTTCCTTATCCAACTTAATATGAATATTGGCAAGGAGTTCTGAAGAAAAGATTTTCCCTTCTTGCATCATAAACAACTTCCCTCCTCTCCTTGAATAACGAGATAATTTATTTTACCATATCTGAACTATATTTTCAATATCTTATAGCCGCTGATTATCCGACCGCGCTATTCTTATGCTGTTCCCAATCAGCGTAGTCTTTAAATCAGCGGCTATTATGCAACATCCTTGATAACCTGGCAGTTCACCCAAAAGTAAGTTCAAAAAATAAAGGTTCACTTTTGTCAGAATGACAATCTTTTGGGGAATTTGTATTAGGTAGGGACATGTTGCAGTAAAAAATGGCGAAAAACGTTCTTTAGTTTTCCTTTTAACCGCAGAGATAACAGAGGAGGCGCTGAGAACGCAGAGAGTTCTGCTTCTTTTCGCAAAAGTAT
>Ga0194125_10007416_pt1 | contig 15813 bp, 11 predicted proteins | sample TA2KigC250mmetaG_FD_148626 | JGI IMG/M metagenome (GOLD analysis project Ga0194125, IMG submission 148626) | Freshwater microbial communities from Lake Tanganyika, Tanzania - TA2015034 Kigoma Deep Cast 250m | ecosystem: Environmental > Aquatic > Freshwater > Lake | place: Tanzania: Lake... | reverse complement strand
GATTCCGGAGTCAGTGCTCAATGAGTTGGATAGGTCCTTGACTGAGACCCAGGCACAGATTGACGCTGGAGATACCACTAAGCATTTTGAAAGCGATATTCATTTCCATGGGACAATCCTCGACTTCGTCGAGAACGGGCTGTTGAAGGAAATCTTAGATAGCCTCACCAATCGCATCACTATAGTTCGGCGTTTCGCCCAGTCCAAACCCGGGCCTCACCTGGTTGAGTCCCTCAAGGAGCACCGTGCCATTCTTCAAGCCATGCGACAGCGCGATGCGAAGCAGGCAGCAGAGCTTATGAGGCATCATTTGGAGGGGTCATCGCTTCGTGTCCAAGAATTGGTATAGCAATCGGATAGGTCGGCAGTGAAGCGGTGCTCCGAAACTCTACGAAGGTCTATCAATGATCTCTACAGTTTGGAAAGACAAACTAGACTTAGTTTTTCAGTTCTCCTTTTTTGAAGCATTGGCCCATCGTCGTGTTCGCCGTTTTGGCCTGGGTTATGAGTTCACCGAGGACACATTCCGATACAAATCCGATAAGCAGCCAGTTCCCCTAGACGAACTTGAGACTGCGTTGCTGGCCTGGGCAGCCCACGGCATCAACGGGCTTGCTCTTGGGGAAGGCCAAGTGACAACCGGCGTGCACTCTACTTGGAATGGTCGCGTGCATCCAAGCTCCTGTAATGACCAGCACGCGTTACTCATTATCGTCAATGACGATGGCATATTTGCCTATCAGCCACCTGACGCCATGCAGGTGGTGGAAATCGCCACGGGGAAAGATCGTGAAAAGATCGTGCAGGCCTATCGAGATGGCATCCGGCAGCTAAGCGATACTCGACCGGATTTCACTGAGGCAGCGTGGATATCGGCTAACGTCTGGATGGCCAATAGACCCGGATCCACTGTATTCTTCCCCCTTATTGATCTGAGCGCGGAGCACATCAATGATATGCTGGCTGCCTTTGAACGGGAGAAGTTGCGGGTCGTGGACGAGCGAACTGGGCAATGGGCTGGTATTGGGAAATGGATAGACAACGGCATGTTGGAAGGCCCCGAGGTCACATTGCGCTTTATAGACTATCACACGTTACACGGCCAAATAGCCGCTGCTCATTTCATGGGGCAAAACTTAGGGTTAGCATGTGAGGCAATAGGACTTGGCTACGTTATCACCCGATGTATCACTCCCGTGGTGCTAGGCGGAACTCCGTTCACGGAGGGACTTGGTTGTCGTTTCATTTCAGATAAGGAGGGAGAGCCCAATCCTGTAGGGTTGGATGGTTATCTGGAAGGACATTGTCCGCCCTACTTTGAGAATATGGACGAAGCGGTGGATGATCTCCTCGCTATCCGCTACGGGGAGAATGGCATCTTGTTGCCTGAATATCAGGGCCCAACACCTTTGAGGGACTGGCGTTCGGTCGCTTCAAGGGCAGGGAGGCCAAGCCAAGAAGCTATTCAAGCTACGAAGGATTTCTGCAATTACGTGTACCACACCTACGGTCGCTTTCCAGCCATGGTAGACACTGTCCAGTTACCCATCATGGTCACTGTGCATCATCTTGATCTTGATTTCTACAAGGAGTTCTATCCTCCGGAGGCTGTCTCAGAGACCATCCAGCGGCATATGTCACTGTGGCACGAGGAGTAGATTGCAGTAGTATCTTCTTTGCCCACCTTGGAGAGAGGTGGGGCGCATCCGAAATAATGGCCAGACTAGTCCATCCTCGCGGGGACCTACAGATGAGCATCCAGGGAATAGACGTCAAAGGCATTACCCTGTGCATTAACGGCCAGATGGGTGTCTGGAACGCCCAGATACTCTTATCGCCGGAAGAGGTGGCAGCTCTGGTGCGCTCTCTGTTCAAACCCCAACTCATACGTTACATGATCCTGTTGCCCTGGAGGCTTTGTTATAACCGTCATGGAGAACGTCATTGAGCATGTCAAGTGTGCTCTTTCGGGGAAACGCGCTCTGGGACTTTCCGTAAATCTCGCTGTTAGAGTGGAGGTGATGTACAGGCAAGAGAAGAGTTAAGGTAGGACTCTGAGCCTACACGATGTGTATTCAAATACTTTGACAAAACAAGAGGAGGAGCAAAATGTTTGGGAATAAGAAGTTGATGGGCCTTGTGGGCCTCTTCGTGATCACTATCACCATCCTGTCCGCCTGTGCACCGGCTACCCCTCAAGTGGTGGAGAAAGAGGTGGTCGTTGAGAAGCCGGTGGTCGAGACGGTAATCGTCGAGAGGGAGAAGGTCGTCGAGAAGCCAGTGGTCGAGACAGTGATCGTCGAGAAGCCGGTTGTGCACACCGTCGTGGTGGAGGTACCAGCTAAACCCACTCCCACTGTGGAGCCAGAGAAGGAACTTGTAATTGTCCAGGGCACCGAACCGCAGACGATGGACATGCAGATGATCACCGCGCAAGTCGTCGTCAACATCGGGCATCACATCAACGAACCGCTGCTCAACTACAACGTCGACATGGAGTTGCAGCCGCACCTGGCGATCTCCTGGGAACAGATCGAACCCACCGTCTGGCAATACAAGCTTCGGCAAGGGGTGAAGTTCTCCAACGGTGAGCCCTTCAACGCAGAACAGGTCAAGTTCAGCTTTGAGCGCGTCATGGACCCGGCCAGCACTTCCATGCGCAAGGGTGAAACACGATGGGTTTCCGAAGTGGAAGTCGTGGACGAATACACGGTGAACTTCCACACCAACGGCGTGGTACCCCTGTTCGATCTCTACCTCTCCAAGTTCCCCATCGTGCCCAGGGGCTATGTCACCGAGGTGGGCGATGAGATCTTTGCCAGGGAACCGATCGGCACCGGGCCATTCATCTTGAGGGAATGGGTGAAGGATGACCATATCACCATGGTGCGGAACCCGGACTACTGGGGGCCTCAACCCAAGATCGACATCCTTACCTTCCGCACCGTGCCGGACATCGCATCCCGGGTGGCCACCCTCTTGGCCGGTGAAGCAGACGTGGTGATGGACCTGCAGCCGGCAACCATTACCGAAGTGGAGAAGCGCCCAAATCTCACCGCTTTGAAGAGGCCGGAGATGCGCTGTCTGTACCTGAAGTTCAATACCCGCATCGAATCACCGCTCGAGGATGTCCGGGTGCGGCAGGCCTTCAACTACGCCATCAACAAGGAAGCGATCGTGCAGACCGTCCTCAACGGCTATGGGAGTGTGCTGCAAGGCCAACCGGAGAGTCCGGAGTACTGGGACTTTAACCCTAACCTCGAGCCGTATCCGTATGACCCGGAAAAGGCAAAGGAACTTCTTGCCGAAGCGGGCTACCCCGATGGTTTCGAGATACGGATGTCATGCCCGCGCGGTCGTTACATGATGGACGCCGAAATCTGCCAGGCGGTCGGGGGGCAACTGAGGGATGTCGGGATCACCCTTGATCTCGAGATTCGGGAGTTCGGCGTGCACAACAAGGAGTTCTACACGCAGCGAGGTGGGCCGATCTTCCTGGTTGGGTACATGAGTGAACCGGATGCTGCTCGCATGCTCTCCATCTTCCACTCCTCGCATCCGAATTCTCAGCGCGCCAACCCAGAATTGGATAAAATGATTGATGCCGCTATAGCTGAGACTGACAAAGAGAAGCGCACTCAACTGGTGTGGGAGGCACTCAAGTACTTCCGGGAAGATGCTCCTGTTGCTTTCTTGCACCAGCAATTTCTCCTTGTCGGGGTCCACAAACGGGTCCAAAACTTCGAACCCTACCCTGATGGTCGAATCTATTTCCGGGACGTCGATGTGAGCGGTCCACGCGAACGATAATGGGCTTCTGGTGGGGAGGAACACGGTGCGCCCTGTTCCTCCCCATCCAGTGATTGGGCAACTGTGCAGGCAGGAGGTGTAGTGATGTTCGATCTAGCAAGAAAACTAATCTCGATGTCTTTAGACATGGGAGTTCAATTCGGTGAGGCTCGAGTAGTGGACCAGACACAGCAGATCGTCAACAGTGCCGACGGAAAGGCCAGCATATCTGAAATAAGATCCTATGGCTTTGGCATTCGCGTGCTGGTGGATGGTCACTGGGGATTTGCGAGCGCGAATCTGTCACATCAAGATCAAGCTGACCAAGTTGTCAAGCGGGCCATCTCTCTGGCCCGTGCAATGCCAAAGCGCTCCCGAACCGCACGGCTGGCCCAAGTGCCGGTTGTCAAAGATAGTTTTGAGACGACTTGTCAACAGGATCCATTTGGCATGCCGATTTCGGAAAAAGTGGAATTTGTTCAATCGATCACGCGTACCATGTCGGCTGCGAGCGACTTGGTTAGCCGTACACGAGCAAGTTTGGATTTTCGCCGAGAAACCTGCTATCTGGTAACGTCAGAGGGGACAGAAATCAAGCAGACCCTTACCATGAGTGGACTGGCCATAGCAGTCGTCGTGGAGAAGAACGGGCAGGTATTCCAGAGAGCATATCCAGACCGCCACGGTGACCTCAGTACTGGGGGTTTCGAGCGTGTATTGGCGCTGAAGCCGATGGAGGCGGCCAAGCAAATGGTGCCGGAAGCGATCGAACTGCTCAATGCCCCATCCTGCGAACCCCAGATAACTACTGTCATCCTGGATCCAACCATGCTTGGACTCGTAATTCACGAGACGGTAGGGCATCCAACCGAACTCGATCGGGCCCTAGGCGATGAATCTGATAACTTTGGGCCGAGTTTCTTGGGGTTACATATGCTCGGGAATTTCAGATACGGATCCGAGTTGGTGACTATCGTTGCAGATGCAACACGACCTGGCGCTGTGGCAACGTACGGGTATGACCACGAGGGAGTAAAAGCCCAAAGATTCCCTCTCATCGAACGGGGCATTTTCACAAACTATCTAATGTCCCGGGAATGTGCGGCCGATCTAGGGCTTTGCAGCAACGGTACTGCACGCGCAAGCAGTTGGAATCGGATTCCGATGGCTCGGCTCACCAACCTTTGTCTCTTACCCGGCAACTCTACCAAAGAACAGTTGATTTCGGAGACGGACGAGGGATTGTACATAGAGACCGCCAAAGGGGCGGATATTGATGACAAACGGCTGACCTTCAGCTTCATCGGCGAGCGCGGCTGGCAAATTAAGAATGGCAGAATTGTTGGGCTAGTCAAGAACCCAGTCATTTACGGTGAAACACCCAGCTTCTGGCGAAACTGCACGGGCATTGCTGGACCTGAGGAGGATCACGTAACTGGCCTGGCCGGGTGTGGCAAAGGTCAACCATGGCAGCATATTCCAACAGGCCAGGGAGGACCTCCAACACGGTTCGAAGGGATAAAAGTGGGGGGGGCATAACATGAAAGGTCAGACTGAATCTAACAAGGGTGCTAACGCCGCATGCGCGGCTCAATGGAGCAAGGCATCGATGTACAATCGCGCCGAATCAGAATCACTTCCATTTGGGCAAGAACAGGCTCTTGAGGCGATCGAATTTGGTTTGAAGGAGAGCTCAGCGGACGTGACTGAGATCCTGATTATGGCGGAACGCACAGATCTTACACGCTTCGCCAACCTTGCCATACATCAGAATGTGTCGGAGATTTCATATCAAGCCTTCTTCCGGACTATCTGGTGCAACCGCGTTGTAGTCATAGAGAGCAATGATCTTTCGAGAAGTGCCATCAAAGAGACACTCCACCGCAGCCAGGAACTGGCTGGTGCCGTCTCACCGAGTGCCATAGTTCCCGATTTTGCCCACACTGTCCGAGGGAAACAGCCGGCACTTCAAGATGAGATGGTTACTTTCAATCCAGCCACGGCGGCCTGCGGTCTGGAAAGCCGAGCCGAAATCGTGAATCGAATATGTGGAGTATTCCGTACGCACGGTGTCAACGGCTCGGGCAATATCCGGGTACAACAACTCGAGATGGCGGTTGGCAATTCGGCAGGCCTGCGCCGCTATACTCCGTTTTCGATCATTGGTTTGATTGTGACGGCCACGGATGAGACCAACTGGTCTTCTGGTTACAATAACTGGATAGGGCGCGACATAGAGGCTTCGGATCCTGAAGGACTGGCGACAGTCGCTGCCATGAAATGCTTGATGGGCCGGAAACCTAAGGTGGTTGAAGCCAAACCTATGACGGCCATACTTGAACCGCTTGCAGTTGCACAATTGCTCTTCCACCTGAATTATCGCAGCCTTGGCCTTTTCGGGGCAAAGTCCGCTGGCCTCCGTGAGAATTTCATTTTTGATCACATCGGCAAGACAATAACCTCTCCGATGATTTCGATCCACGATGATGCGACGACCGAGGGATTGGTCCCGATGCCATTCGATTTTGAGGGTGTTGAAAAGAAATGTCTCGAACTCGTCACCAAGGGCGTAGCCAAAGGTATCGCGCACAACCTGACCACAGCAATAGCGTTCAAGCAGTCTCCAACAGGGCATGCTTTACCGCCCACAAGCGAGTTTGGACCAACACCTCTGCACCTCGTCATGGACGCAGGCGATAGTTCTGTCTCCGATATGATCGAATCCACCGAGTATGGCGTGCTGGTCAGTCGGATCCACGGATTTGTCAATCCATTATCGAGCAAGCAAGGATACCTGGCTGGCACGACGCGCGATGGGCTATTCCTGGTCGAAAACGGCCGGATCTCAGGGCCCATCCGCAATCTGCGCTGGATGGACCGCATTTTTTCGGCGTTTGATACAGTGGAAGCGATATCGCGAGCACGTAAGGTTCATTTCACCGATGAGCTGTGGTTCCCAACCATGGCACTGGTCCCGACCATCAAATTGGGTAAGTTCAACTTCGTTGATGTCCAACGGTGGACTGGGTGAAGGGGAGCTGGCATGAGCGGCATCTTGTCCTACCTGCTGCGGAGGGCCTGGCAATCTTTGTTCGTGCTGCTTGGGCTCTCCGTAGTGGTATTCTTCCTGCTACACCTGAGTGGGGATCCAATCCGGCTCCTGGCTCCCATCGACACAACGGCTGAAGAACTCCAGGCTATCTACAGGGCGCACGGACTGGATCGCCCTTTGCATGAACAGTACTGGCGCTTTCTCACCCAGGCCGTGCAAGGTAACCTCGGCAAGTCCATCCGCAGCGGTCAACCTGTCCTGTCCCTTGCCCTGGAGCGGCTACCTGCAACCGGAACACTTGCTTTTACTGCGTTCTTCATTGCACTCCTTGTAGCATTTCCGCTTGGCATATTGGCTGCCCTAAATAGGAACACATGGATAGACCGGACGTTGATGATCTTCGCGCTCATCGGCCAGAGCATGCCAGTATTTTGGCTGGGCATTTTGCTGATTCTAGTGTTTGCAGTGAACCTGCAAATGTTGCCCGCTACGGGTGCTCGTGAGGGTTGGCGTAGCCTAATTCTTCCGAGTATTACTCTGGGGATGTTCAACATGGCTCGCACAACCCGGCTTCTTCGTACTGAACTCTTGGAAGTATTGGGAGCAGATTACATTAGGACAGCAAGGGCAAAGGGGTTGGCTGAACGAGTTGTGGTCTGGCGACATGTCGTGCGCAACGCTCTCATACCCATTGTCACTCTCATTGGACTGGATCTAGGAGCCCTCTTGGCTGGCTCGGTGATCACCGAAACAATTTTCGCATGGCCTGGAATTGGTCGTCTTGCGGTCGATGCAATCTACGGTCGTGATTATCCCGTCGTTCAGGGCGTTGTAATTGTTGTCGCTTTGATATACTTGGTGATAAATTTCTCGGTAGATGTGTTGTATGTGATTCTCGATCCTAGAGTCCGCCTCAAATAGCTCTGCCTTGGATGTTGCAATTGAGTCAAGCGCATCTGTCCGCAAACCCAATAAGCAGCGGTCCCCATGCCGCCTGAAACGCAGGAGTAGGAGCCCGCTCCGCTAATTTACAAGACTTTTGGATTGCGCCGCATGGTACCGTTAGAAGAGTAGAAACAATGGATCGGCAACTTGACTGTTTGAACTATGGCCCGGTTGAGACAATGCGCCATCGGGTATTTTTTTCTTTGGCTAAAGTTCTCTGGCTCAAGCGCAAACAAACAAGCGTGAGGAATACGAGTAAACCAGGCGCAGGAATCGTGATCTTCTTCGTAGCCTTGGTTGTCTTTTACATCCTGGTCGCTGTCTTTGCGCCTCTTATTGCCCCTAACAATCCTGGTGATCAGAACCTTCTGAAGAGATTCCAACCACCTCTATCACCAGGCCATGTCTTAGGAACTGATAGCCTGGGCCGTGACATCCTGAGCCGCAATATCTACGGAGCGCGGATTTCCCTTGGTGTCGGAGCAATAGTGGTGGTGCTCTCCGGAACTATCGGTACCATCTTGGGTCTGTGGAGTGGCTACTACGGTGGGGTCTTTGATGACCTCGTTAACTGGCTCACAAATGTGCAATTGGCGTTTCCTTTTGTTTTGCTGGCCATTTCTGTGGTTGTCGTTTTGGGATCGAGTCTGCTGAATGTCATCGTAGTCCTGACCATTGCAACATGGCCTCCTTACGCGAGACTCGTCCGCTCAAAGGTATTACCACTCCGCGAAGTTGAGTTCGTTGAGGCAGCGAAAGCAGTAGGCGTTCACGAACGCTGGATTATCTTTCGACACATCTTGCCGAACATTGCCTCCTCGTTAATTGTGCTTTCGACGTTCACGTTTGCAGGAACCGTGATTGCTGAAGCGGCTCTAAGCTTTCTGGGATTGGGGCCAGGCGCCTTAGACTATTCATCCTGGGGTCTAATGCTGGCGGAAGGCAAAGATTACTTAATGGTGGCTTGGTGGGTGGCTACAGTCCCTGGTTTGACGATTATGACAGTGGTGCTCGCGATAAACATAGTTGGCGATTGGTTACGTGACAAACTTGATCCAAAGTTGCGGATCTAGCCCAGCGGTTGTGCAATCAGATGCGATTTGTTGAAAAACGGCATCAAACTACAAGATTCTTCACTCGCAGCGCCCGAATAGTAACAACCGGGCAGTGTGAGCAGTTTGCCTGCCAAGACGCTGCGCTCGCTGAACTTTAACAACTTACCTCGTGAATCCTGGATGACCTGCGCTGAGACGTGTGCCCCTACTTGCACCTGTCGTTTAACACCCATCGCGCACACATTCAAGCCGTATGGAGTGGATACAGCCTGGTTGGCAAACCAGTGCGTAGCCCAACGGATGAAGTTGGCCGCGAAGATGACGAAGCACTCCTGCAAGTAGATGGCCGGTTCGGAACGCACCCTGATACGATGGAGGTAGAAGACGCGCTTGGCTTCCTTGATCCCGGCTTCGATGGTCTGTCTACCATTGTACTGCTTGAACCAGGCAGGCAGATTCTCGGTGACCGGGTCTTGGCCGAAATGCAGCAAGGCACTGTGCTTCAGTGTCTGACCGGTGTAGAACCGTTCCAGGCCGACATTCAATGGGTATGGGCAACGCGCCAGGGCCAGGTCTGCCCAGGCCACCATCTCGGCATTGGCGCCGACACGAGTCCAGGACATCTCCGGGCTGGCCTGACCTTTGAGAAACCTCACCACCTGGTGATTGTGTGCCTTGGTGTAGACTTCATAGCCCATTTCGATCAGCAGGGCCACGTTTTCATAGGTGCCAAAGCCAGCATCCAGACGGAACTCTGCTTCTACCGGTGCTGAGTTGGTCGCATTGTCCTGCTCGAAGCGCGCCAACCGGTCCTTCAGATCATTCAGCGCGTCTTGTTGCCCATCCCACTGCGCTTGTGTTTTGGCTAACCGCTGTTCCGCTAACAACCAGGCCTTCTCACGGCTTTGGCAGCGCTGTTCAGCGGCCTTCAGGCGTTGGCGCGCCAAGGCCAACCGACTGGTCGGGCGTTCTGAGCGCTGGCGCAGGCGATACGCCTCTTCCAGGTTGGCCAGGATGACTTGCCGTTCTTGTGCTTGTTGCCGGGCCTCTGCCAAACGGTTGTGAGCCAAGCGTACCGTTTCCTGTTGTGCCAACCAGCGTTGGCGTGTCGTTTGCATCCGCTGCTCGAAGGCCTCGATGCGTTGGCGCAGTAACTCGGTACGCCCCCTGGGGCGCAAGCCGGTGCGGGCTTCGGCGGCTAACACCAACGCCTCGGCCTGTGTGCAGGACACCGTTTCCCCAGGATGGTGGGCGATGGCCAACCATAGACGCCGGTAGGTTGGACTGTCCAGGCTGACGACGGCAGCCTGATACCCCAGACGGATCTCATCGTCCATGTGCCCAAAGGCTGCGTTGGGATAGGTCCGGCTGCTATGAGAGACCGGCAGGCCGGTCAGGTCCCCGTCGAAGCGCAGCCGCTGGCCTCGACAGCGCAGGACATCCAGTTCCGCCTGGATCAGCGGTTGGCTGACTTGCTCCAGCACCTGCGCTATGTCGTGCGCCTCGGCCCAGGTAAGCGCACTTAACGTACGGCTCACGCCAGAGTAGTCAGCCCAGGCGAGTTGGCCCCAAGCCTGGGCTACGGCCTGATCCACATCCAGTGGGTGGGCTGACAGGCTGATGTCCTGCAGATGCTCTAACCCGGCCAAGATCGCTACCAGGAACTCTAACACCTTCGTCTGGGGTGTGTGCGTGTACTTCTTTTGGTGCAGATGAACGCCCTGCAAGGACTGGATCAAGCCGATATGTTCGGCAAACCACCCCCAAGCCACCAGAAAGGCGTGCTGGGTTTCCTGAACCTGGGTGTCTTCGCTACTCATGGCCATTCCCTCCTGATCGTGGAATGGTCATAAGCATACACGATTTGGATTCACTTGGTAAGGTTCGAAATCTTGCGTTTTGAGGCCGATTTCCACGATTCAGCCTCTGGTTGCACAAAACTTAGGCTAATAGCTAGAGGAGGTATTGATTTGAAAGAACTGCAAATTGCGCAATCGCAAGTTCAGTTGCTCGACCCAGGATACACAACGGACAATCCCGACTTGCAGACCATACTGACCTTTGTGTATGAACCGCTCTTACGCTGGGAGGATGGAAACGTTGCCCCAGCTCTAGTGAGTTCGTGGCAGGTCAGTGACGACGGGCTTTCATGGTTACTAACCTTACGTGAACATGTCCATTTCCATGATGGTTCACCTTGCACCGTGGAGCAAGTCGTGCAGGCTTTTGAACGGCTTCGGCACGCAGGAGGTTCTTTCGGAATGGGCGGTGTGTATGCACCGTATTTGGCAGATTTGGAATTGAAACCTAGAAACAGAACTCAACTGCTTGTGATGAGCCCCTGCCCGACGGGAGACCTGGTCGACATCTTCGCGGCAGTCTACGTAGGAAAGTACCAGGACGAGGCACAGCCTCCCTTAGGAACCGGTCCCTACATGTTGGATGATTACGTAGAGGGTGAATTCATCAAATTATCGCTGGCAAGCAATACAGGAGATGATACCGTATATCCTAGGCTAGCCATCTTCCAAATCCGGGAGCCCGAAGCTCGGTATGACTCTTTGTTGACAGGACGAGTAGACCTGGCAACAGGTCTTGAATTGTTGCAAGAGATACCTACCAATGATGATCTAAATTGGCGAAGGTCCACCAATATGCTGTCTGTGACGTGCTTCCTGAACGGATTTGAGTACCCCTTTTGTCAACCTGAGGCCAGATTGGCCGTCAACCTTGCGGTTGATGTTGACTCCATCATCCACAACGTTTGGCATGGTTTGGCCGAGCCGGCAACTACTGTTGTGAGCCCATACCACTTTGGCTGTACGGCTCATCTAAGCCCTCATGGCCATAATCCTAACCGAGCGAAGGAGTTATTCGGAGCTTGTTCCATGCCAGATCAACTGATTCTTCGGACACCACTGATTATCCCTGATCGCGCTCAGCAAGTGAGCCGTCTTATCCAGCAACAGCTTTCGAGAATCGGAATAAATGTCATCATTGAAGTAGAAGCAGATCGTCCCAAATATGCGAGGGACGTGAGCGAAAAGCGAATCGGCCATATGGCGATTTTTGATTCAAGTCCGCTCAGTACGTATCGCGTTCTCCAAGAAAAGATATCCAGTGAGAGGCAGGGTCTTTGGTGGCAAGGAGTAAAGGACACAGAGGCAGACCAGCTCATTGAGACTGCTCATCGGACTGTGGATGCAAGGGAAAGGTCGGAAGTGTACGAGCGTTGTTTGTCTTGGCTCCATGACAATCCGCACTGGTTGTACCTCTACCATCCTACAAAGTTATACGCACATCGACTGGAGGTAGTGGGAGTGTATCTGAACCATGCCGGCTTAGTCAAGTTCGCTTCGATTTAGCGTCGTGATGGACGATTCGAATCCAAGAACGCCGGAGCGTTCGTAATCGTTTCACGCTCGGCTCAGTAAGCTTGTTATAGACGTGACCAAATGGTGCCGAATTGTCTCCCGGATTATCCGTGTGGCACAACTGGCATGGCTATCAATACTATCTCTAACCGCTATGTATGTAAGCCAAGTCCGTCAACCACCAGGGCCAGGTAGCGCCACACCTGTCCCTCTGCACCTCCTGCCGCATCTTCACACCGCGAGGTGCCCAGATGCCGCACCTGCCCATACAGCCCCCGCGTATCTCATCTCCCTAAGCCACGGAGGTCTCTGGCCTCACGCCGTGTTCTGGGAAACCGCCGCCAGAATCCCCCTTTTCACCCTTCTTGTTGTTTCAGCAAGGCCTTGGCCGGCATAGAAATGGGTGCGAAGTTCAGGTTCTCATTCTTTAACAAGTTATTTTTTATATAGAGTCGCTTCGGGGTTGCCCCTCATTGCTTCATATTGACAGAGCTTATCCTGAAAAGTTCACTCAATGTCAGGACATGTCCAAGGGACAGTTCATGGGGCTGCGATCTATCACTCACTTAAGGAAGTACAGTTTATGACAGAGGAACTCAAAACCAAGATTCATAATGCTATTGAGAGCCATGGGTATGAGGCGGTTGTGGCTGTTGGAGTAGATAACTTCACCTATATTAGCGGAGTTGTCCTCCCCTTTGCGGCCAATTATCCCGATCGGAAGGCCGTCATAGTAAAAACAAAAAATGAGCAGAACTGTGTGATATGTCCCTTTGATTGGTGCGGGGCAATAAATGACCAAGGATGGAAAGGGAACATTGTTACCTATGACGAGAACGAAGGCATGCCTCCCCAAGCAATCATCAAGTGCCTCACTAATGTTCTATCTGACCTAGGCCTCGGGGAGGGTAGAGTAGGCCTGGATGTCTCGAGAGCCTCAAGACTCTTTGTGGAGGCCCTTGGCCAGAGCATGTCGCACATAGATTGGGTACCGTGTGATAATATGTTCAGAGATCTGCGCATTGTGAAGACGAAAGCCGAGGTGGAGCTGCTAGAGATGGCAGCGAAACAGGCTGAAAGAGGTATAATCGGTGCTCTCAACCACTTGGAAGGAACTATTGATGTCCCAGGTTATACCCTATCGGAGTTCTCGGAACGAGTCAGAGTCCACATAGTTGAATTTGGCGGTTCAGGGATAGGACATCTAGCGACAATGCAAGGAGTAGATACACAGCTATACTATGCCCCTCAGCGCGGAAAATTCTGCAGGGGCAATCTCGTTCGTATTAACGTCACAAATCACTATCGGGGGTATTGGTCAAACGCCGGGCGTATGGCGGTCATAGGGGAGCCGACAGATGAACAGGTCGAGTCATATAATGATAACCTCGTTCTCAAAGCCGCTGCAGAAAAAAACCTCAAGCCCGACGTGCATTGTAACGAGGTTTTCGAAGAAGTGGTGAAAACAGCGGAAGAAGAGGGGATCGGATTCTGGCAGGAGCTAGGAATCGGCCACGGGGTAGGCGTGAGCGATAGAGAGGCTCCGTATCTAAATCGTTACGACAAAACGCTGCTCAAGCCCGGGATGGTGTTGGTGCTGGATATCTATACGTATGGGCCTTGCCGGGAACTGATTCACTCTAAGGATACCTATGAAATCGTCGAGGACGGCTGCAGGCTGTTGAGCTGGTACAGGAGCTGGGCTGGGTTATATGCAGTTACAGGCTTGAGGGGCACACACTGATGAAAGGAGATGGCGCGATGAAGGATCTAGGTATCGTTGATAAGGTCGGAAGGTCTATCAAAGGTGTCGAGTATGACGCTATTATCGCTGTCGGTGCTGACAATGTCCAATATCTCAGTGGCGCACCACTACCCTTCCTTTACAGTGCTCACGACCAATATGTGATTGTTCTGTGGCCCCAAAATGGGGCCACAGCATGTATCTGCCCACTAGAGTGGGAAACAACAGTCCGAAAACTAAGTTGGATTCGAAAAGTCCAATCCTACATAGACACAGCGGAGGTTCCTAGATCTGCAGTTGAGGCGTTGGCTCAGTCGGTGTATGACGCAGTTAGGAAAGGTGCCAAACTCGGCATAGACATGAACCGTGTATCTGATAGCTTCTTTAACGAACTACAAGAGTCTCTATGTGGAATGGAGATATTAAGTTGCGACGATTGGCTCCACGAGCTGAGGATGACGAAGACACCGCATGAGGTGAAACTTCTTGAGGACGCTGCATACCGCACTGACCATGGGATACTTGGGGCAGTTCATCATGTATCTGTCAAAGGCTCTACAAATGAGAAGTTCCTGGCGGAAGGAATAAGGGTGCACTGTCTGGAAAGAGGTCTTGACACTGTGGGTCATCATGCCATTTCGCAGGTGGCTTCAGGAGAGAACTCGAAGAAGTTCTGGCCTCTGGCTCCAAAGTTCGGCCTGGGTTGGGATAAGGTGCTGGTGCAGAAGGAGCTGATACGCATGGAGATGCGAGCCTCCCTTGACGGCTATTGGTGCGATGCGGCCAGGATGTTGACCATGGGCAAGCCCAGCCCGGCACAACGGCAGGCATATGAAGCCCTGGTGAGCTTAAGAGAGACGGCTATCCAGCACCTAAGGCCTGGTGTCAAATGCAGCGAAGTTTTTGCAGCAGTAAAACGAGAGGCTGAGCAGCAGGGCATTAAGCTCATCAGCGACCTGGGTGTGGGCCATGGTGTTGGGGTGACTACCCATGAGCGGCCCTATCTGAATGAGAGCGACGATACGGAATTGAGAGCGGGCATGGTCCTGGTGTTGGATCCGATCATCTACGGACCCGACAGGGAAATCATGAGGTCGAAAGACACAGTGCTTATCACCGAGACGGGTTGCAAGATAGTGGGCTGGTACAAAGATTGGCGAGAGCCGTATATCACCGCGTATACTTTTTAAGGAAGCAGCTTTCTAGGAAAGAGAGTGTTCGGTAATTTGATGACGGGTAAACGTGACACGACCCCCAGAATGGGGTATACTGCATGGTGCAAACCATACTCCCTCTACTGGAGGTCGTACCATACAGTTGATCACGAAATGGATACCAAAGCCGATCACCTGGCTTCCGCCAGGCCTGGATTTGAGACAACTCCCGGCGCGCCTCACGCACTACCTAGGGCTGACACCTCTAGAGTTCCTGACGGCCATCAATGCCCTTGCCCTGGCACAGTGGGCGGTGAAGGCTAGCCACTGGTGGCTCCCACTGTGCTTGCCTGGCTCGCGCAGGGGTCCCAAGCAGGTCTACAGCGATGCTTCGATCTTGCTGCTGGCCCTTGTCCAGACTGCCTGGCAGATGCCCTATCACATCGTCATCCAGTACCTTAAGAAGCAACACGAATTGGCCGTGGCCAGGGTTTCCCGTGCGATGCCCAGGGTCCTCCCCGCATCATCAGCCAAGGGCATTACTGGGAGCGTCATCAGGACTTGGGTCTGGTGCCTCTGCTCCTTTTCATGATCGGCCTGGTATGGCAACTGACCCGACTGGGCGTCATCACCGGCTGTCGGCTGATCCTGGACGCCACACTGCTGCGAGCGTGGCATCATGCCGATCCGGGAGCGGCCT
>Ga0194125_10007414_pt1 | contig 15820 bp, 24 predicted proteins | sample TA2KigC250mmetaG_FD_148626 | JGI IMG/M metagenome (GOLD analysis project Ga0194125, IMG submission 148626) | Freshwater microbial communities from Lake Tanganyika, Tanzania - TA2015034 Kigoma Deep Cast 250m | ecosystem: Environmental > Aquatic > Freshwater > Lake | place: Tanzania: Lake... | reverse complement strand
GGAGGAAATAAAAAATGAGGAAACGCTTAATATTGATTCTGGCGCTGGCGTTTGTGGTCGGCCTGTCCGTAGCCGCATATGCTGAAGTCCAGAATATCAAAGTAAGCGGCGACCTTACACTGCAGGGAGTAGCTCGGTATAGATATCAGACCGACAGCGTAGATGACAAAGAAGATGCTTTCCTGAGCGCTCTGCGTGTAAGATTAGACGCTGACCTTACTGACAATGTGGCCACAGTAGTAAGATTAGTGAATGAAAGGGCATGGGGAGAGACTAGCGCGGATAATACCGACATTGATGTGGACCTGGCCTACGCGACCTTAAAGGAGTTTTTATATTCTCCTTTAACTATGACTGTAGGACGCCAGGAACTGCGTTACGGCAATGCCTTTATTATCGGCGATGCCAACGCAGCTTCCGGGCCGGCAGATAGCAATTATCCTGCTGCTAGTGCAGGCCATTACGGCATGAAAGACCTGAGTATGATGAAGGCCTTTGATGCCGCTAAGGCAGTCTTGAATTATGACCCCTTGGTATTGGATTTAGTTTATGCCAAGATTGAAGAAAATGATTCTTTTGAATCTGATGATGTGCGTTTGATGGGTTTGAATGCCAGCTATGCCTTGAATAAAGACATTCTTACCGAAGCATATCTCTGGTCAAGAGACCGGGAATGGGGCAGCACGGGTCTTACTGGTACCGAGGGCAATGGCGAAAGGCTGAATGTTGTCGGTACGCGCGTTGCTTATTCCGGCATTAAGAACGTCACCTTAGGCTTAGAAGGCGCTTATCAGTTTGGCAATCATCTTTCGGATACGGATTTGTATCCGGATGATATCAGAGATACTTCTGGCGCTCCAATGAAAGCCAAGCATAGGGCGTATGGTATTCAGCTTACCTCTTCGTTAGCTCTACCCACGGTTAAATATACGCCAGTCTTGAACTTCAACTGGACCCGCCTTTCCGGTGATAGGGACCAAACCACCAAAGACCGTTTCACTGGTTGGGATGCGATGTATGAGGACCAGGCGCAGGGAACCATCTTTAATCGGATTGTGGGTTTCTCCAATTGTAACTTATTTGACGTAGGCGCAGCCATCAGGCCGATGGACGATGTGACCTTAAGGTTAAACTGGTATCACATCAGGCTCCTTTCTACCTATAATACTGCTGCCGATTCTACCAGGAGGCTAAGCGGTATCGCAACCGATCCTACAACCACCGTGGTTAAGGATAAGAGGCATCTGGCAGATGAAATAGACCTGGGTTTAATCTATAACTACACAGAAGATGTGCAGTTAGGGTTAACCGCCGGCGTTTATATCCCCGGCTCGGTCTATGATAAGACCAATGATAATACTGCCAGCCAGGTTCTCGGTTCTATGAAGGTCACTTTCTAAAGTATATTTATGTAAACAAAAAGCCCCTGGAGGCTAAAAACCTCTGGGGGCTTTTTTATTGTATAATAATTGTGGTCACCACGTCACAATGTCACCACGTCACCAGTAAAGATGCTAGAAAAAGGTTATAGAAAATTAATAGTATGGCAGAAGGCAAATGAATTGGCGCGCCAAGTTTACTTAGAAACAAAAAAATTTCCTAAAGATGAAATTTATGGTATAACATCTCAGTTAAGAAGAGCAGCAATTTCTATAGCTACCAATATTGTTGAAGGAACAGGCAGACAGAATAGAAATGAGCTCAAGCAATTTATAAATATTGCCCTGGGATCATTAGCAGAAACCGAGTATCTTTTAGAATTTTGTTTTTATCTTAAATATCTTGATAAAAAGAGTTATGAAGGACTAGAAGACTCTAGAAGAGAAGTAGGCGGTTTGCTTTGGAATTTCTATAAAAGTCTTAACGGGTGACCTGGTGACTTGGTGACCCGGTGACATGTTATTAAATTTATGCTCTACCTTGCCTTTATCTTCCATATGCACCAGCCGTATTACGAAAATCTCCTTACCGGGGAGATGGAGCTGCCCTGGGTGCGGCTGCACGGCTTAAAAGATTACCTGGATATGGTCCAGATTCTGGAGAAATACCCCCAGGTCCGCCAGACCTTCAACCTGGTGCCTTCCCTGGTGGAGCAGATAGATGACTATATCCGGCGCAGCGTAAAAGACAAGTTTTTGGAGCTCTCTTATAAGCCGGCCAAAGAACTAACCCATTCAGAAAAAAAATTTATTTTAGAGAACTTTTTTTCCATTAACAAGGAAAAAGTCATTTCCCTTTCCCCGCGCTATTACGAACTCTATTTTATGAAAGAGGCAAAAAAGGAATTCCGCGACCAGGATTACCTGGATTTGCAGGTCTGGTTTAACTTAGCCTGGACAGACCCGCTTTTTAGAAAAGACTCGCCCCAGTTAAGGGAAATTGTCGCTAAGGCCCGGTTCTTCAGCGAAGAGGAAAAGCGCGCGGTCCTGGATACGCAGAATAAGATTTTAGAAGAGATTATCCCGGCCTATAAAAATTTTATGTCCAGCGGCCAGATAGAGGTCAGTATCAGCCCGTATTATCACCCGATATTGCCCCTGCTCTATAACACTAAAACCGCCAAAGAAGCTAATCCTAAGACCATCCTGCCAAAAATCAATTTTTCCTATCCGGAAGATGCCCGCGTCCAGGTAAAAGAGGCGGTTAAGTTATACCAGGATAAATTTGGCGGGGCGCCCGCGGGAATGTGGCCGTCTGAAGAGTCGGTAAGCGAGCACATCCTGCCTTTTATTATGGAGGGCGGGATAAAATGGATAGTCACGGACGAGGCAATCCTGTTTAAATCCCTGAAGTCAAAAAAACGCGATACCCGCATTTTATATCAACCGCACCTGATAAGAAGGAAAGAGGGGGATTTAAATGTTATCTTTCGCGACCGGAACCTGGCGGATTTAATCAGCTTTGTCTATTATAGCTGGAAGACGGAAAGTGCGGTAGATGATTTTATGAAGCACCTGGAAAATACCTATGCCGCGTTCAAGGACGAGGATATACTGGTGACTATGGCGATGGACGGCGAGAATGCCTGGGAATATTACCCTGGCGACGGGGCGGATTTTTTGAATTTACTTTATCAAAAAATCTCCGCTGCCAAATTTATCAAGACCACCACCATTAGCGAATATTTAAAGGCGCACCCCGCCCGCCGGGAAATTAAGCGCCTGGCCGCCGGTTCCTGGATATACGGGGACTTTGGCAAATGGATCGGCAATCCCTATAAAGTAAAGGCCTGGGAATGGCTGGCCGAGGCAAGGAAAGAATTAGAAAGTTCGCAGTTGGCGGTTCAAGGCTCACAGCAAGAGCTGGCCTGGAAACAGATGTATATTTTGGAAGGCAGCGATTGGTTCTGGTGGTATGGCGAAAACCACCTTGATTTTGACCGGCTTTTTCGGATGCACTTATCCAACTTCTATACCATCATCGGCAAAAATATCCCCGCGTATCTTAGGAACCCTTTAACTACTTGACAGCTAATGAGTTTTGTGCTATAAGGTATATAATATTTTTTAAATTTATATCCCTTGCGTAAACACTGCCAAAAATTTCTTTGAAATTTTTGGCGTACGCTTCGGGATAAATTCGCAGACGCTTCGCTATAACTTACGTCACTTACGTTCCGTAAGTTATCTGCTCATTTAATGGACAAGAAAGATATCTACGAACACCTCGCCACGATTTACCTGGACGCTTCTTTAAAAAAGAAAAAAAAGAAAACCAAAATTCTTCCCCCGCTTTTTAATCTTCCTTTTTTTATCTTTTTGTTTTTTATCTTCGGCTTTACGATTATCCTGTCAGCCTTCATTAACCGGAATAAATCCCTGGATTTCCAGCCGTCTTTTGTCCTTCAGCCCGCCGCCTTAAAGATAAATTTTCGTTTTGACCCCGGCCCAAAAGAAACTTATTCCATCGCCCTGAATAAGCTGGACCTGAACGGGTTCCGGACTTTGGGGTTCTCGGTAAAAAAAGTGGATTATAAAAAAGAGCCGGTTGCCTTGCGGGTCAGGTTTACCAACCAGTTCAAGGAAAATTCCGAAATCTACGTTAAAAATATACCCGCCAGGTGGCAGGATTATAGAATAAATCTTTCCGATTTTAAGGACATCAGCGAGTGGTCCAGAATGCGCGAGGTTTCTTTTGTGGTGGAAGGCCCGGGCGCGAAAGAGAAGAGGGGCGTGTTGTATATAGCCAATGTAAAATTGCTGAAATAAGGAGGGGGACAAGATGCGCATTATTTCTATCGCGAATCAAAAAGGGGGTTGCGGCAAAACTACCACAGCCATAAATTTAGCCGCGTCTTTAGCGGTGAATAATCGCAAAGTTTTATTGATAGATTTAGACCCTCAGGCGCACGCGACCTTAGGCTTAAATATCGCCTCCGATTTAAGCATCTATAACGTCCTTTCAAAAATCACCCATAAAAGAGCGCGGTTACAGGATATCATTAAGAATGTGGACGTAAATTTTGATTTGGCCGCCTCCAGTATCGTGTTAAGCACGCTGGAGCAGGAGCTGGCCGGAGAAATCGGCAGGGAGTCGCGGCTTTGGGATGTCTTGAATAGTTTTAAGGGCAATTATGATTATATCCTCATTGACTGCCCGCCTAATCTGGGGATTTTGACCATCAACGCCCTGCGTTCAGCTAATGAAGTAGTCGTTCCGGTTGAGGCCAGCCGCTTTTCCCTGGAGGGCTTAGGGCAGCTGGTTGAAATCATTAACCTGGTCAGGGACAGGCTGGGCCACAATGTTAATTACAAAGTGCTGGTGACTAATTTTGATTCGCGGCTGCGCCATTCGTTTAAGATTTTAGAGCGGATCAGGACAACCTTTAAGGATAACCTCCTGGGCACTATGGTGCACGTAAACGTAAAACTCAAAGAGGCGCAGAGCCAGGGCCGCCATATTTTAGCTTATGATAAATACTGCCGCGGGGCCAAGGATTACTTTAGCCTCTCCCGCGAGATTATTACCCAGGAAAAACCGGTTTCCGCTCCCGCTGTTGCCCGGCCGGAACTCGTAGTAAAGAAGATGCAGGAGATTTTAAAAGAGGAGCTTTCCGGATTAAGCGAGATAGTTTTTTCTATAGCCGCGCCCCAGGCAAGGGAAGTTTACCTGGCCGGGGATTTTAACAACTGGCGGCTGGATAATAGCAGCCGGATGCAGCAGGATAACGGCTCCTGGAAGAAAAAAATAGACCTGGCTGCCGGCAAGTACCGTTATCGCTTTGTTGTTGACGGCAACTGGATTGAAGACTCCAATAACCCTCATCGCCAAATAAATCCTTACGGCGAGATGGATTCGTTAATAGAAATTATAGGCAAGAAATAAGAAAATAAGGCTTTTGCCAAATGAACGGCCAGGACGAAAAAGAAGAAATGCAGGAAGGTAAATTCTTCGCGGTAATTTCTTATATCAGCTTTCTCTGTATAATCGCGCTGGTTTTGCGCAAAGACAATAAATTTGCCCTGTATCACGCCAAGCAGGGCCTGGTGCTTTTTGTCTTTGAGGTGGCAGGTTTTGTCCTTTCCATTATTCCTGTATTAGGCTGGGCAATTAAGACTTTTGGCACGGCGATAGCTATCTTGATTTCTTTATGGGGGATTCTGCAGGCCTTGATGGGAAATTATGGGCGCATTTTTTTAGTATCAGACATCGCGGATAAGATAAGTCTTTAATTCGCACTTATAACTTACTCACACTTGCCGCAGAAAGCGGCATACCGAGCTTTCCAATAAGCTCGGGTATTGCCGCAGAAAGCGGCATACCGAGCTTTCCAATAAGCTCGGGTATTGCCGCAGAAAGCGGCATACCGAGCTTTCCAATAAGCTCGGTTAACCTGTCCGTAAGTTATGCGCTCATTAAAGGAGGTGATACTCTATGCCAATAAAGAAAAAGAAACCTGTGAGAAAGAGCGTAAAAAGGAATGCCTCAAAAAGAAGGGTTGCAAAGAAGAGTCCGCCGAAAAAAAGGCCGGTAAGGGCCAAAAAGGCGGCGGTCAAGAAACCTAGGCAGGAGGGCAACGTTGTCGGCATAGTAACGCATTATTTTTCTCAGGTGAGGGCGGCAGTGATAAAATTAAAGGCGCCGCTGGCAACAGGCGATACGATTAAAATTAAAGGCCACACTACCGATTTTACGCAGAGCATTAGTTCCATGCAGATAGACCGCGCGCCCATAACTGAGGCTAAAAAGGGGCAGGAAATCGGCGTTTTAGTGGATTCCCGGGTCAGGCAGCACGATGTAGTCTATAAACTTTAACCTTGAAAAAGGAGGGAGGTAGAGATGAGACTGGCGGAAATTGAAAAAAAGGCGCGGAATCTGGGTATCAAGGATACTTGGAAGTTTTCCAAAAAGGACCTAATCAAAACCATCCAGCGTAAAGAGGGCAATTTTGACTGCTACGGCACTGCCAAGGGTTCTTGCGGCCAAATGGTGTGCTGCTGGAGAGACAGCTGCCTGAAATAAGGAAGAAAAAATAAGATGAAATATAGATGCCAGCTTTGCGAGAGGGATATTGATGAATTTGTCAGTATCGCGCATATCAAGGCAGAGGAATATCTCCTGGGTTTAATCCGGCGCGACCATCCCGAATGGAAAGAAGATAAGAAAACCTGCCATAAATGTATTGAATATTACCGCAAGCTTGTCAAAGACGCGGAAATTTAGGGCCGGATTTGAACTTTTCCAGGTAAAATAATACGGGCAAAAAAGGAGGGGGAATGCTATTCTTTAGCAATATGAACGCCCTGCTGCTGATTGTGTTATGTATGGGCTATATCGTGCTTTATTTTGCCGAGAGGTCGGAAGAAGGGATGCGGGTCCTGGGCTATGCTATCGGCTGTATCGCCATAATTTTAACGACAATTTACCTCTTAGGAAATATCTGGCACCAGGCCAAGAGTTGCCCTAAAATAGGCACCTATACCTACGAAGGCAAGATGCATAAGAATTTTTCTCCTCGCGGTATGCCTGCCCTGCGCGAACAGGATAGATAATTGAGTAGATACTCATAATAAATAGGGCGTTAAATGCGTCCCCGCGGTAGACCGAAAAAGTACCGTATCATTAAACAAGACCCCCGGATTAGCCAATTTAGCCCAAGAGGCAGGCCAGGCCGGCCCGATGAAGTGAACCTGGGAATGGATGAATTTGAGGCCGTGCGCCTGGCGGATAATCAGGGCTTAAGCCAAAAAGAAGCCGCCAAATCTATGCGCGTATCCCAGCAGACCTTTAGCCGGATCCTGGGGAGGGCGCGTCAAACCATTGCCGATGCCCTGATTAAGGGTAAGATAATTAAGATTCAGGGAGGAAGCTACGTAATTAGTTCACGTCAACAAACGCAGCCAAACAGCAGGGAAATCCCGCCAAAAGAACTACGCAATAACCAAACCTTATAAATTTTTTCCTTATAAACCCAACTATATACCCCTAAAAGGATAATAGCGCAAGTGCCTATAATATATCTTATGTTAACTTGGGCATATTGAGATAAGCTGGAACAACCCCCTACACCGCAATAAGTTATGTTATATTAATATTTCTCTGTGGATAAGCCGGTTTTGACTTACTTGGGCTTACTTATTCTTTTTAACCCTGACATCTAAAAACAGAATTTAACTTTATCTGACAGGCCGGCTTGGCAGGCAGACTCTTGGGCTTTCGCCCTTAAGTAGAACAATAGGCGAAATTTACTATAGTCCTCATCCAGGCCTTTTAGAGCCCTAAAAATGGCCTCTAAATTGGCCGGGGTATCGGTAAACTCGGGGATTAACGGCCCTAAAAACACCCAGGTTTTAATGCCTTTTTCCTTAGCTTTTTTTAAGGTATTTACGCGTTCCTGGGGCTCTGAGGCATAGGGTTCCAGCGCCTTTTGCAGGCGCAGATTTAGCGTGGTAATAGTCATCCCTAAACTGGGGGTTTTAGGCACCCCCCCCACATAGCAATTCAAGGTAAAATCGCTTAAGGAGCGAGCCTTTTTGACGTTCGAGCTCTCTGGCTGACCAGTTATTTAACACATTCAACCTCATAGAAAGAACGCGCCTGCGGCTTTTTAATACGCATTAGGAATTAGGATACGATAATGCGTCCAGCTTAATTCTCGACGTACCGCGTCGAGAATCAGATAAAAAAACGGCAATCCCCCCTTCTATTCTGGAGAATTGCCTTGGATTTTAGCTGCTTTTGGGCCCATTTTTAGGCACTGCAGGATCAGATTCTTGACTGTATTTTGTTCACTTTTGTCCATTTTTTGTCCATTTTTTGCTTGACAAATGAAATACTATAGGTTAAACTTAATAGTGGCTGTATGACCGAAACGGGTTCTCTTTTCGAGACCCTAACAAAATTAGGAAGTACAGCCATTTTTATTTGAAAACCCATTCTCTAAAACGGATTTTCTTTCCGATATATTGCTTAACTACCCTTACCACAGCTAATTTCATCGGATTTTGACCCTTTTTTAAGCCATAATTAACCGCGCCTAATACTAAATCCGCAATACCAATCAAATCATCTTTTTAGAATCTCTTGGCTCAACAACCTTTATAGTATTTCGTTTAGTGCTTAAATTTATCTCCCGTTTAATGTATTCACAGATATTGTCGTCTCTCATCCTGACTTTTTTATCTAAATAGACAACCGCTTCATTTAATATGTTTGTGTTTTCTAAAAGCAGCTCTTTGGTAAAGAAATTATAAGCCCGGAACATTCCCCTAGATTTAGCTACGCTGATTTGCTTTTTACTCAAATCCCCCGTTTTCTTAATGTCGTCGTCAAAATACCTCAATTCTAATTTTTCATTTGAAACTGCTAATGCGCGGAAGTAGATATGTTCTCTTAGTATTTCATCCAAAACTTCACAGGCAACCCGAGAACGCTTTGAAGAAAAATAATGTATTTCTTTAAAATGGAATTCGCTCCAATAATTATGTTTTTGTCTTATTCTTTTGATAATTTCATAAAGAGGTTCTCTATCTTTTATGAATAGAAGGCCAACGATGAACTTTCCCGTGGTACCGACTATTCCGCTTTCATCCTGATAAATAAAATGGCTTCTTGTTTTCTGCATGGTTAATTTTATCCTATAAACAAAAAACCTCCGCCTTTGCAAGCGAAGGTTTTAATTATTTTTCCCGACCTGCATTTTCTCTTTTGTCGGGATCCCGACCGCTACGAATGAACATATCGGGAAACGTGGCAGTTCCCCCTTCGAAACATACCACCCAATTTACAATATATTTATACACCCTAATTGTCTCCTTGTCAATATCTACTATTCTACGCCTGGTGGCAGGGGTTTGTCAATGGGGTGATTCTACCTATGCGCTGGCTAGTTTATGCAGGAACTCGGAGATAAGGGTTTGGTATTTAACCCCTAATTTCTGCGCCTTTTGCTTAATATGCTCTAAGTCATAACTGTTCACGCGTATGCTTAGGACAGTATCTTTTTTCCTGCGTTCAATAGCCTCTTTAATCTTATTAAACTCTTCTCTGCTTACCGGAACGAATTCTTCTGCGTGGTCTTCAAACCATTGTTCTTCTTTGGTTAGCTTAAGCTTTTTCATACGAATATCCAGCAATTCGCCCTCAAATAATTCTTCAAATGAAGCTCACCTTATCCGTTTAAGCCGCCGGCTCTTTGTTGGATTCCAGTTTATTGTATAGACAATTGTATTACATAAATCCGCCTTGTCAAGCTCTTATCCATACCTCCTCCTCTCTACCACAATAGACGTAGAAGGAGGCCAAATCTAACAGGGATTTTTTAGGGTTTTAGGCGGATGCGGGGATTAGGGGTTACTTAAATTTAGGTAGATTTTTGCAGATTGTCAAACTCTACGCCTTTACCTGTGAGGTAATCCAGGGCTTTTTGCACCTCTTTTTCCTGGCCCTTTAGAACCAGTATTGCCCAGCCGGTATCCGTGGAAAAAGAAGCCTCTATTATGCTGACAATAATATCAAATTGTTTGCAGAGGTTGCAAATTACCGCTTCATCTTTTAGCTGCGCCGGGAAAGTGAATTCCGCTTTTATTTGCATATTTTAGCACCATTAGCGCGGTTAAGCAGGCCACTATGCCCAGGATAAAGGCAACTGCCGCGTAGCCCACTATCACCGGAAAGATTATTTTTAAAACCGATAATTTTAATAGAACAGACCAGTGGCCGTTTTGTAAGAGAAACTGCCAGTTGGCGTAAACATCCTGCCACCGTTGTTGCATTATAGCAGAACCGAGCCTCAGCGACAAGGGAAAAGTTACGATGCTGAGCCACGTATTTACCAGCAGGCTGCCCAATAAAGCGCTGGCGCGGTTTACCCGCAGGATAAAGGCTAAAGTTAGAGCTGCCACCGGCCCGGTGCCGGGCAAAATCCCCAGGAAAATCCCCAGGCCCAGGCCAAGAGCGATTTTCTGCGGCGTATCGTTAATCTTGAAGAGTTTCTCATAAAATAAACTGAGGAATCCCTTTTTTTGCCGGCGCTTCCTGGTTTTCATTGGGGCGAAACCTTGATAAATGGCTTGTTATTCTTGTAGATAACTATTTCACTGGCGGAATCCGCGATTTTATAGTTATTGTTTAAAATGGACTTGTAGGTTTTAATTTTTGCCCCGGAGAATATGTTAAAGATAGGCTTGGAGAAAAATCGCTCTTTGAGCTCGGCAATGAGCTCGGATTCGCCGTTATATTCAAGGAGTATCCGGTAGAGGATGGCCTGGGCAAAGATGTGATTTTTTTCCTCAGGGTAGCCTATGAGATAATCGGTAAAAAGGTCAATGGCGCCGCGGTAATTATCGGTCTGGAAATAGTATTCAATAAGCGCGAATTTTATTTCCGGTGCCTCGGGGGAATTGGGATAGTCCCGCAGATAATTATTTAATTTCATAAAAGCAAAATCAATACTCCCTGCCTCTATGTCCCGCAAGACATCTTCGTAGAGGCTGTTGGCAGTATTGGCGCAGGAAAGCTGGATAAACAATAAGATAAAGATTATATATTTCAATGTCCCTCCTTTATCTGTGTATCGGTTTTATATTTATACCGGCAAAACTCTCTAAACCGTGCGCTTCCTGGGTCCAGCCGTTATGCAGGCCGTATTTATCCATTATCTTTTTGGCGTCCGCGTATTCCTGGCGGCTGATACGCCGGCAGATTTCTTTAAATTGCGCTGCCTTATAATAAGGCGCGTATTGGCTCATCAGGCTGATGTAGGTGTCCGGAGAAAGTTCATTAGCGACAAAGGCCATTGCCTGCGCGGTGCCGGAGATGTTGTTGGGCAGGACCAGGTGCCTGATGACCAGCCCTCTTTCTATTATACCTTTATTGTTGATTTTGGCAATGCCGACTTGCCGGTGCATTTCTTTGAGCGACTGCCGGTTATATTTGACATAATCGTTGGCGCAGGAATATTTAGCCGCCATTTCTTCGCCGGCATAGCGCATATCTGCCAGGTATATATCCACGACGCCATCTAACAATTTAATTGTTTCCGGCAATTCATAGCCGCTGGTATTATAGACCAGGGGGATTTTCAGGCCTTTACCTGCCGCGATGTTTAATGCCTGGAGTATCTGCGGCATTACGTGTGTGGGCGTAACCAGATTTATATTGTGGCAGCCCAGGTTTTGCAACTCCAGCATAAAATCCGCCAGCTCGGCAGAGCTTACCTCTCTTCCCTCTCCTGTCTGGCTGAATTCATAGTTTTGGCAGTACACGCAGGCCATATTGCAGCGGGCAAAGAAAATTGTGCCTGAGCCGCGCGTTCCTGAGATGGGCGGTTCCTCTCCGTGGTGCGGCAGGTAGGAATGCACTCTGGCCAAGGCGCCGGTTTTACAAAAGCCCAGTTCATTTTTTAGGCGGTTGACTTTACACTGGCGCGGGCAGATAGCGCAGGATTGTAGTTTCTTCAAGGTTTCTTCACCCAAGCGGTTGAGGTTGCCGTTATGGTGAGGTTCTAAATATGTGGGGCGCATTTTGAATCCTTTAAATACGATTATCAGAGTATCGGAATATCAGAGCGAGAAAATCAGATTATCAGAATACCAGAGGAAGAAGAATTCCGTCTTTTTTTCTGATACTCTAATACTCTGATATTCTCGTTCTGATACTCTAGTCTTCTGATATTCGCTTTCAAGACGCTAAATTTATAGCTTTCATCTGTTGGGCGTAAATGTCTCTTATTTCATTGAAGGCGCTGAGGTATTCCGCGCTTTTGTAATCCGGATAAGTCCATTCCCAGGGCTGGAAATTTTTATCCTGGTAAAAAAGCGTTGCCTCCGCGTAGATGCCTTTATTGAGATAAATCCGGTGGCGGTAATCCTTGGTTGTGGCCAGGATAAGTTTGGAAAGGTCCAGGTAGCCCGGGTCAATATTAATCAGGCGGCGGTTACGCGGGGATAATTTACGCTCTATTTTGTTGGTTTTTATTTTTATCTGCGGCAGGTTTTGCGCCGGGATGAGCCTTTGAAAAGTGATGAATTTTCTCTTTAAGTCTTTGCCCAGCTCTTTTTCATAATAGGCGGTATGGTTAAAGGCAAAGGTTTGGCTTTCAAAGTCTATTCTGCCAAAGCGCCTTTCTAAAATGGTTTTGGCTTTATTGAATATAGCTTCGTCCTGAAAAATAAAACCGATGATTAATTTTACCGGATGGTATTTTTTTATTTGCCCCATGGACAGGCGCTATTTAGAGAGAGACAAAAGAGGAATCTTGGGGTAAGAGCTGGTTTATATACCGGGATATTTTTTGCCGCTGGTTATCTTTAATTTGGTTAAAGAATACGGCGATATTAAAGCCGCCTTTTTTTTCGTCTTCGGTCCGGACGATTACGCCGTTACATTCCACGTTGCCGTTATTATTTTTTCTGTTGGCCGCGACAGGCAGGCTTAATTTTACCAGGATTTTAGTGAACGGCGGCACGTATTTATCTATGCGGCAATAAGCGCCGACACAGCTTATATCTTCGGTAGTGGTGGCAAAGTCATAGCCGTTAACCGCTATTTTTAAGGGGAGATGTTGCCTTATCCGGGGGTATTGCCTTCTTTCGGCGTTACGTTTCATTATTTTTTCTCTTGTTTAGTTTTTTCTATATAAGTGCGCCAGCACTTCTTATTGCAGTAAAATTTGCCGTCACGGTAATACCGTTTTACCTTTTTAATCGGCTTATTACAGGCCAGGCAGTTAGTCTGTTCTTCTTTTACCGGCGCCTCCTGGGGCGCGGGCGCTTTTTTTTCTTCAGCAGCCATATTTATAACCTTCCCATTTGCATGCTTAAAAAGTCTTTTAGATAATTTTCTTCTTCCGGGTCAAATTCTATAAATTCCGTGCCGCAGCGGTACCGGTTGGAATGCGGTATCGGCTCCGACCATGCCAACTTTGCTACCGGCCTTAAGATACGGGATAATAAGTTGATTTCCATCATCAGGACATTCGCCGGAGTCATAAATTTGCTGTTAACAAAGCTTATTCCGCCCAAACTAATATCATCGCTTACTGTATCGGTAAAATCAGGCTTGCCTCTTACCTGGTAGCGTAAATTAGCGCGGAACTTCAGGCGCGGGAAAGACCTCTTTTCCTCAATGTTAACCGCCATTACTCCCCTTCATTTTCAAGAGAAAGCCGTGGCTTTATATTTCCTGGTTGACAGACTAAATATAGCACATAATTAAACCGGTGTCAATAGTATGCATGAAACTACTAGCGTCGTAAGCATATCTTTCAATGCTGGCTCGGTGGGGTAGCATTGATTCTCCTCTATCTTCTGAGTTGAGAACAGGCCCTGATTTGATCGACGATTAAAAATTATTTTTGGAATTTAATCCTATTTATTTCAGTGATTAAGGCGGGCAGATCGTCTCTTACTATACTCCAGACAATATCAAGATTAACTCCAAAGTAATGGTGTATAAGCCTGTCGCGCATTCCGGAAATTTTCTTCCACGGTATTTCAGTATGATCTTTTTTGAATGCGGCGGATAGATTTTTTGCCGCTTCGCCGATTATTTCAAGATTGCGCACCACAGCATCCTGAGTCTTGGCATCACCGAGAAATTTCTTAAAATCAATACCGGCGATATACCCCTTTATACGCTCGACAGCTTCTTTAATATCACAGATCAATTCAAAATCGCCTCTTTTAGACATATAACAGTTCTTGTTTGATAGAACGGATAACTTTTTTTATCCTTATTGCCTTTAAGGCGTCTACCGTCAGAATATCAATTTTCTTATTTAATGCCTTCTCCAGATATTCGGCTAAATCAAAAAATTTAAGCCCGATCGGCCGCTCTAGCTCAACTATAATGTCAACATCGCTGTTTTTTCGTTGAGTGTTATTTGCGAACGATCCGAATAAGGCGATTTTCTTTATGCCAAAATCTTTTTTCAGTTTGGGCGATTCTTTCTGCAAAATTTTTATTATTTTTTTACGAGTAGGCATATATCTCCCCTTGTTTTTTATATTATACCATATTTTAATAGCAAGTAGCATTTTATTTTGCTAAAAGCTATCGGCCTCCAGCGCCACAAGCATTTCCTTCAATTCCGGCTCGGTGTGGCAGCAGCGCTCCTCTTCCATCCTGAGCATATCCATAATGCAGGCGATAACTTTGTCTATCTCTCTTGCGCCGCCTGCCAGCGCGGCCTGGGCGTATTCCTTGATCCGTTCGGACGCGGGCATAATGCCTGCGCCAAGCAGGCGCTTGATCTCGATCCGCTCTTGTTCCAAGTCTTGGCGGATCGTCCCCGCGTTTAGATCCGCGGAGCGGATCTGCGGAGATAACCTCTGCTCTGCCATCGACTGGGTAACCGCAGGCAACCGGCGTAAGTCTATGCCTCCCATAGCCGACGGCCCAAGCCCTTTGCCATTTTGGGGATCCATTGGCGCCGCAGGAGGAGCGGCTGGAGGGATGGGCGCCGTAGAATGATCGGCCGACCATGCAGGGGCGAACGGCCGTTCGCCTCTACTATCAGCGGACGAGGCAGGCGGAGAGACGGACAGGCGATCCGCAGGAGCACCTTTCAATCTCCATCCTAAGGATATTTTAGTGCCCGCCCTAACCCCAGAATCACCGGTATGTTTTAACACAAGATCGGATTCTCCCCTATTTATTTTTTCCCATCTTCTGCCCCTACTTTCAATAATGACGCTGTCGGGATAAATAATAATATTCCTAAAACCGCGACCTCCCAACGGTAAATTTTCCGCATTTAATACTCCACTGATGATAAACTGCCGGTGAGCACGTAAACTATTCTTTAAGAACTCATCAGGATTATCCATGCCATCCCCATTATCAGTGCAAATCACTTCTATTTTTATCGTACCGTCCGTTTCCACAACGGTAAATACGTTTATTTCGCCGCCCCTTCCATGTCTCATAATATTACTGGCTAACTTATAACAAGGGATGCCGATGGGAGGTATAATTTTATAGGTTTGTTTAAATATGGCTTCTACTTCCGACTGAAATAGTTCTGCTTTGTTTAATGCTTCTCGCCTATCACGTTCCTCTGGAAAAATACGCCTTAATAAGCGCTTCCGATGAGTAGGAGGATCTGCGCCCTCAAATCTACGATCCGGTACTTTATGGAATCGCATATCCACTTGAGCTTCGCTCCAGGGAGCATGGCGGTCAGGGAAATCGGCATCTACGGCGGCAAGGTAGCGTGGCATATCTTCATTATCTATCGGTCCTTGACCGGCTATCGTTCCGGTGGGCTCTGCAAGAATATTTATCCCGCCGCTGAAGTAGGTGCGGATGGTCTGGCCAAAAGGCGTATATCTTGGTTCTTTGAGGTTGTATTCGCCTTTTTGGAAGTTTTCTTTGTAGG
>Ga0194125_10007412_pt1 | contig 15821 bp, 14 predicted proteins | sample TA2KigC250mmetaG_FD_148626 | JGI IMG/M metagenome (GOLD analysis project Ga0194125, IMG submission 148626) | Freshwater microbial communities from Lake Tanganyika, Tanzania - TA2015034 Kigoma Deep Cast 250m | ecosystem: Environmental > Aquatic > Freshwater > Lake | place: Tanzania: Lake... | reverse complement strand
GTCGGGTGTTGGTGCGGGTGTTCGATGTATCGGGTCGCGTTGTAGCGGCGCTTTATGACGGCGAGCAGACGGCTGGTCATCACAGCGTTGTTTGGAATGCGAAGGGTATGTCGGCAGGGGTATATCTGGTGCGGATGGAGTCGGCAGGCTTCAGCGCAATTCGCAAGGTGACCTTGATGAAGTAAGTATGTTATTGCGTCAGGTGTTAAACACTTGACGCCATAGAATCCAAAGCGGCGTCGGGACAGTTCCCGGCGCCGCTTGGGTTTTTTGGGGAATTCACAGCGGATTAAGCAGAGTTCCTTATATCTGCTCCATCTGCTAAATCTGCTGTTAATTCATCCTCTTAATCCGTTGTCAATTCTACCTGTTCAACTCTCTCAACGGGCTTTCCGAAAAAGCGTCGCGTTAATTTCTTAAAATTAAGGGGAATATCGGTTACATAACAATTAATGCGGCTGGGACCGTAGGTGCGTAAAAGTCCTTCGCGCAGCATAACATCTTCGACGGCTTTGGCGGTAGTTTCCGCCGAATCGACGAGCGCGACATTTTCGCCCATTACAGATGCGATGACCGGCGCGAGGACCGGATAATGAGTGCAGCCCAATATCAAGGCGTCGATGGAGTGATGTTTGAGTGGTTTGAGATAGGCTTCGGCAATTTTGTGAACAATAGGTCCGGTAGTTCGCCCTTCCTCGGCGAGCGGCACGAACAATGGGCAGGCTCGGGCGCTAACATCGATGCCGGGGCGCAACTCGCGCAAGCGGTTTTGGTAGGCGTCGGATGAGATGGTGGACTGTGTGCCGATGACACCGATGCGGTTGGCGTGTGTTGCGCGCAGGCCGGCTTCGACGCCGGGTTCCAGCACGCCGATAAGGGGAATGCGTAAAAGTTCCTTTAATCTTGGCAAGGCGACTGCCGAGACCGTATTGCAAGCCGCGACAATCATTTTAACATCCCGGTTGAGCAGAAACAAGGCGCATTCGAGGGCATAGCGGCGGATAGTTGCCGCTGATTTTGCGCCGTAAGGCACGCGCGCTGTGTCGCCAAGATAGATGAGGTCTTCGCCCGGCAGACGATTGTGCAGCGCCGCGGCGACAGTTAAACCGCCCAGACCCGAGTCGAATATACCAATGGGACGGTCGTTAACTGACTGTTTAGAAATAGTGCGTATCAGTTAAAAACATCCTCAAAGGTTTCAGCCTTACGCCAGATTTCTATAGCGTTATGTTCGTCGATTGCAATTTTAGCCGGTCGAGGGAAACCGCAGGAATTAGAGGCGAAATGGTCGGCGCAATAGGCGCCGGTTTGATGGAGTATTACGACTTCGCCGCGCGCAGGCAATCGGTTAAGCGGGATTTTAACTTTGCTAAGCATATCGCCGGTAAAGCACAATCGGCCGGCAATAAAGGCTTCAATCGCGGCATCGTTAGGTTTAGGCGGATAGACTTCGACCGGATATATATCAGGCGAAATCAGCACCGTGCCGTGATTGACGACGCCTAGGTCGAGAATCACCACCGGACAGCCCAATACTTCTTTGACACCGATAGCGCGCGCTAAAGTTATTCCGGTCGAGCCAATTAAGGCGCGTCCAGGTTCTACGATGAGCAATGGTTCGCCGAGTTGCTTCAAGCGTTCTTTGACCATTGTCCCATCCGACAGAACATAGGTTAAGATATGTTCGAGAATTGCCGCGCCGGGCTGCGGCGACCAATAGGCTTTGCCAAGCCAATCACTAGTTTCCTCTATCTGAGGATTTTTCAAATGTTCATATCCCATCGGCAAGCCGTTCCAAGTTACCCATTCTGCAGTCGGCAGCCGGCCGGCGAGTTGGAGCCGCAGACGGGATTTAAACCTGGTCCACTCGGCTTCGGACAGGTAGTTAAGCGGGTAACCGCCGCCGATATCTAAAACTCGCAAGTTCATTCCGTTTTTAATCAAATCACTTAATTGAGCCAAAAGATGTTCGAGCAGATGTTCATAGCCGGCCGGGCGGCAGATTTGCGTGCCGATATGTGCTGAAAGACCGAGGATTTCGATATTTCTCATCGCTCGGACTCTGTCGAATATGGAACTTATTTGGGAGGCTGGAATGCCGAATTTAGTCCATTCCGAGGCTGTGGACTGGTCGGCGGAAGTTAAGCCGGCAAGCGGCATTCCGGCGATGCGGAGCAATACTTGAGCCTTGCGGTTTTGGCGTCCTGCAGACTCGTCGATTAGTTTTAATTCGGACTCGCTGTCGGCGGCGATACAAGCTCCGGATTTGACGGCCAGGTCGATATAATCGTTGGTTTTAGCGTTGCCGTTGCAGATGATTTGCCAGCCGGGGATTTGCGTCTTAAGCGCGGCGCGTAGTTCATATTGCGATACGACATCGACACCCAAACCGGCCGCCTGCGCAACGCGAATCGCGCCTATGCAGGGATTGGCTTTGACGGCAAAGCAAATCTGCGAGCGGGGATAATGCCGCGCCAAAACCGACTGGAACTTTTCGGTATTGCAGCGGAAGCGAGCAGTGAAATAAATATGCAGCGGCAGGTTGTAATCTGCAAGCAGTCTTTCAACCGCTGAAGTTTCGAAGGCGTTAAAAAAACTTGAAGGATACAATTTCAATTTAGAAGTATTTTATGAATGATACTATTGAAAATATAGCAATCTAAATGTATATTTTAACTATGAATAAAAGAAAGTTGGCTGTTTCATAAAAATATATTGCATTTTTAATGCCATATAAGAAAGTTAACACAGAGACACAAAGGCACAGAGGAAAAAAGGGGGACTAATTGGAACAAGCCTTACAGTATGCGCGGGTGAGCCGCGAGCGGTATATCCGGGAGTTGATCGAGTATCTGGCAATTCCGTCGATTTCTAGCGACCCTGCGCATAAAGAGGACATCCGGAGGTGTGCCGAGTGGACAGCTGGACAATTGCGCGATATCGGTATGGAGAATGTTCAGTTGCATTCGACGGCCGGGCATCCAGTCGTAACCGCCGACTGGCTGCATGCAGCGAACAAACCGACCGCGCTGATTTACGGTCACTACGATGTCCAGCCGGTTGACCCGCTCGATTTATGGGAGCAGGATCCATTCACCGCGGCTGTTAAAAACGAGCGGATTGTAGCGCGCGGGGCAGCGGACGATAAAGGGCAGTTGTTTATGCACTTCAAGGCGTTGGAAGCCGTGCTGAAGAAGTCCGGGCGGCTGCCCGTCAATGTCAAGTTTGTCATTGAAGGCGAAGAGGAAATTGGCAGCGTTAATTTATCGGCGTTTTTAAGAGCGCATAAGGCTGATTTAAAAGCCGATGTCTCAGCGGTGTCGGACACTTCGATGTGGGCGGAGGGCATTCCATCCATCACTTATGGACTGCGCGGATTGACCTATCTGGAAATCGAACTGACCGGGCCGAACCGCGATTTGCATTCCGGCACTTACGGCGGCGCGGTGGCTAATCCAGCCGAGGTCCTGGCGCGGATGTTAGCCCGGGTTAAAGATAATGAAGGTCGGGTCCAAATCCCCGGCTTCTACAATCGGGTCGTCGATTTAACTGAGCAGGAGCGGAAACTGTTCCGGCAGATTCCTTTCGACGAGGCACAATATAAGCACGATTTGGGCGTGGCTGAGCTGTGGGGTGAAGGCGGCTGGACGCCGCTGGAGCAGGTCTGGGCTAGGCCAACCTTCGAAGTAAATGGCATCTGGGGCGGCTACACCGGCGTCGGGGCTAAGACCGTGCTGCCCGCCAAAGCCTCAGCCAAGGTCTCGATGCGTTTAGCGCCGAAGCAGGATCCGGATGAAATTGTGCAGTTGGCTGAAAAGTATTTTATGGATAATGCGCCCAAATCGGTCGAGGTTAAAGTAATCCGTCATCACGGGGGAAAGCCGGTTATCGTGCCGTTAGACAATCCTTATTTAGCCTCGGCGACGCGGGCGCTGCGTGAGGCTTGGCAGCGCGAGCCTTTGTTTATTCGCGAAGGCGGTTCGATACCGATTGTGGCGGATTTCAAAGAAATTCTCGGATTGGACACATTGCTGCTCGGATTTGCGCTGCCGGATAACCGCGCCCATTCGCCGAACGAGAATTTCCATCTGCCGACTTTTTATACCGGAATAGAGAGTCTGGTCAGATTTTTGTTCTATTTATCGGGAGAAGGCTGAGTTGAAAGTATTCAAATTTGGAATAATCGGCGCCGTTTTAGGCTTAATAATTTCATTGACTTCGGCGCAGGGGCGGCATATAGGTCCGCCGGATGGATATGCCGGCGACCCGCCGGATTTTCGGACTTGCCACGCTTGCCATAGTTCGTATAATCCCAACAGCGGCGGAGGTTTTATTCGGCTGGATGGGCTGCCGAGTCGCTATGTAGCCGGCCGGAGTTATGATTTAACCTTAACGTTGTATGACCAGAACGTCTCTTCGCGGCGCTGGGGCTTCGAACTCACGGCGCGCCATTCCGACCTCAGTAACGGCGGGACATTAGTTATTACCGACGCCCTAAACACGCAACTTTCACAGGAACAGGAGGATGCGCCGGTTTATATCAAGCAAACCGATGCCGGCAATTTCAGCGGGACGCGCACGGCAGTCGCCTGGCGATTCGGCTGGATAGCGCCGCAAGCGGGCGCGGGCGCAGTGGTGTTCTACTATGCCGGGATAGCGGCTAACGGCGATGCCAACAACCGCTACGATTATGTCTATAACCGCGGTTCGACCAGCCTGCCGCCGCTGGATGCGGCGCCGGAAGAAACTAAAGTAACACCGGCGGCGTTCAAACTTCACAGCGTATATCCCAATCCGTTTAATTCGCAGTTTCAAGCGCGCTGCGAGTTGCTTTATGCAGGCAGACTGGAAGTGAATTTGCTTGACCCAACTGGCTGCCGACGAGCGCTGTCGTTCGTCGAATACAGACCGGCGGGAATGAATACGATTACAATTGACTCAGAAGAACTCGCAGCGGGTATATATCTGATTAATATAAGATTTGGCGGGCAAAACGCAGCGATGCGAGTGGTGTATCTAAAATAGCAAAGAGGTTAATAAACAATGCGAACGAGATTTATAGTGAAATCTTTGATGTGGTCTATCATATTAATAACTCTTCTATCGCACTGCCGCCGGGAAAAAAATCCACTAAGACCGCAGGAATATTCACATACGGACGCGATTAAACTTACGGCGGTCTAGAACGATAGCCTCGAAGCAGCTGTTTTACGCTGGCGGTGGAATGGCAGCGACAGTATTCAGATTGATTCGCTCTATTTAGAAACCTGGATATTGCAGGACCCTTGGCAACTGCTGGGCAGGGTCAGAGATGATGATACTGTGTTTTATGATAACACGCCTATAGACGACTTGGAATCTTTTTATCGCGCAGCGGCAGTATCGCCGCAGTTGGCATCCAGTCCGATTTATTCAAATCGCGCTTTTGTGATGCCTCATTTCTATCATCCTTCACCGCTTGTCCCCCTTGGCCCAGATTCATTAATCTGCAAGCCTCAAAGCCAAAGTGTCAGAATCATCTGGCGTGACAATTCGGAAATTGAGGATTCGTTTATCGTTCAGAAACGGGAGTTAGGTTTAAGTCCGGTCGAGCAATACCGCAATTTGACTATATTACCGGCTAACACAATCGAATATACTGATAATCAAGTTACCAGCGAGGTCAGTTACTATTACCGTGTCCGCGCTTTCAATGGATACGGTCGTTCCCGCTGGTGTGGACCGTTTAAAGTATTCATACCGACCCCGCCTCCCCCTCCACCTGATACTACTTGTGGAATATTCATTTGCATCGATAGCAGCCGAAACCGGTTGAGGGACGACTTCAAGATTCAAGGGACAATATGGCTCTGGTCGGAACATAGCGGTCACCCTCATATTTTAGACCGATATGATTTCGTTTGCGCAAATTCATCCGTCTCTGCGCCAGATGTATTTTCGATGAACGGACGCGGGGAGTGCTTTGAAGAAGTTCGTCTATCCACAAACGTCGTGGGCGACGAGGTTATTTTAAATATGCAGGTTCGCAGTTTACCGGTTGAAAATCAGCAATTATTTCACAATTTAAGCGTAGGAGCGGATTTTTCAAAAGCCGACGAGTGGCGCGACCAGTTTATCCTGAACGGCGATGGCCGGAGCGGGTATAGATGGGCAGCGCATCCGGAAGGCGAGCCTTTTCCAATAATGTTCAAACGTTGGTATGGGATTTTAATTAGAATAGATTTAGCAAAACGGACATTTAGTCTTAATGTGGAAAACAGATTAATGAGCGAAGAAGTTTCTTTCGAAGATTTATTAGTAATTCCTTGTCGGTTGACACAGTAATATTTCTCGATAATTCTGATTTTCCATAACTCATTGAAAAAGTGAAATCATCTCTTTAATCCTTATGTGCGCCGAGGTTTTCTTTACTTTATTATTGAAGATTCAATCAGATCTATGCAAAATATGTCTAGCGCTATGTCAAGCGTAAGATGTCGTCATCCTAAACGAGTGAAGGACTCGTCCTAAAGACTTACTTATCCAGACGAGATCCTTCACTCACTGAAGGATGACATACGACATTGCGCAATTGACATAACACTAGCGCTGTCCAATAAATGTTGATGTTCGAATTATCGATGATAAACTGAGGCCTTTCTCAATGTCCGGGGATAGACAGTGAAAATAAATTGTGCGAGGTTGACTTGCCGCGCATCGTAGGGGGGACAGCCAAGGGGCGGCGGTTGAGGTCGCCCGCTGGTGGGGTTCGGCCGGCGACCGCCCGGGCACGTCAGGCGTTATTCGATTATCTGATGCAGATGATCCCTGAAGCGCGGGTTTTGGATTTATATTGCGGTTCAGGCGGGCTGGGATTGGAAGCCTTGTCGCGCGGCGCCGCGTCGGCGCACTTCGTCGATATCGCTCACAAGTCTATTCGCTATACCTATGACAATGTTTGCCGGCTGGGCTTCGAGGGGCGCGCTTCATACACCTGCCGGGACGTATTTCGCTTTCTGCATCAATTTCAACCGGAAGGTTTCGAGCCGTTCGATATAATATTTGCCACGCCGCCGTATAAAGTTGCCCAGCCGCAACGTATCATCGAAGAGATTGCCGCTGCCGGTGCGCTATTACCCGGCGGCTTGGTCTGTCTGGAATACTCTCGTCATACCGCTCCGCCGGTTGAGAGTCTTTTAGAACTCATCCGGCGGCGGAAATATGGCGAAACGGTTATCGAAGTCTGGGAGAGAAAATCAGAAAGATAGAAAGTAAGACAGTTCTGAGTTCACCGCTTCAAAGTGCAGCAGATTCTTTCAAGAACACACAAGAGCGGTGAACTCTGAATGACCTGCGCAATATATAATTCCTAGACTGGACATTAGTTTATAAATATTCGATTATTCTATACACATCACACTCTGAACTCAATACTTCATATATAAATGACAAATCATCCCCGTCCCGGCCGGACCGCGCTCATCACCGTCGGGCTGGCGGTCGGAGTCTGGATAATCACCCGTCTGGTGACTGCCGGCGGGACGATTATCGCTGAAGCCCAGAAAATTACAGCCGTGATGAGCCTTATTCAGCAGTCTTATGTCGAACCGCCCGACCTTGAAAAACTATCGGAAGGCGCTATCGAGGGGATGCTGAAGCGTCTCGACCCGCACTCAGTCTATATTCCGCCGACTGAGCAGAAGGAAATCGCCGAGAAGGACATCGGCTCGTTCGAAGGTATCGGCATCTCGTTCGTCATTCAGAACGAACTGATAACCGTCATCGCGGCGATTCCGGGAACGCCGTCTGACCGGCTGGGCATCCGCTCGGGCGACCGCATCATCGAAATCGACGGCATAAGCGCTTACGGCATCACTAACGACGAGGTCTTTAAAAAACTGCGCGGACCTAAAGGCACGACGGTAAAAATCAAAGCGCTGCGGGAAGGCGTGCAGGAGCCGATCGACTTTACCATCATTCGCGACTCGATTCCAGTCAATTCGGTCTGGACCAGATTTATGCTCGACGATTCGACCGGTTATGTGCTGTTGAATCAATTTATGGCGACGACCAGTCAGGAATTGGACGCCGCGCTGAAGAGGTTTGAAGCGGCGGGGATGAAACGGATGATATTGGATTTGCGCAATAATCAAGGCGGTCGTCTGACTGAAGCAGTGCAGGCAGCGGATATGTTCATTCCCGGCGGACATATAATTGTATCGCGCAAGGGACGCGTTGCCGGCGAGGACAGCGTCTATTATTCGAGCGAGGCTGCGACGCATCCGCTGTTCGACTTAATTATCCTCGTCAACGGCGGCAGCGCATCAGCGTCGGAAATTGTCGCCGGCGCAGTGCAGGATTTGGATCGTGGGATGATAATCGGGCAGCCGACCTTCGGCAAGGGGCTGGTGCAGTTTCCTTATACTTTGCGCGGCGGCGCGGTCATTCGTCTTTCGACGGCGCACTGGTGCACGCCCTCTGGCCGGCTTATCCAGCGGCCTTATGACAAGGGCCGCGGCGAATATTACGCCGTGCGGATGCGCGGAACTGATGCGGATACGACCAACCGCACGGTATATAAGACTTTCGGCGGCCGGATGGTCTATGATGTTTCCGGCATTACACCGGACAGCGTAGTAGAAGATTACAAAATCACTGGCGCTGCGGCGCAACTCATCGGCGCGCAAGTTATGTTCACTTACGCTCAGACACTCGCTGGCGAACATAAATTTACCGTGCAGGATGATTTTCAGCAATTCCTGAAGTCATTCAGAATATCGGACGACGAACTTAAGCGGTTGGTCGAAATAGCCAGAACTAAAAATGTAAATTATCCACTGGAATTGCTGGACAAAGACCGCCGATATCTTTCCGCCTTACTCAAAGCAGAGATGGCGCAAATCATCTGGAACAACCGCGATTATTACTATCACACCCTGGCTGAAGACGACCCGATTATAAAAGCGGCGCGGAATTTATTTCCGAAAGCCCGCGAAATAGCGTTCGCGTTGCGCAAGCCGGTGAAAGGTTGACAGTTGCATTGTATTTTGTTATATTAGTAAGAATTTACCTCCGCTGATGAAATGCTATGTGGCGGTAAGCCCTGGTGGATGGCAATTCAGCGGTTCATACATATTTAGTCAAACGGAAATAAAAAAATGGTAGATTATTTCGTTAGAGGCGGCGCATTTATGTGGCCGATATTGTTCTGCCTCATAATTGGATTGATGTTCACTTTCGAGAGATTTTGGACACTAAGCCGCGCCTCCATCAACACCCGCAAATTCAATCAAAAGATACGCGATTCACTGGCAGAAGGCGGCGTGGGTAAGGCTATCGACTTATGTGCCAACACCCGCGGTCCAATCGCCAATGTGCTACACGCCGGGCTTCTGCGCACCGGCAGAGGCATCGAACATGTCGAGAAGGCAATTATGACAGCCGGCACAATTGAGATGGCGTTTTTAGAGCGCAATTTAGTCTGGTTAGCGACGGTCATCTCCATTGCGCCGATGTTAGGCTTCCTCGGCACGGTGAGCGGGATGATCAACGCCTTCGACGCCATCGCCAAAGCCAACGATATTTCGCCGGCGTTAGTGGCTTCCGGTATTGCCGAAGCGCTGCTGACGACGCTGTTCGGGCTGGTCGTCGCCATCATCATTCAATTCTTCCATAACTTTTTCGTCTCCCGCATCGATAAATTAGTGTCGGATATGGAGGAGTCCACGCAGGATTTCGTCGATGTTCTCGTCGAAAAGAATGTCGCCTGATTTAAATGTCAAAATCGATGACATACTTAGTTCAATCATTACTACTGTTGTGTCAAAGTAAAAAATGTCGATGGAGCGGGCGTCTCAGATTATCAGAGATGATATGCCAAGTGCGAGTTCGAGACGCTGGTCTTACCGGCCTGACAGAATTACATTGACACAACATAAAAAAAGAAATCAGGGAAAATAGACCTGTGCTGGTAGAAAAAAAGAAAAAGCGCGGCGCTGCTATACCGCAGGCGTCGCTGGCGGACATCGCCTTCCTGTTGCTGATCTTCTTCCTGGTAACGACGACGATGGATACCGATAAAGGCATTCATATGGTTTTGCCGGAGCGCGGCGGCGAAGTCAAGATTAATCCGCAAAACATAGCCAAGATACTGGTCAACGAAGCCGGTTTAATCTTGTTCGACGGCAAGCAGGTCGAAGACGGTGAATTGCGGGAGTTGTTGTCGACGCGCCTTAAAGAGCGCGGCTACGATGCTGATGGCAATCCGAAACTCATCGTATCCATCAAGACCGATCGCGAAACATCGTATGAACGGTATATCAATGTTCTTGACGCGGTCAAAGGTTCCGGCGCGACGAAAATATCCATCGCCGAACCGGATAAAGAATAGATTAGTTATTTGCTTTCGCGTAAGATAATGCTGTAGAAGTTGGCGAATGCCAACCCAAATCTAAATCGTCTCCATTGACATTGTCATTGACATTGTCATTGTTATGAGCATTCAATAGTCACCGGAATTAAAGTGTTTCAGAAGAAACAGAAACCGCAATCGGGCATTCCGACTGCGTCGCTCCCGGATATAATCTTCCTGCTGCTGTTCTTCTTTATGGTGACCACTGTAATCAAGCGGTCGCAGGGCATACCCATATTGACGCCGGCTGCTGAGCAGACCAAGAAATTGGAGTCAAAGCGCCATCTGGCGTATATTTGGGCTGACGAGATGAGTAATATCTCCATTGACGACAAGTTGATACCTGCTTCGGCAATGAGTTCGATTTCCAACATCATCCGTCAGAAGTTGGACGCCGACAACCAGTTGATAGTATCGATGAAAATCGATAAGCGCGCCAAGATGTCGCTGGTCACAGATATTCAAGAGCAGTTACGCGACGCCTACGCTGTGCGGGTGAACTACTCCACAAGATTTTTAACGAATGAATGACAATGAAAGAGCCGTTAATAAAATCCGAGAAGCGCTTAAGCGGTAATTTTACCGAATTAATTCCTGAATTCGAACAAATTTCAGAAATCTTCGATAAGATCAACACTACTTACACTCAATCTCGTGCAGCGATGGGATTAGGTGAGAAATTTCGTATTTCAGGGAATAGTGTTGAAGGATTGACAATCGCAGTCAATCCTGAAGAGGTTAGCACTGGGAATATAAATTATGTCAAGTAAGAAGACTCGACATAAAAGACTATTCCAAAAACCTGTAAATGCAATCACACCTTCTAATCCAATTGTAGAAAAACCGGATTTAGAATACGACCCATCAAAGTTAGATAGTGTTCCGGCAACATACCAGGAATTATATAATTACTTTGGGAGATTTAAAAACGTCAATCCTTATACTCTGCGTTTGGAGACTATCACCCGAATAGAACGGCTGACTAATCGACCGCTTATCTGCTATTTAACCAAAACTCACAATTTACTACCTCAACAGAATGCTCACATCGATGACGATGATATTCTTGGATTTAGCGATTTGGTTTATGGTATCGATAAGGACGATATCGATGTCTTTCTCGTGAGCAATGGCGGTTCGGTAGTTGCTGCTGAAAGGATAGTCAATTTACTGAGGTCAAAATTCAGCAGCGTGAGGTTTATTTTTCCTGGTAATGCTTTCAGTGCAGCAACTTTAATCGCTTTTTCGGGTGATTTGATTATAATGGATACTACAGCGACTTTAGGACCGATAGATCCACAAATAAACGGTATACCTACAAGAGCGATTCTCAAAGGATTTGAGCGAGTTCAACGAGAATTGACTGAACAAGGACCTTCGTCTTTAACCGCCTATATGCCTTTACTTGAAAAATACTCTCTTGATTTACTCGAAATATGCCGAAGCGCCGAAGAATTATCTAAACAACTTGCGGAAAACTGGCTGTTTAAATACCATCGTAAAACTGCTTTAGAAAGTAAAACAATATCAGAGTATTTCAGCGATTATGATGAACATAAGAGCCACGGACGGACAATAGACCGCAATACAGCCTTAGAACAAGGATTGAATATAAAGTTCATCGAAGATATCCCCGGAGTCTCAGAACTGGTGAGAAGTCTGTATATTCAATATCAATTTTGGTTCGATAAATCGCCGTTTCTCAAGATTTATGAAAATTCACGAGGAATTTGCTGGGGACGTCATATTCAATCTGTTGAGATTCAAATTCCACAGTTAATCACGCCTCCAATAAAAAGAGATGCAAAAGAATCCCGATTTTGACCTGCGTTCTCAATACCGGCGGGCGCTGGAAGCGGCGTTGGCGCTGGCTTTGACGCTGATGATAATCGTGTTCATCGCCTCAAAGAAATTCGAGAGCGGCACGGCGGTCAAAGCCGTCGATGTCCCGACGATTCAGGTCGAAGACATACCCATTACACGCACGGTCAAACGCATCGAAGTGCCGCGCAAGCCAACAATTCCGGTCGAAGATCCCGAAATTAATCCGGAAGATAACATCGACTTACCGGATATAGACATTTTCGACCCGACCATCAAACCGCCGCCGCCGCCGCCGTCGATCGAAGAGGAAGCCGTGCCGTTCTTCAAGGTCGAACGTCCGCCGCAACTCATCGGCGGCGAAGCCGCTATTCAAGATTACATCAATAAAAATAATCTGTATCCTAAGGTCGCTGCCGACGCCCAAATATCCGGTGTCGTGATGATCGGCTTCATCGTCAATAAAGAAGGTGTTCCGACCGAAGTCTCGGCGCTGCAGGAAAAGCCGCAGGGACTCGGTTTCGGCGAAGCCGGCGTCAAGGTTATGCGCGCGATGCGCTTCTCGCCGGGCTACCAGCGCGATAAACCCGTCTCCGTGAAAATGCAGCAACCGATTAGGTTTATCATCGAATAAGCGGTGTTTCTTGGAGGGCAGGATTTATCCCGTCCTTTATACCGATTAACCAAATGTAAAATCTTCAATTGTTTAACGATATGAGATTATATCGATTTTCACAACGCGAGCCCGTTCTGTCCGGACTCGCGTTGCTATTTATAGCCACCGCCGCCGCGTTCGGGCAGGTCGAACTCGATCCGATCGGGCAAGTCCCGCTGACTCTCGAAGTCTCGCCCAGCCCAACTCCAATCGGCGCTTCCGGCAGCCTGACGCTGAATATCAATCTGCCTCCCAACACCCATATCACTACCCGCGACTATGGCTTCTTTTTCGTCCAACCGGATACAACGCCCGGCATCGAGTGGGGCGTCGCATCCTATCCGGCAGGCGAAATCTCCGAAGACGAAACGGTCTATCGCGGGAAGGTAGTCATTATTGTGCCATTCACGTTAAAGGCAGCCTTGAAAGCGGGAACGGAGGTCAAGGCCGGCGGGACGCTCGGCTATCAAATCTGCACCGAGTCGCCGCCAGTATATTGCACGCCGCCGGTGGAACGGCGGTTTGAGGCGGTGATTGTGGTTGACGATATGTCGGCTGTCAACCACAGAGGATTGACAGTCGGTCTAACCATCGAAGAGCGCGCCAAGCGGGCTTTGGAGACAGGTTCATTATTCGCGCTGCTGTGGATATTCATCGGCGGGGCGCTGCTGTCGTTCACACCGTGCGTCTATCCGGTCATTCCGATTACCATCGCTTACATCGGCGCGCGAGCCGTCGCCAGTCGGCTGAAGGCGTTGTCGCTATCGTTAGTGTTTGTGTTAGGGCTGGCGATTGTTTATTCCGCGCTGGGGCTGGTGGCAGCCGCTTCGGGAGGCGTATTTGGGCTTTCGACGCAGAATCCGTGGGTGATTGGCTTTGTGACAGTAGTGTTCTTGATAATGGGCGCGGGGATGTTGGGGGCGTTCGATATATCGCTGCCGTCGGGGATGCAAACCGCGCTGGCGTCCAAGAAGCGCGCCGGGTATATCGGAGCGCTATTCGTCGGCGGGACGACCGGGCTGATTGCCGCGCCGTGCGTCGGTCCGGTGTTAGTAGCGTTGCTCTCTTGGGTAGCATCGACCGGCAGCCTGTTTCTGGGCTTTATCTATCTGTTTGTGTTTGCCTGTGGATTAGGCTCGTTGTTTGTAGTCATCGGCACATTCGCCGGAGTGTTGACCGCGCTGCCTAAAGCCGGTATGTGGATGGAGCGTGTTAAGCAGGTCTTCGGCGTGATTCTCATTGCTGCGGCTTATTACTTCGTCCGCTCGCTCATCCCGGCAGGCTGGTTCACACTGTTTATAGGATTGGGGATGCTGATGCTGGCTGGACTGCTCGGCGCCTTCGAGCGGTTGGAATCCGAAGCCGAACTCAAGCACAAAGCCGCCAAAGCCTTCGCCCTCTTCGTCCTCATCATCGGCGTCTTTTATACCTTACTTGGTTTGGCTAAATTAAACCATATTTCCCTTTCATCATCATCATCATCATCATTTTCTTCATCATCATCAATAGAATGGCGGAGTGATATCGACGCCGCGCTGTCCGAAGCGCAAGCCGCTGGCAAGCCGCTGATGATTGATTTCGGCGCCGAGTGGTGCGCAGCCTGCAAGGAACTGGAGCATAAGACCTTCAGCCAGCCCGAGGTCACGGCGCGTCTTAAGAGCCAGTTTATTCCGGTCAAGCACGACGGCACGCAAATCACGCCGGAAGTCAAAGCCGTGTGGCAAAAGTGGGGCGTCAAAGGCTTGCCGACGGTGCTATTCCTGTCCCCCGACGGCAAGGAGTTGAGCCGGTTCGAAGCCTTCAGGACAGCGGAGGAAGTGATGAAGGCGATGGATGGATTAGAGAGGTAAGACAATGTGATTAATTGGTTTATAAATATTGCCCTTATATGCTCTGTTGTAGCCCAGCCGGATACATTATGGACTAAAATCTATGAGGGTCGTGAAGGAAGAGATGGCTGCCGGCGAATGATAGCCACCTTCGACGGTGGATATATGCTCGGCTGTTATCAAACCAATTCCGATGAACGTAATGCTGAAGATATGTTCCTTATCAAGACTGATTCTAATGGCGTTCAGGAATGGTCGAGAGCCTATCGCTGGCGATTGCACGATATTTTTTATTCAGTTGCACAATCGACGGATAGTTGTTATGTAATGGTTGGTGAAGTAACCGGGGGTGATTTCTCCGGTGGTGTAATTGCCAAAGTTGATTCCGCCGGCAATCTTATTTGGACGCAGTATTATGGCGGAATGTTGAGTGATGTTGTAGTATGTTCAGATGGTAGCATCGCCGCCTGCGGTGGAGCGCCTTTGGCGACGATAGGGTATCTTGTTAAGACCGATTGCAACGGCAATCGTATATGGGATGAGACTTACGGGGGAGGTGCGGATTGGTTCTTGAGTATGAAGCCAACGCGGGATGGAGGATTTATCTTAGTGGGCGAGACCTTATCATACGGGAACGGCGACCAAGGCTATATTGTGAAGGTAGATTCGGTTGGACAGGAGGAGTGGCATCGCGCCATCGGAGGACCTTTAGGCGATTATTTTCGCTCGGTATTTGAACTTGAGAGTGGAGAAATTTTTGCTAGTGGTGGAACAACAGGCTCTGATGGCGGTAGAGACTTTTGGGTTGTAAAACTTGACAGCAATGGTGATACTTTGTGGACAAGAGCCTATCCTCACGATGTAGATGATATATTTGGCGATTTGATAGCCTTGCCGGACGGCGGGATGCTGTTGGCAGGGGAAAGATATCCAGACTTAGAACTTCGCGATGGTTATGCTGCTTATCGGTTGGATTCGGAAGGCAATGTCCTATGGGAACTTTATTTTGGTAGAGTGTATGACGGTAATTTCACTTCAGCCTTGTTTTTAGATGATGGAAGTTACTTATTAGCAGGGGAATGCAATCCGCGATTGCCGAGCAGATTCATCGAGCCTTGGCTGGTTC
>Ga0194125_10007399_pt1 | contig 15840 bp, 11 predicted proteins | sample TA2KigC250mmetaG_FD_148626 | JGI IMG/M metagenome (GOLD analysis project Ga0194125, IMG submission 148626) | Freshwater microbial communities from Lake Tanganyika, Tanzania - TA2015034 Kigoma Deep Cast 250m | ecosystem: Environmental > Aquatic > Freshwater > Lake | place: Tanzania: Lake... | reverse complement strand
GATACGGGGTCGGCGGCCCCGGCCGCCCCCGCTTTCGCGTAGACGGGGCGGTTGTCGGAGGCGTCATCGGCGGAGTCGCAAGAGCCGAAATGACGGCCACCGTCGAAGCCGAATCGCCGGTCATCGAGGTCAAGATGATCGCGCCGCAGGGTTCCTCGGATGAAGAGGGAGAAGAGGGCCCCTCGGACGCCGTAGCCCCTCTTCGTTCCGACTTCTCCGAGACCGCCTTTTGGGAGCCGCACCTTTTGACCGGACCGGACGGGACGGCGGCCATCGAATTCACCGTTCCGGATTCCGTGACCGGCTGGCGCGTCTTCGTCCATGCAGTGACCCAAGAGCTGGCCGGCGGCAGCCTCGAGAAGGAAGCCCAGACCGTCAAGGACCTCATGGTCCGGCCCTACCTGCCCCGCTTCTTCCGCGAGGGCGACCGGGCCGAGTTGCGGGTCGTGGTCAACAACGCCGGCGGGAAGGACCTTTCGGGCCAAGTCTCGCTCGAGGTCTTCGACCCGCTGACATCGGAAAACCTGGCCGCCGCGTTCGGCCTGCCGGACAAGGTCCCGGCCCGGCCGTTCACCGTCAAGGCCGGCGGCGGGAGCGCCGTCGTCTTCCCGCTCTCGGCGCCCGCGCGCGTCGGGACGGTCGCTTTCAAGGTCACGGCCAAGGCCGGGTCTTTCTCGGACGGCGAGCTTCGTCCGCTGCCCGTCCTTCCGGGGCGGGTGCGCCTCGTCCAGTCGCGCTTCGCCACTCTCCGGGAAGGGAAGCCCCGCGAGCTGCGGTTCGCGGACCTGGCCAAGCCGGACGATCCGACGCTCGTCAACGAGCAGCTCGTCGTCACCGTGGACGCCCAGCTCTTCTACGGCCTCCTCGAGGCCCTCCCCTACCTCGTCAACTACCCCTACGAGTGCACCGAGCAGACCCTCAACCGGTTCCTGTCCACCGGCATCCTGACCAGCCTCTACGACCGGTACCCCGCGGTCGGCAAGATGGCCGCGGCCCTGAGCAAGCGCGAAACACGGCTCGAGACCTTCGACGCCGCCGACCCCAACCGGAAGATGGCCCTCGAGGAATCGCCGTGGATCGTCGCCGCCCAAGGCGGCTCGGACGGCGGTTACGGGGTCGAGAAAGTGCTCGACCCGCGCGTGGCCGCGGCCCAACGGGAAACGTCGTTGGCCAAGCTCCTCAAGGCCCAGACCTCGAACGGGGCCTTCCCCTGGTGGCCGGGCGGCCCGCCCTCGCCATACATGACGCTCTACATCGTCCACGGCTTTTCCAAAGCGGCCGAGTTCGGGGTCGCCGTGCCCAAGGAGCCGGTCGTCCGGGCCTTTCGCTATCTCCATGCCCACTTTCTCGACGAAGTCGCGCGCGACCTCATGGCCCGCGACACGGGCTGGGAATCCGTCACCTTCCTCAACTACACGGCCGGCAACTTCCCCGACGTCTCCTGGACGGGCGGCGTGTTCACGGCCGCCGAGCGCAAGGCCATGCTCGATTTCTCGTTCAAGCATTGGAAGGAGCACTCGCCCTACCTCAAGGGGTTCCTGGCCTTGACCTTGAAGCGGGCCGGGCGGCCGAAGGACGCGGCCCTCGTCTGGGACAGCGTCATGGACAGCGCCAAGACGACCGTCGACGAGGGCACCTCCTGGGCCCCCGAGGACCGCGGCTGGCTCTGGTACAACGACCGCATCGAGACCCACGCCTTCGCCCTGAGGGCGCTCATGGAGCTTCAGCCGAAGGACGCCCGCGGCGAGGGCCTGGTCCAGTGGCTGTTCCTCAACAAGAAGCTCAACCACTGGAAGTCGACCCGGGCCACGTCCGAGGTCCTCTACTCGGTGGCCTATTTCCTGAAAGCGACGGGCGCTCTCGGCGCACGGGAATCGGTGCTGGTCGACGCCTGCCGTGTGAGGACAGAATTCACCTTCGAGCCCGACACGTACACCGGAAAGAAGAACCAGGTCGTCATCCCGGGCGACAAGCTCGGACCCGAGTGCGCCGCCGTCCGGGTCTCGAAGTCCGGCAAGGGCCTGGCCTTCGCTTCGGCCACCTGGCATTTCAGCACGGAGAAGATGCCCGAGCGGGGCGACGGCGACCTGTTCGCCGTGGACCGCGGCTATTTCAAGCGGGAAAAGAAAGGCTCGGAGACCGTGCTGAAGCCGCTCATCGAGGGCGCGGAGCTTTCGGTCGGCGACGAGATCGAGGTCCATCTCTCCATCCGGGCCCGCCACCCGGCCGAATACGTCCACCTGCGCGACCCGCGGCCCTCGGGATGCGAGCCGGTCTCGCTGACTTCCGGGTACCGGTGGGACCTGGGCCTGGTCCGTTACGAGGAGGTCCGGGACAGCGGGATGAACTTCTTCATGGAGCGCCTGCCGCAAGGGGAATACACGCTCAAGCACCGCCTGCGGTGCGCCATGGCCGGGACCTTCAAGGCCGCCCCGGCCACTCTGCAGTCGCTCTATGCCCCGGAATTCGCAGCCTACTCGGCCGGCCGCCTCGTGACCATCAAATGAACGGTTCGTCTCCCGTTTCCGGGGACAGGGGGCCATGAGGGGACGATGGACGTCCCCCTGAAGACCCCCATAGCGGAGGGGGTCCCGTCGCTTTAGCGACGGGGGAACCGTCGGGACAGGTTCCCGGGGGCGTGGGGGGCAAAGGGGGATGTCTATCGGCGAACCTCATGGCCAAGAGCCCCCGGAGACTGGAGAGGAGCCAATTGATTTGACCCGGCCCCGGGGCGATGGTATCCTTGTGCCCGGGAGCGGGACCATGAGATCTCTTCGGACCCAGTGCGTCTCATGACCAGGACTTTACTGGTCGTAGCCGGGACGGTCTCTCTCGGCCTCGGTGTCGTCGGCATCTTCGTCCCGATCCTGCCGACGACCCCCTTTCTCCTTTTGTCGGCCGCCTGCTATGCGCGCTCATCCCGCCGCCTCCACGACTGGCTCCTCAGCCGGCCGCGGCTCGGGGCGTACATCCGCCGCTATCGCGAGGGCCTCGGCATCCCGCTCGGCACGAAGCTGTTCACCGTGGCCCTCCTGTGGGCCACGATCGGCTTTTCTGTGCTCGTGGCCGCCGAGAGCGCGTGGCTGAGGGTCCTTCTCGTTGTCATCGCCGCCGCCGTCACGGTCCACGTCCTGACCCGCCCCACTTTCAAAAGCTAGGGGCTTCTCGACTTTTCGGCTTGAAGACAAGGTCTGAAATACATTATGATGGGCCCATGAAAAGGCTCCGGGTGGCGGTCCTTTACAACGCCTACCAGGACGCGCCGCCCGACCCCAAAGCCGACACGGGCAGCATCTGGTATCTCCGGCAGATGATCCGGCGCATGGCCCGGACCATCCGCAGCCTCGGCCACATCGTCACCGTCATCCCCCTCGCCGGCGACCTGAAGTCCCTGCAGCGCAAGCTCCACAATGTCCGGCCGGATGTCGTCTTCAACCAGTACGACGACAACGTCCACGGCGCGCTCTACGAGATGCGCGTGGCCGCCTTCATCCGCATGCTCGGCTTTCCGATGACGGGCTCCCCCGCGCTGGGACTCGGCCTGAGCCGCTACAAGTACATGGCCGCGAGCCTCCTCAAGGGGGCCGGCATCCCCATCCCGCCCGGAACGGCCCTCGTCGAGCGGGTCTCGGAGGCGGACCAGCACAAGGGGCCGTTCCCCCTCATCGTCCACCCCGGGCAGGAGCACGCGGGGATAGGCCTCCAGAGGGATTCCGTGGTCTGGTCGAAGAAGGCCCTCAAGGAAAAGGTCCGGGAGGTCCTCAAGTCCTTCAAGCAGCCGGCCATCGTCCAGCGCTTCCTGCAGGGAAGGGAGTTCAACGTCGGCCTCGTCGGGGGCCGCAAGCTCAGCGTCATGCCCCTCGCCGAAGTGGACTACTCGCGGCTGCCTCCGGCCATCCCGCCCATCATGTCCTACGCCGCCAAGTGGATCGAGACCTCGGTCGAATACAAGCGGACCGAGATCATCTGCCCGGCCAAGGTCGACCCTGGGCTGGCCGCTCAGATCGGGAAAATGGCCGTCAAGGCCTTCCGGGTGGTCGGGGGGTGGGGATACGGACGCGTCGACGTCCGGCTCGACGAGGACGGCCAACCCCGCGTCCTCGAGGTCAACTGCAACCCCTGTCTCGACGAAGGCATGGGACTGGCCCGGTCCGCCGAACAGGCCGGGATTTCCTATCCGGAGCTCCTGCGGGCGGTCATCAAAGCCGCTTTCGAAGGCCCCCCTTACGATCTGAGCCTGCCGATATTCAACTCCAAGGGCCCGGCCCGCAAGTCCAAGCGCTGACCCGCGCCGCCCTAGCCCGTCAGACGGCCGGTGTAGGCGTAATCCATCGCCAGGCCGACCGCCAAGGACACGATGTCCAGGAGCTTGTCCCCTTCCTTGCCCGGCCGATAAGACAGCTTGAGGGCGACCGAGCGGGCCTCGAGCTTACGAAGAATGGTCTGGCCCTCCTTCTCGGTCAGGAGAGACCACTGGGTGACCCGTCCGAGGAGGCGGTCATGGTTCTTCCGCAACAGCGCCGCGGCCGGCCGGAGAACGTCCCCGCGGACGGGCGGAAAGACCTCCCGGAGCCGGTCGTCGACGTATCCCCGGGCCACCCGGCGGAACCGCTCGGCCTCCTTGCCGTAGTGCTCGGCCAGGAGCCAATTCATCTTATCGACCGGCCGGAAGAACCTGTCCTTCACCCCGCGGGGAAGGTTGGCCCGGCGGATCTCTTTCATCAGGTGGTCCACATAGAACAGCTTCCGGATGGCGGGCCAGTGCCTGTAGCGCCTTCTCCATGACGAACGGGGGGTCAGCCAGACGGCGAAGGTCTCGGCGAAATCCTCGTCGGGGTGCTTCTGGGCGTAGGTCCGGCCGTAGGGGTGGGCGCTGATGTGCCGGACATAGTGCCGGCTCATCCGGTCGGGCCGGAAGACGTCCCGGTAGGGCCTGGAGAACGGCCCGAAGATCTCGGCCCAGCTCGGACGCCGCCAGAGCCTGTAGGCATAATTCACGGAGTGACCGGCCTCGTGCCGCAGGAGCATCATGATGCTCCGGGCGTCCTCGATATCCCCGTTCTGCTCCTCCTCGAGGGTCGTCAGCCGCCGGTCGGCCAGGTAGAAGGGAATTCCGATCACCGGCGTCCGGTCGGGGCAGCCCCAGCCGTCGGTCAGGTAGACCTTGGGCCTGAAGCGGATCTTCTTGGCCTCGAGCTCCCTGTACAGCCGCTGGACATAGGGTTCGACCGGCGAGCCCTCGACGCGCAGGCGGAGGTCCGGGATCCTGGTGTTCAAGAGCTCGCAACGGACGGTCTCCCAGCTCTGGACCAGGGTCTGGATGGTTCTGCCGCTCATCGCTCTCTCTGGGTTCTCCTCGGGGGGTTGACCGCCGCGAACGAGGAGAAAATACGGCATGGAGGCCGGGTTGTCAAGTCGGGCAAAGGCCTTTTACGCGTTCTTCGCCCGTTTCAGGGGATTCTCTAGAATGCACTCTGGCGATAGCTATCCCCCTTAGCCCCCCAGACCCCCGGGCACCTGTCCCGACGGTTCCCCCGCCGCTGCAGCGGCGGGTCCCCCTCCGCTATGGGGGTCTTCAGGGGGATAGCTATCGCCATACACTAATTATAAATCCCCGGAACCGGGAGAAAAACGCTTTTATTAACGACCCGGCCCCGATTGACAGGGGGGGCGGGCTAAATTAGAATGGGCGCCTGAACCGGACGTCATGATGAACATGCGGGAGCCCGACCTGGGAGCCATTTGCTCCGCCTTCGAGATCGAAGGCCGCTTCCTCGGGAGCTGCCCCGTTCCCTCCGGTCACATCAACGAGACCTTCTGCTCAGCCTTCGAAGCCTCCGGGAGGACGGCCCGCTACGTCAACCAGCGCATCAACCACCACGTGTTCAAAGAGCCCGAGAAGCTGATGGACAACATGGAGCGGGTGACACGTTTCGCCCGCGGGCGGATCGAGGCCGCCGGCGGCGACCCGATGCGGGAGACCCTCAACCTCGTCCCGGCCAGGGACGGGAGGTCGTTCCACCGGACGCCCGGGGGGGATTACTGGCGGACCTTCCACTTCATCAACGGCGCCCGGACCTACGACCGGGCCGAGAACCTCGGGCTCGTCTATTCGGCCTCCCGGGCCTTCGGGGCCTTCCAGAAAATGCTGAGCCGGCTACCGGGCGCCCGGCTCCACGAGACCATCCCCGACTTTCACCATACCCCCAAGAGGTTCGCGGCCTTGCAGGCCGCCGCCGCCAGGGACCGACGGAACCGGGCCGCTTCGGTCCGGGGGGAGATCGGCTTCGTCCTCGAGCGGGAAGGCCTCGTCGGCCGGGTCATCGACGGACTGGCCGAGGGCCGGATCCCCGAACGGGTCACCCACAACGACACCAAGCTCAACAACGTCATGATCGACGACCTGACCGGCGAGGGCGTCTGCGTCATCGACCTCGATACGGTCATGCCCGGCTCGGTCCTCTACGACTTCGGCGACTCGGTCCGCCTCGGCGCGGCCACGGCCGCCGAGGACGAGCGGGACCTGTCCCGGGTCGGCTTCGACCTCAACCTCTTCGACCGCCTGGCCCAGGGCTACCTGGACGCCGCCCGGGATTTCCTCGAACCGGCGGAGAAAGAGCTGCTGGCCTTCTCCGGCCTGCTGCTGACCCTCGAATGCGGCATCCGCTTCCTGACCGACCACCTCGACGGCGACGTCTACTTCCGCATCCACCGCGACGGCCACAACCTCGACCGGGCCCGGACCCAGTTCAAGATGGCCGCCGAGATGGAGAGGAAGATGGACGAGATGGAGGCCGTGGTCCGCAAGTATCTTTAAGCCGACGATCCCTAGGAGGTTCTTATGAGACTCCCGTTCTCGACCCGCGCGCGAAGCCCTCTTCTCGCTTTGGCCCTGGCCGCCGTCATCCTGTCGCCGGCCGCGGCCAAGGGACAAAGCCCGCTGACCGATGACCTGTCCAAGGCCTTCGCCTACCGGGCCATCGGCCCGGCCCGCCAGTGCGGCCGGATCCTTCATATCGCCGCTCTCCCCTCCCATCCCTTCACGTTCTACGTCTGTCCCGGGACGGGAGGCCTGTGGAAGACGACCAACAACGGCACGACGTTCGAGTCCCTGCTCCCCGGCGGGAGCAACGTCCCCGTCGGGCACTTCGCCCTGGCCCCCTCGAACCCCGACGTCATCTGGGTCGGCACGGGCGACCCGGCCTCGGGCCGCATTCCCATCCGGGGCTCCGGGCTTTGGAGATCCATGGACGCCGGCAAGACCTGGGTCTTTGTGGGCCTGGCCGAAACCCGGCACATCGGACGGATCGCCATCCACCCGCAGGACCCCGACGTCGTCTATGTCGCGGCCATGGGCTATCACTTCAGCGCCAACGCCGAGCGCGGCCTCTACAAGACCCCGGACGGCGGCGCGACCTGGGACAAGGTCCTCGACCTCGGCGACGAGGTCGGCGTCGTCGAGGTCGTCATCCATCCCAAGGACCCGGAGACCGTTTTCGCCGCCTCTTACGACAAGAAGCGGATCCCCTGGAACTTCGACGACTTCGGCCCGCGGAGCGGGATCCACAAGTCGACCGACGGCGGCCGGACCTGGCGCAAGCTCGCCGGCGGCCTCCCGGTCGGCGATCTCGGGCGGATAGGCCTGGCCGTCTATCCGAGGAACCCCGACATCCTCTACGCGACCGTCGACAACGCCAACCTGCGCCCGCTTACGGAGGCGGACGTGAAGCTCGCCAAGGCGGCCGGCCGTGAGCCCAAGGGACGGCCCGTCGGCGGCGAGGTCTACCGTTCGGAGGACGGCGGGGAGACCTGGAAGAAGATGAACGCGGACAAGGAGCCCATCGGCGGGGGCAAGTGGTACGGGCAGATCTACGTCGACCCGAACGACGACCGCGTCGTCTACGTGCCCAACACGCCGCTCTACCGGTCCCTCGACGCGGGACGGACGTGGGGCGCCAAGGGGCCGGAGAACCTGGCCCCGCAGGTCCACGTCGACCATCACGCCATCTGGATCAACCCGGCCGACTCCCGTCACATCATCCTCGGACACGACGGCGGGATGGCCATCTCCTACGATTTCGGCAAGACCTGGGACGCCTTCGATCACCTCCCTCTCGCCCAATATTACGCCGTCGGAGTCGACATGGACGAGCCCTACAACATCTACGGCGGCCTCCAGGACAACGGCTCGGTCAAGATCCCGAGCAACGGGCCGTCCGGCGCGATCACCCGGGACGACTGGACCTCGGTCGGCGGCGGCGACGGGATGTATAACGTCGTCGACCCGGAGGACAGCCGCTGGCTATATAACGCCTACCAAAACGGGGCCATTCAGCGCCTGGATCAGAAACTGGGGACATCCCGGTCCATCCGGCCGCGACCGGCGGCCGGCCAGCCGGCCTACCGGTTCAACTGGACGGCTCCCATCCAGCTCTCGCCCCACAACAGCCGGATCGTCTATCTCGGGGCCCAGTACGTCTTGCGGTCGCTCGACCGGGGCGATACGTGGCAGGAGATCAGCCCCGACCTGACGACCAACGACCCCGTCAAGCTCGCCGGGAACATCGAGTTCTGCACTCTGACCTCGATCTCCGAGTCGCCCCTGACGCCCGGCGTCATCTGGACCGGGACGGACGATGGCAAGGTCCAGCTGACGCGCAACCACGGCGGGACGTGGCAGGACCTCACCGGCAAGCTGGCCGCCGCCAGCGGGCCCGAAGAACACTATGTGACCCGCGTCTTCGCCTCGGCCCACAAGCCCGGCCGGGCCTACGCGACGAAAGCCGGCTGGCATCGCGACGACTATCGTCCCTTCGTCTTGCGGACGGAGGACTTCGGCGAGACCTGGACGCCCATCTCCGGGAACCTCCCCGAGGGCACGGTCTACGTCATCGCCGAGGACCGCAGGAACGCCGACCTCCTGTTCGTCGGCACCGAGATGAGCGTCTTCGCCAGCCTGGACGGCGGCAAATCCTGGACGCCGTTCGGGAACGGACTGCCGGCGAACGCCATGGTCCACGACCTGCTCGTCCACCCCCGCGAGAACGATCTCGTCGTGGCCACGCACGGCCGCGGGCTGTTCGTCACCGACATCACTCCTCTCCAGGAGATGACGGGGGCCTTCTGGAAATCCGACGTCCACCTCTTCGCGGTCGAGCCCAAGACCCCCTGGCCCGTCCGCCGGACAAAGCTCGAGGGCATCGACGGGGACAGGATCTTCAGGGCCCCGAACGAGCCGGACGGGCTGGTCATCAGCTACCATTTGAAGCAGGCGGTCAAGGGCCCGGTCGTCCTCCGCGTCACCGACCCTTACGGAGAGGAGATCGCGGTCCTCGACGGGAAGGCCGCCGCGGGCCTGCACTCGCTCGTCTGGAACATGAGGCGGGCCCCGGCGCGGGCGGCCGGCGCGCCGGACACGGGCGAGGTTCCTGCCAGGCAGAGGTTCGCCCCGCTCGTCCCTCCCGGCGATTACGTCGTCATCCTCGAGGCGGGCGGCAAGAAACTCACGCGGCGGACGCGGGTCCGGGCCGTCCCGGACTGAGTCCCTGGAAGGAAGGCTGACCATGAACGCGCGAACCTTTGGCCTCGGCCGGAGAGCCGTTTTGGCGGCGGCGGTCCTGCTCGCTTTGGCCTCCTCCGCGGTCGCCGGACCGCTCGTTTTCGACAAGTCCGAGTACGCCGCCCGCCGGGCCCGGCTCATGGACAGGATCCCCGACGGGGCGGCCGTCATCCTCGGCGCCCGGCCCCCGGCCGGCTACCATCCCTTCGTCCAGTCCAACGATTTCCTCTATCTCTGCGGGGTCGAGGCGCCCCATGCCGTCCTCATCGTGGACGGGAAGCGCAAGGAGAGCCTCCTGTTCATGACCCTCACCGAGCGGGCCGCCCGCAACGACGGCATCCCGCTCGACCTCGTCCGCGACCCGGTCACGGCCACGGGCCTCGAGCGCGTCCTGCCGGCCGATCAGCTGACCGGCGCCCTTGGCCGCCTGGCCGGGCAGGGCTACGTCCTTTACACGCCCTTCATGCCCGAGGAGCTGGCCCGGGAGTGTTCCGCGGAGAAGTGGCGGATCCTCCAGGCCGACATGACCGCCAACCCCTGGGACGGGCGGCTGACCCGCGAGGGGCAGTTCGCCAAACTCCTCGGCGAGCGCTTCCCCGCCGGCGCGGTCAAGGATTGCTCCTCGATGATCTGGGAGCTGCGGGTCGTCAAGTCCCCGGCCGAGGTCGAGGTCCTTCGCAAGGGCGCCGCCATCGCCGTCCGGGCCTACCGCGAGGTTCTCAAGGCCGTCCGGCCGGGCATGCCGGAATACGAGCTGGCCGCCCTGTTCGAATATCACTGCAAGAAGGAGGGCGCCCGGGACCTCGCTTATTACATCATCCTCTGCTCGGCCGAGAACCACCCCTACGTCCACTATTACAAGCACGACCGCATCCTCCGGGACGGGGACTTCGTGGTCATGGACGCCGGTCCCGACCTCCACGGCTACGACATCGACATCACCGTCTCCTTCCCGGTCAACGGGAAGTTCACTCCCCGGCAGAGGGAGATCTACGAGGCCTGCCTGGCCGTCCACGAGGCCAACCTGAGCCTGTACCGGCCCGGGCTGACCTTGGACGCGGTCCGCAAGGGGGTCGAGGACATCCTCAAGAAGAAGGGCTTCGACCCGAAGAAAGAGGTCTTCCGTCAAATGCGCGGCGGCTTCGGCCACTACGTCGGGCTGGCCGTCCACGACGTCGGCGGAAGCCCGACCGTCCTGAGACCGGGACTGGTCTTCGCCAACGAGCCCATGGCCCTCTATCCGGACGAGAACCTCGGCGTCCGGGTCGAGAACACCCTGCTCATCACCGAGACGGGCTGCGAGAACCTGACGGACGGCATCCCGCGGAGCGTCCGCGACATCGAAGCGTTCATGAAACAGGGAAAGTGAGGGGAGATCGACGGCGCGGAGTTCCTGCTCGAGGAGATGGGCCTCCTACGGTAAATGGAGGCGGACGGCTTTGCAGATCTGGATGTCCTGGACGGCGACGCCGGTGAGGTCGGCCACGGTGATCTCTTCGTCCGAGGCGCGCCGGAGCCGTTCCTCGGCGATGACCCGCCCCAGCTCGACCAGCCGCTCCCGGCCGATCGCCCCGGCCCGCACGGCCTTGAAGACCTCGCCCCGGAGCTCCGACTGGCTGAGGCTGTCGACAACGACCCGGTCGGCCTTGGCCAGGATGGCCGGGTCGAGCTCCTGCTTTTCGGACGTGTCGGAGCCCACCGCCGTGATGTGTGTTCCCGGCCGTATCCAATCGGCCCGCAGCAGCGGCCGCGTCGACGGCGTGCAGGTCACGATGACAGCGGACGAGGCCGCGACCTCCTCGGCGTCGAGCGTCGTGCGGACCGTGAAGCCGCGGCCCTCCATGTCCCGCCGATAGGCTTCGAGCTCCTCCTCGCCCGTGCCCCAAACGACCGCCTCCTCGAACTCCCGGACCTTACGGAGATAGTCGAGCTGCATCCGGCCCTGGACGCCGGCCCCCAGAACGCCGACCCTCCTGATCTTGCCCGGGGCCAGATATTTGGCCGCCACCGCGCCGGCGGCCGCCGTCCGGACGTTCGTCAGATGGCCCCGTTCGAGGAACACGCTGTCGAGGAGCCCGGTCTTCTGGCTGAACAGGAGCATCAGGCCGTCGCCGGACGGCAGACCCGCCTTGGGGTTGTCATAGAAGCCCGAGGCGATCTTGATGACGTACCAATCGTCGCTCTTGATGTACCCGTACTTGATGTGGACGTCCCCCGGCGGGTCCTCGAAGATCATCTCTCCGACCGGCGGGACGACCACCTGGCCGCGGGAATAGGCGACAAAGCCCTCTTCGATGAGCGGCAGGGGGTCGAACGACCCGAGGGCTTTCTCGATCTCGGCAAGGTAAAACACGGCCGGCATCCTGACCTCCTGACGACGTCTGTTGGCCGCCCGGCGCCGCAGCTCGAAATACGGGCTAAGGACGCAGGACGATCATCCCGAGCTTCTCGAGGGTCTCCACGGCCTTGTCCAGGTCCCGTTGCTTCACGAAGACGTGGTCGGTGGAATAGGCCGAGACGGCGAAGATGGCGATGCCTTCTTTGGCCAGCCCCCCCGAGACCCGGGCCAGGAAGCCGACCAGGCCGAAGGGCAGGATCATGTCGAAGGTGATCATCCGCCAGCCCCCTTCCATCCCCAGGAACTTCTGGGAGCGGAGCTTGGACTCCTCGATGATGCAGGTCGTCTCCCGCGCGTCCTTGATGACCGCGAAGGACCCGCTGCAGGCCCGCTCCGTCTTGACGATGGCGTACGTCTGGGAAGAGACCAGGGCCCGGCCTTTTTCGAAATACTTTTGAAGGACGTTCTCTTTCATCCCGTTCCACCCCTGCCGGAATTCGGCCTCATTGTAAACCATCGCCCGCGGAAACTCAAGGGGAACGGCCCGGCGAAAAAGAACGGCGGGAGGTTCGGCGGCCCGTCAGCCGCGGCGGGATCTCCGGTCCTTGACCTTGTCGAGGACCCAGCCGGGCTTTTCCACCTGCCGGGCCCGGGCCAGGGCCAGGCACCCGGCGCCGACATCCTTGGTGATCGTCGAGCCCGCCGCGACGTAGGCCTTGCGGCCGACCTTGACGGGAGCGACGAGTTCGGTCCCCGACCCGATGAAAGCGCCGGCTTCGATGACCGTCGGGCTCTTCGTCACCCCGTCATAGTTGCAGGTGATCGTGCCGGCCCCGACGTTGACCTCTTCCTCGACCCGGCTGTCTCCGAGATAGCTGAGGTGCATGGCCTTGGAGCGGGGCCCGAAGTCGGTGTTCTTCATCTCGACGAAGTTCCCGACCTTGGACCCGGACCGGACCCGGGTGTGGGGACGGAGCCGGGTGAACGGCCCTATGCGCGTGTCGCTTTCGAGAGTGCTGGCTTCGATGACCGTCGAGCTCAGGACGTGGACCCGGTCGCCGAGCCGGGTATCCTTGAGATGGACGTGCGGGTACAGCCGGCAGTCCTTCCCGATCCGCGAGGCGCCCTCGACGAAGACGAACGGGTAGACCACGGTCCCCCGGCCCGCTTCGACGTCCCAGTCGAGCCACGCCGAGCGGGGGTCCATGACCGTGACGCCCTGCCCGGCCAGGGACAGGTTCTTGCGATCTCTCAGGGCGCCGGCGGCACCGGACATGTCCGCCCGGTCGCGGACCGCCAGGAGCTCAACAGGGTCGGGGCATTCGTAGAGGCCGGCCTTCTTTCCGTCCCGGGCCAAAGCCCGGACGAGCGCGCCGGGCCAGGAGGCCCCGGCCGACGCCGGCAGGGAGCGAAGGGAAGGGAATACGTCGGAGGACTTGAAGGCCAGGACACCGGCCTGGCCGGTGTCCCCCTCGGCGCTCATGAAGGTCAGGGCACAGCCCTTCCGGATATGGACCCCGAGGAACGCTCTCAGGGTCCGGGCCCTGAGCAAAGGCCGTTCGGCCGGGACCACGACGATGTCCCGGCCGGGATACTTGGCCAGCGCGGACGCGGCCGCGCGCAGGGCGGTCCATGTCGCGGACCCGGCCCGGCTCGCGCGGCCCGGCTCGAAATGGAGGAAAACCGGGGCCTGCGAACCGGCCGAGCGGGCCAGGCCCTCCCACTCTTCGGGGGCGGCCCGGTCTTCGTCGCGAAGGACGAAGAACAGCGCCTCCGGCTTCAAGGCGCAGGCCGCTTCGAGCGCGAAGGACGCCAGGGGGCGCCCAAGGAGGGGCTCGAAAAGCTTGGCCGTGACCGAAGAGAACCCCTGGCTCCTTTCGACGCCCGTGAGGAGGACGACCGGCCGCTGTCTCATGTCAGGCGCGCGATGAGCTTGAACTTCTTGTCTTCCCAGAGGGGCTCGAAATCGGGCTCGTTCTGGGCCAGGGTCGAATAGGCCTTGTCCTTTTGGATGGCCTTTTTCAGGTGTTCCATGGAAGCGTCGGGCTGCCCCATCAGGCAGCGGGCGTCGGCCAGAAGATAGTGGACGAGTCCCTCGTTCCCGCCGAGGTCGAGGGCCTTCTCGAGGACCTTGACCGCCCCTTCGAAGTCGCCCGCATTGATCTTGGCGGCTCCTTGCCGGCAGTGCTCCTCGAAGGATCTCGGCGACGGGGCGTCCTTCTTGGGGCTTTTCCGGATGATGGCCAGGTAGGCCCGGGCCCGGTCCACGATCTCCCTCTCGGCCGGGAATTTGTCGATGAAGTCCTGCAGGAGCCCGGAGGCCTTCTCGAAATCGCCCTTCCGGAACTCCTTGACGGCCTGCCCGTAGGCGGACAGGACCTTCTGGTATTCGTCCTTTTTCGATCGCTGATCTCGCACGGCTGTCTTCCTCTCAGGATTAAGTGGAATTTTGCCTTATTCTACACGACCCGCCGGGCTTTGACAATAGCGCCCCGGGCGGGCGCAGCCGGGGCACGGCCGGGGACACGTACCTTCGGTACGTGTCCCCCTTGGTTTTTATGGTAGAATGGAGCGATGAAAAAGAGATTGTCCGAGATCCTCAAGCAGGTCCACTCCGGGAAGATCTCCCCGGAAAAGGCCCTCGAGCTCCTGGAGGGGTATCCCTATTGCGACCTCGAATTCGCCAAGGTCGACCATCACCGGGAGGTCGCCAAGGGCTCGCCCGAGATCATCTTCGGATTGGGCAAGACCCCCGACCAGATCGTCCGCATCTCCCGGGAGATCCTCAAGAAAGGATCCAACCTTCTGGTGACGAGGGTCGAACCGGCGGCCTGGACCAAGATCAGGTCCAAACTCCCCGGCGCCGCCTACAACGAGACGGCCAGGACCGTCTCCCTGGTCAAGACCGAGCCCCCGGCCGGACGGGGCACGGTCATCGTCATGACCGCCGGGACCTCCGACATCCCGGTGGCCGAGGAGGCCGCGGTGACGTCCGAGGTCCTGGGCAACCGCACGGAACGGATCTACGACGTCGGGGTCGCCGGCCTGCACCGCCTGCTCGGCCAGTTCGACAGGATCCGCCGGGCCCGGGTGCTCATCACCGTGGCCGGCATGGAAGGGGCCCTGCCGAGCGTCGTCGCCGGGCTGGTCAAGGTCCCGGTCATCGCCGTGCCCACGAGCATCGGGTACGGGGCCAGCTTCAAGGGGCTGGCCGCCCTGCTGGCCATGCTCAACTCGTGCCCCGGAGGGGTGGCGGTGGTCAACATCGACAACGGGTTCGGGGCGGCCTTCCTGGCCAGCCTGATCAACCATTCCTAGCGCTGGGCCTCGGGGAACCGTCGCCCCCCGAAAGAATAATAAATAGAACATCTTGACAAGGTGCGTGGCCGTCCCTATATTCTATGGGAACGCGCGGACCGACGGAGCTTCATGGAGATCATCGACCAGGTCAGGCAGGTCTCTTCCATCGTCGAGATCGCCGGCCAGTACACGACCCTCAGGAGGCGGGGCCGGAAATGGGTCGGGCTCTGCCCTTTCCATTCGGAGAAGACGCCGTCCTTCACGGTCGACGAGGAAAAGCAGCTCTACCATTGCTTCGGTTGCGGCGCCGGCGGCGACATCTACTCCCTGGTCATGGAACGGGAGAACCTCAACTTCCCGGAGGCCTTGAAGTACCTGGCCGAGAAATATCACGTCCCCCTGCCCCGCCAGCAGGCGCGCCCTCCCGAGGTCCTCAAGCTCGAGGAGAAGCTCTTCAAGATCAACGAGCTGGCCCTGGGGTTCTTCCGCAAGAACCTGCTCAACACCCGGGAGGGGACGAAGGCCCTGGAGTACCTCAAAAAGCGGGGCCTCACCGAAGAGACCATCCAGACCCTCAAGGTCGGATACGCCATGAACTCCTGGAGCTCGCTGCTCGATTTTTTCAGGGAGAAGAAAGTCCCCG
>Ga0194125_10007395_pt1 | contig 15844 bp, 17 predicted proteins | sample TA2KigC250mmetaG_FD_148626 | JGI IMG/M metagenome (GOLD analysis project Ga0194125, IMG submission 148626) | Freshwater microbial communities from Lake Tanganyika, Tanzania - TA2015034 Kigoma Deep Cast 250m | ecosystem: Environmental > Aquatic > Freshwater > Lake | place: Tanzania: Lake... | reverse complement strand
TCTTATTATCTCTATCTACAAACATGATCGTATCCTGAGCCTGAGCAACGGCTGTAGCGCCATAGTTCTCAGGTAGGTATCCGGGGCATACAAAGCTTACCTCGACCGCCTGCGAGACATTAGCGCCCTGCTGACCTATCAATAGGTACAGACGCTTCTTGTCAAAGAAGTATAGCTGAGATGACATTAGCAAGGGGTTAACAAGCTTGGCAGTAGAATAGAATGTTATTGGAGATATAGACGCATTAAGTGGCGTAATATCTGTATCTGTTCCTGTTCCCATCATCTTAAACTGTGAGCTATTTTTAGCTACAACAAATAAGAAGTCTTGGAATGGGGTTAATGATTCTATTTCTGAGTAGGTGTTAGAGGATGCCCGAAGATCAATGGGGTCAGTAGCAGTAATACCACTAGCCGGATCAGTAATCCATAGGTCTGTATAACCACCCAATTTAGATGAAAATACAACATCCTTAGCAGCAAAGTATAAGCGATCCTTATACAAAGTCATTGCTTCAAGCTCAACCTGTACGGCATTGCCTTCATCATCTAGGAAGACTGAAGGACCGGGGTTAGACTCTAGATCACCTGTTGTTCTAACTGCCCAGTTCATTGGCTTCATAGTCCAACTCTTATTCTGATTCTCATTTAATTTGAATACAAGAACTTGAGGCATTCTGTTAGCGTCAATTACTGAGCATTTGTCTGGGGTTCTAATCTTTTGTAGATATGGCCCACCAGAGCCACTAATAGTAGCTGTGTTTGGAGCGGCTGTCCAGTCTGCAGTAGCCACATAAGTTGAATCAGCTTCTGAGAATGAGATAACTCTATAGTAACCAGCAGTTACAGTAAGGTAAGTATTCTTAAAATAATAGATCTTACCTCTACCATCTGGAAGCTTACGGTCGCCAATGTACACATTATTAAACGGTGTGTCTTTATCATATAGCACCTTAAGCATTTGTCTGGCTGTGGTATCGTCTGCTGTGGTGTTGCCATCTAGCAAGTACAGCGAGTTTAAGTCAAACCAGTCACTACTCTTTGGTGGTAGCTGCATATCAGCAAAAGAATTTAAGGATTGACCTAAGAAATCATATTGCCTTTCATAATACTTGTAATCTGAAACTTCAATATTAGCTTTGCTGTTTGCGTTTTGGTCTGTCATTGGCTTGAAGCCAAGGAAAATATTATCAACTGCATTGTTAAACACAGCGTCTACTCTGGAAGCTGAGTAATATGTCACAGGTCTACCTGCAATATCAACTGTAGCTGTCTTAGTGCCAGTTAAATCATAAGTAAACCCGTCTTCGTCTGATGTAAAACCAGCTTTGACCAGTTTATTTAATATAATTAACTGTGTACCTAAGGCTGTAATCTGTAAAACATTATCTGGTTCATTAGTAGAAACATCAGAACCAAAAGTAATATAAGCTCTAGTGGCTAGTTTAACGCAGCCTTCACTTAAAGCAGCCTGATAGGTAATTCCCTGTAGTACTCTATAGTCTTCAACCTTCTGAGAAGCAGCGTTACCGCTTGTATAGGTTGTTGGAATAGCAGGATCTTCTGGATCCCATTGAGGTAATGGAGTGATATCCTGCCAGCTGTTGTCTGGATTAACCTTTAATACATAGAATAAAGGCTCTGTATTACCAGAAGCGGTATAGTCAATGCCCAATAGGAAGGTATTATCAGAGTTAATTACAAACCAGTAAAACCAAACCTTGTGTGAAGAAGGGATTGAGTTAAACCGGGAAATATCAATACGGGAAGTATCGTTAGTAAAAGAATACGATGTCTTTGCATCATATCCAGTTGGCTTCATAAGGCTAAAGCCACCGCGCTTTTCAAAAGATTTCTCTAAACTAAGCAGAACATTGTCTAGATTCTCTGCTTCGGATGGTAATCTCTTATTAGGAGCTTGTCTACCTACCCCTCCGCTAAGCGAAAATACAGGTAATCGGGTTGAAATAAGAGAACCCTGTGGTCCTTTTTTTCTAATTGGGGGCATTTAAACCTCCTTTAAATGGTTCTCCAGAAACGGAATCTAGATGGGTCAGATGAGAATGGTACGCGGTTAACGGCTGCTCTAGTAGCTATATCGCCAGTTAAGAAGATGTTTCTCTTCTTGTCATTAATATCAGCCGCTCTCTGCTTAGCGTTAAATAACTGTTCCTGAAAAGCTAAGAACGCATCAGTAGCTTCGTCACCTTGGGTTACGACCTGATAGTGACGCATAGCCGTGGTCATAACAGCCCGTTGTACAGGCGTGTCTAGATTTTCCCACCGGATTTTCTGAATGATTTCCCAATAATAGTCTTTATCTTTTGGAAAGATATCAGTATCATCAGTCACATTCCACATACGGGGTGGTGAAGAATTAAGTAACCGGGTATAAATAGGTTGATTATCTTTGTTAAAGTGAACAGACTTTAATTCAATAGAGATAATACCTTCTTCATCGGCATCTGGCATAGGTAAAATAATCTTGCTAGATACATTAGGGTTAATCTTTCTTACATATTTGTTATTAACTAAACCTCTTAACTGATAATCAAGGTTAGTGTTTTCAAGAATAGTCAAAGCAATTTCAGTATCAATACCAGACTCGTTATCCAAGTCGGCTACTAGGGATTCACCAGCAGCCAAAAGCATGTTATTAACGGCCTGTAATTTAGTAATCATTCCCATAATAGCCTCCTTTAGTTGGAAAAGAAAACACGGTAGTCCCACTTAAGGGACTACCGCGTAGATAATTAGATCACCCCCTCTCAAGATTGTAAAACAAACAACAAGTGTTTCCTCCTTTCTTGATAGGGATTGATAGGTTAATTAAAATTAGCCAGTAACAACATACTCTGCAGTCATAGCAAGACCTGTTCTTAGAAGCGCTCTTGTATTTGTGTTAGTTTCACCACAAATAACTGCAGCAAGTTCTGGACGAAGTACGCCAGTACCCTTGAACATGCTAGCAACTGTGAAGGTGGTATTGCGACGAACATCATCAACAGTGTCAACCTTTAGACCCTGTAGATTTAGTGAGGCAACGCAATCCTTCTGGAAAATAAGAGCCTTAACCTGAGCGTTTCCACCTGTAAGGTTATAACGGGCTTCACCAATTTCGTTTTCACCATAATTTACAACTGGTAAGTGGTTGCTCTTTAAAATCATGCAACCCTGATACTCAAGAGAATCAGCCAGATTGTGCATACCCATTGCAAGTGGAGCACCAAGACCGCCAGCTTCAGCTACGCCACCAAAGAATGGACGGCCAGCGCCAGCATTAAGATCACCGCTTACACGGGCAACGCCAAGTGAACGAATATCTTGGAATGCGCGTGGAGTTACAACGCAATATACGCCTTCAGTTGGTGCGTTAATTTCTTGAAGGTGAACCATAAAGTCTTCAATAGACTTAAGAACTTTAAGAGCTGCTGTAGTTCTATCAGGTGCGCCTGAGCCGCTATTGCCTAGGTGGTCAAAAGCATCGTCGCTAAATAGTGCCTGATTTGGTACAGTAAGACCAGTTCGTGGATCAGAAGCTAGTAAAGACTCTGCACCAGCACGGGCAATGTAAGCAGCAATCTGCTTATCACGGGTGTTGGCAAGAGTTAAACCGGCCTGACGAGCTAGCTCAGCGCGGAATTCCCACTGAGTTAGAAGCTGGTCAACATTATCAATTTCAAAGTGAGCGGCCATTGGACGCTTATCAAGTTTAATTGAGAAAGTTGTTGAAGCTGAAGAACCGCCTGCGAGTTCTTCACCAGCGTTCCAAGCGGCCTTGAGAGCGACTGTGCCAGTTACTGGGAATTCTGCGGTAGTGCCTGAAGCAATGGTCTTTGGCATAACCATGTTTTCAAACATGTTATAGCGGTCGTAAGCGTGAATAACTTCACCGCTCCAGATTGGTAACCAAAGTTTGTTTGCACCAGCTGCGCCACCTGAAGTAGCGGCTGTTGTTGATGTGCGGTAAACCATGTTATTGTCGCCTAAATTGTCAAATGGCATTTTATTACTCCTTAGAGTTAGTGTTTTAAATCAAATAAAAAGTTACGAGGATTGACTTAGCCAACTTACTGATTTTTCCACTAGGAGTCTTTGGGTTGGTGATTAGTCCTTGCTTCATATCCAGCCTAACGGGGGACTGTTGCAAGTATTCATCAATGTCAGAAAGGTAAACTACGGAAATCAGTTCTAGCCATGCGTGATTCTACAGCAGCCCGGAACTTAGGGTCCGTGTTAAAACGGCTGTTGTTTCTGTCCGCATAGAATTCCCGTTTAGTCTGATAGCCAGCAGTTGCCTGCTGTGTACTACCGACTGGAACCTGTCTACCTTTAGTTGGTTCCTTTTGCTTGGCTGAGTTGCCAGTAGACTTCTCATACTTTGAGGATAAACCCATAAGAGCTACATCCCACGATGGGGTAGCAAGAGCAGCATTTAAGCTCTTAATTTCTTGAGGGTTCATAGTCTGGCTAGCCCAGCCAAATAGTTCGGCAAGTCTTTCACGACCTCCGATAAGTTCAGCAGCTTTGCCGAAAGCTAGTTGAAGCTTTGCCTGCTGACCTTGCATGTATTCTTGAATTGCAAAGTCAGGCAGCTTTGTCTTCTGACGAATCTCATTCATTGTCTCATCGCTGAGAGCGCCCTTAACAGATACTTCAATTGACCACTTATCCCAATCTTCCTTAGTGATAGGCGCAACTTCAGGAGCAGACTGTTCCTTAGGAGCTTCAGCCTTATCAGGAATTCTTAGTTCCTCTTTAATTGGCGGTACACTAGGTTTCTCTGGGGTAGGTGTGGGTTTATACTGAGGGTTATCAGTTGTATCGTTGTACTTCTTTTTAAGATCAGCGATCTCTTGACGGCTCTGAGTATATGCTTTCTGCGCGTTTCTTAGACTGTCAAACCAGCTACCAATGTCCTTAAAGTTTTCAGGTACTGCGATACCATTACTTTGGACATAAGTTTCAAACGCCTTCCGTTCTTTTGCTGCATTAACTTCATCAGGTGATGCAACAAGAGATTGTTCTGATTGTTGAATAGCAGAGTCCACAGCGCTAGTCTCTGGAGTGTTCTGATATTCAAACTCTGGAGTCTCTTGTACATTGTCGTTCATTTTATTTACTTACCTTTCTTAGTAGTTTTTGTTATTGCCTTAGGACATGCCCTAGGCTGAGCATCTTTACCAGTTAATCTGGTGGTTGTTCCACAATTACATTTGAATTTGGATTTCATTTCCAAGATACTCTCTTTCCTGATTTCTTAGCGCGTACTCCCTTAGCAGTACACATAGATTTTGTTGGTCTACACGCAGGGTAAGAACCCTTGCTGGTATCTGAACGGCCACAAGGACCACCTGTTTTACAATTGATCCATCCTTTGCCTTTGTTTCTAGAAAACCAACCATGCAAACCTTTTTCTTTTTCAAGTGAGAAGTCAGCTTTTTTCTTTTTCTTTTTAGCCATTACTTCTTCCTTTTAGATTTATTACCCCACTTGGCAGCGCCGACTTTGCGACACTTAACCATAGCACCTGAAGCATAAGCAGAGTGCTTTTTATAGCGGGACATTACTTTTTTATAGCATGCGTCTTTAGGCATTACTTTTTACACTTTCTGCCTTTAGGACAAGAAGCTTTAGAACCGCCGGGACCAGCCCATAGATTCTTGCAAGCCCAATATTTGGCTGTTAATTTATTACCAGCTTTATCACAACCGTGTCTGGCCTTAAAGCTTTTTCTAGCTTTAGCAGAATAGTTATGTCCATAACCCGTAGCACCATAGTGAATAATCTTTTCTTGGCCGTTGGCACAAGCTTTGACTACTCTTTTCTTGCCGGGATTAGGAGATTTCTGCGGTCGATTACAAGCCATTTTAGATTTATCCAATCGCTTCGCCACCTTGACCTCCTCCTAGTAATTGAGCAGGGTCAATACCAGCTTGGGCCATCAGAGCTTGGATGTTCTGACCACCTGTTTGCTGAAGATCCTGCGTTGCAGCTTGCTGAGCTACTGCACCAGCTGTGGTTACAGCGGTATTGCCAGCTTGAGCTTGCATCTGTTGCTGCATTTGCATCTGTTGCATCTGCTGTTGCTGTTGCATAATTTCTTCTTCACTCTTGACCCAGTTTCTTGGGTCAAAACCAAGGGAAGAAATCAAAGCTCTAGCATATTCGTCCCACTTAAAAGCCATGTAAGCTTGTTCAGGTAGATTACGAACCATCTCACCCATTTGCATTAAACGCTGTAGATCTGTGTCTCTTGACAAGGCTTGCAAACCAGTAATTACTTGGGTTGTAAGCATACCATTCTTATCAAAGAATTGGTTATAAAGTCTCTTGTCAATTTCCTTATTCTCTAACATAAGGAACACAGTTCTTTTTACAATTGGTTCGATCAAATCTCTGGCAATGCTAGAGAACGCACCACCAAGAACGGTTTCTAATTCAGAACCGATCATACGAACCGCTGTAGCAGTTACACGATCACCACTAGGAATGGCTGAAGATGTCATAAGGAATGACTGGGAGATTTCCCTACGCATTGCTTCAACCGCAGCTTGGCATGCACTAATTTGTGCATTCATTGTTTGGGATGGAGATAGAACAGAAAAGTCATTACCTCTCGCAGCAATGAATGAACCATTGGGCGCATCGGCAATATCATCTATCTCGGTAATTCCTGTGGGGTCGATTGCTAACCAAAATGTAGAGGAGGCTGCTAGACCTTCGATCAAAGCTTTAGTATATGATTCAAGTGTTTGAAGATCGCCTAAGATATCTTCACAGTGTGATCGACCGTAGTTTTCACCAGTGATTCCATACCAACGGAGAACAGAAAGAGGAAGAACAGCGTATTCTCCTTCTTCTATAAGATTACCTTCGCCATCTTCTTTACGAACATACCATTCGTTTTCACTATCATAATCTTTAATGTATCTGCAGTAAACAGTTTTATACCCTGTTTTCTTTTCAATACCGTATTCACTACCAAGTAAATTAACTGAATCAGAATCAATTAAATGATACTCTAAATTAATAATTTCAACAACATTTCCTTCAACATCTCTTTGAACAACGAATTGATCTAAGCGTTGAATTCTAAATGTAAAATTATCTTCCATTAAGAAGAGAACATCTCCAACAATTACAGCATGCTGCAAAGCTTGGTAAATAGTTTCTCTTAAGTTTGTTCCATTCAGTTTATTAAACACCTGATAAGAAAGAGTTTCTAAATAACTTTCTATTTCAGGCGTTGCTTCTACGCCAGACTTCAGAGCAAATTTAAAGAACGGAGTATCATTGAGCGGGAGCAGAGCGCTTAGTATGCGGCTGCTCATAGCTGTGACACCTTTGGCTGCAACAGACGAATATGGCTGTGGCAATGTCTGCTCTTCGTTCCATCCCTCAGGTGGTAACACTGAAGGGACGGTGAGACTGGCGCAGACTCTTGCACGGTTTAGTTTAGCTTGTCTACCACTGTGTAGAATTCTAAACCTATCAGCAATTGTCTGTTCCATAAGTTACTCCTTATTCTGGTCGTTCATCTAAACCTTGATATAGCGAATTATAAAAGTCAAAAGCATCTTCATCTTCACCCTCTCCACCATCTTCTTGTTCTGCGCCGCTAGTTTGTGCGGCAGCTTCTTGTTGAAGCTTGCTTTCAGCTTCTTCTACAGATTCAATCCTAGCTTTTTCAGCATCAGCTGCTTTTTGGGCTTCTTGTCTTGCTCGTTCTTCTTGTTTTCTTAGTTGCTCTTCATAAAAAGTGCGCTGTTCTTTTTCTTTTCTGTCATTATATTCGCGTTGCTCTTGAAGCATTGTCCGATACTCGGATTGTGTCATACCGCCACTAATTGAAGGTGATCCACCCATGACTTACCTCTCTTTCTGTTGTTGTTTTAGAATTAGTTTAAGCTTCTCTACTACAGATATTTGTCCAGCTCTATAGGCAGAAGCTCTGACAAATGCATCTACAGATAAATCAGGATCGTACTCAAAAGGTTGGTAAATTTTTTCAAGCTTCTCTATCAACTCGGGGTCTATTCTTGGAAACTCTTTCGATGTCATTTACTTTGTCCTTTAGTTTCTTGAGTTCTTCCTGCATTATTTCAGTTTTCTTAAACACCTCAGTAAAGACTAGGGCTAGCTCTGCGTTAGACAGAGCAGCCCCAATCTTAATCTTTGTAATAATAGTATTTAACATTGTATCCATCGTGTTCTCCTTATACTAATTCACAACCATTGGCAGTACATGCCATTGAGTGTGATGACTTAGTTGTATCTTCTTTTTCATATTGTGATAGCTTGCTGAAATTAAAGTCAAGCTTGGGATGTAGGTTGTATGTTCTTACATCAATTTCTTCAAACGGAGCCTGAGCATAGATGTGGTCAGACTTAGGTAAGAAGGCGATGCCAGAGATAGAATCAAAGTTATCCCAAACCCATTGACCTACGCTAATGAATTCATCATCAGAGTAGTTAACAGTAATGCTAGGTTTGTGATTGCAGTAATGATCCTGATAGGCTTTCCAGAGTTTAAGATGCTCAAGAGCTGTAAGATCTTTCTGTGTAAGAGATCCTTGTGGGGCTTTCTGAGCAAAGGTAAACACGGCAGTACTATCTGGATTCATTACGCAATCCTCCACATGAAGGCCACTAGATTCCATTAGATGGTATAGGGGATCCTTCTTATCAATACGCACTCTTCTAAAATAGAAATCAGCGTACCGTGGGTGAAGACCACTAGAAGCATCAGCCAAACAAGAGGTTGTTCCTTCTGGCTTAATACATGTAATTGATTTGCTAGGAGAAATGTTAAGCATATCGGCCCATTTAAGGTTGGTAATAGTTGCGAGATCCCGCAGTTTTTCCAACGCATGAGCTAGCTTTGCATACCCCAACTGACCACTGGTTAGTTTGTTATCAAAGATACCAGTCATCGAAACACCGAGCAATCTTTCTTCTTCTGAATTTTTAGCAAAATCATAAGAGAGATAAGGGAAGTGGGTAAACATGCTTTGAATTGTACCAATGATAGTGGCTTGCTCAATCTTACGCTCTAGATCCATAAGTGTATCTGTGGCTTTAACAACAATAGTAGACAGGTTACAAAACTGATTAGGTTTGAGAATAATCTCAGAGCATGGGTTAGTTCCATAGTCTGCCTGTTCTCTACCAGACTTTTTGGCAATAGCGTTCATGGCTTCACGGTTGCAAATGCCGCGCTCTCCTGAGTGGGAGTTATACAATGAAGTCCATTCTTCTAGAAACTGGCCTAGGGATGGCTTGCATGTATAGATGGCTGAGTTGTTGGCAAGAGCGCGGTGGCCTGAGGTTTCCCACCAAGCACCACTCTTGCAAGTAGCCATCTCTCTATCCGAAAGATCACTGAGTGAGATCATTGCTGAGCGGCGTACACCACCTACAATAACCGACTGAGCAATCTTGCAGCAGATATCGTGACACTCTAGGGCAGTTAGCCTACGGCCTTGAGCCTTGTAGAATGTTTGGACTACAAACCGCATGACTTCTTCTAGGGGAGCGGGACCGCTAGCACGACCGCCAAAGGTCTTTAGACGGGTTCCCGAAGGGCGTATCATACTGATGTCCCACTTGGGGTGGATGCCTTCATAAAGGCTCTGCATGAGGTTCTTAAGTGCGTCACACCAACCTTCACGCGAGTCTTCAACTACAAAGATTGAATTAAAATCCTTTGTGATATTCTTGGGAACAACGGGTAGCTGCTCTACACAGCGCCGTTCCACACTGTAGCCTACACCCGTACCACACATGAGAATATACATAAGCTCAGCAAACGACTTATGGCTTGTAATCTCAAGATAGCTGCAGTTGTATAGAGCAGTGTGATCCCGATCCAAAGCTGGGCCTGCGGTCATTAAACCACGCATGCTTGGAAGGACTTCTAGATTTAGAATAGCATCACGGATATCTGGCCGTGTAGCTAGCTGTGGAGTTTTGTTAACAAAGTAATTCCACCAGCGATCCACAGTTTCATCCCAAGTTTCCCGGCGATTAAGCTCGGGAATCCAGCGGGAATATCTTGATATAGCAATAAACTTCTGAAATGTATTCATCTTACTCTCCTGTTGAACCAAAACCACCAGTACCTCGGGCGGTGTTATCAAGCGAATCTACACGGACAATCTTGGGTTGAACAACTGGCATAATTAGCAGCTGAGCAATCCGATCCCCTGCCATTATTTTAACAGGATAAGTATTGGTGTTAGTTAGCAGTGCCATAATTTCTCCACGGTAGTCAGCGTCGATGACACCAACCGCGTTAGAAACAGAGATACCCTTAGCGCCCATGCTAGAACGCCCAATTAATAGACCAACATGGCCCTTGGGGATAGCGATATAAAGACCTAGGGGAACCTTAGTTCGCTCATGTGGTTGCATTACAAAGTCCTTACATGCCTTGACATCCATCCCTGCTGAATCTGGGGTAGCGTAAAACGGGGCATAGTCCCCCACATAGTTCAGGGTAGATTCTACATAGTTAAAGCTATGGGCTGTAAGGGTTGTAGGATTATTAAAAGTATTAGAATTACAATCGTAGGTATTATTCATTAGTGTTCTCCTTGGTTTATGTATCAGTAGCTCCAACTATCAGTAAGCATACACAGAGATAGTTGAATCTTGTTTATTATATTCCCCATTCCGTAGGATTCTAACGCAAATAGCCTGCGATAAAGCGTAGTCTAGCGTATATTTATTACCGTCCTTGTCAGTTTTCTGCTCATAAGTAGCTAAAACTAGGGGCTTCCAGTTCTGTGGTGGAGTGCTGTCCAGTAGGGCAGCGGCTTTCTTTGGCCCCAGTTTCCATACACCGGGTACATTATCGGTAGAATCCCCGGTCAACCACTGGGTATAGAAGTTACGGTCAGCCGTTAGTTCGTCTACTAGGGTAGGCTCTAGTTCCTTGTCGGGGTTCCAATGCCAGCCCGGTACAGTCCGTAGATCCTTGTCTATGGTTACGGCTATAGCCTTGCCCCCGGAAACCATCATACCCATTAGATCGTCCGCCTCAAGCCTTGGGACGGTGATAGGTATTCCAAGGGTACGGAGGTATTCCTCGGCCTCTGGGAGGGCTTCTGGCGTATGCTTCTTGACATCCCGGTGGGCCTTGTACTCAGGCCAGTAGTCCCTACGAAAGTTATCAGACCGTGAGCAAGACAAAGCAATGTATACCTTTTCTACCCCCGGCGGTGTCCACAAAGTAATGTCATGGTTTAGACGCTCTTCCAGATAATCAATGCCTTCTGTTTCTACAAAGAAGGCAGCTCTATAAGCAAGGATATCCCCATCTAGTACAGCAATCTTAGGTCGTTCCATCTTCTTCCTCCTCTGGAAACATCTTAGTTAGTTCATCCAACACCTGTTCTTCTAGGCGTTCAATACACACGGGTCTGTCGTATCTGGTAGCAAGACAAAGCTCACACTCACATAGTGGCTCAAGCATCTTGTTATACATACAGTCAACTATAATAGGAAAGTTATCCTTGATCTTGGTTGCCAGTGCTTTTTCAGTACCAGTGTTTCTAATAATGAAATCATACATGGTAACATAATCCTTATCAGCTTCTTCTGACTTATTAGCCATCTCTTCTGATTCGTGGTTACGCCACTCAGCATCTTGCTCAATAATCTGACGGTTGCCGTGAGTAATAAGAATACGGAAAGCATTAAACCGTGGTGCTAGATTAATTTCGTTTAGGTATCTGCAGTCATCTGCAATGATAACACGCTCAGGTACATCGTCGTTTTCTTCTTGCTGAATCTTGTAAGCTGATTCAATGAACTTGCTTACCCAGTAATCGGGGTTTTCACGACGGCGATCTGAGCCAAGCTTCTGACATAGCTTACGATATTCTTCTGGTTGTTTTTCTTTTGTAATACCCATAGTTTCAACTTCAGACTTAAGGGCTGCAGCAAACGGAAGCATTACTGGTTTATACCCAGCCTTGTAGAATAGCTCAGCAAACAGCTTGGCCGCTGTTGTCTTGCCCACTCTTGCTTTTCCTGACAATAGTAGCATTAGCATTAGTTACCTCCTTTAGTAACAGATGTGGTTCAATAATATTCATAGGAATAGAATATCCGTTATCCCTCAGGATATCAGCGGTAACTTTTCCACAAGTATGGGGTACAGGTTTATTAAAGTAGCGCCCAATCAAATGCCAAAACACACAGCTCTTGATTGTTTCAGTGCGCCAAATAGTTGTATCTAATAGAGGGGAATCTTTATTAATTAACACAGTCTGGATAAACACTGGGTTGCCATACTGTTTCCTAACAATGTCTATAGGGACTATCTTAACACCTCTATAGAGTAAAGCAAAGTAAGCAATTCCCTTGTCGGGATACTCAATGTGTACATGGTTTAAACGAGAGCCTGCTAGGATATACACTAGCCAAGCAATCAACCGTGACCACTTATCTCCACTCTCTAAGTTATAATAAGCAAGCTTTGCCTTAAGTTTCATAGAATATCTTTAGCCCCAAGTATACAGCAAGGGCATGCTCGACCTTAGCACCCTCACTTTTTTCCCAACCGGGCAGCATATAAATAGCATCACACTTTAGGATTGAATTAAGATCGCGGGTCATGCAGTCTTTTAGGTGTTGCTTTGAATCCGTTGCTTGACTAGGATCAAAGCCTTCATCAAGATCCATCTGTGCTGGATTATAAATAAAACCAACAGCAGAACTCCACTTTCTACGGAGCTTTCTGTCAGCCTCCATAAAAGCATCAAAGTTGTGATTAGGGTAGCCCCGCATAGGGCCAGCAATATAAATATCTAGTTGTTGCATAAAGCTCCTTTCAATAGCTCCGGGGGGAATCGAACCCCCACGCCGTAAAGCGGCAGATTTTAAGTCCGCTGCGTCTGCCTGTTCCGCCACGGAGCCGTCCATCAGTGAGTCTCCGACCAGTTAGTACCGATCTTATACTCAGCTGCAATGGGAATACTGATACCTAGACGAACACCAGCATCAGTAGCACACTCTGTTACAAGCTTGCCAATGTTGTCTGCATGCTCTGGACATACAGCATACTGTAGTTCGTCATGTACATACGCCATTTGATAAGCTTTACCTTTGTATAGCTTTTTTAGTTTAGCGTCAGCAAGTACCATCCAATACTTACTTACAATAGCACCGCTACCTTGTAGCAGTGTGTTAAGGGCAGCATGTTCTGACCTAACAGGAACCTTACGCCCATCGGGTAAGGTTACAGTACCAAACTTCAATGCGTTATATCTAACTTCCTCTTGTACTTTAGCAAGTGCGGGAATCTCTTTTTGGAATTTATTCCGTAGCCTAGCGGCCTGATTCACACTGCAGTTAAGAACAAGGGAAATCTTTTTATCACCCGCTCCATAGAGATAAGCATAGATGAATGATTTGGCAAGTGCTCTTGATTCAATGCCTGCAGCTTTCTGATTGTAAGTATGAATATCACCGTTAAGCAATACATCGGCATACTTGCCTTTGTCATACTTGTGCATAAAGTGTGCAAGCATTCTGAGTTCAAGACCTGATAGGTCAGAACCTAGCTGTACAAAACCGTCATATGGAATCCACAATTCTCTTGCACGGTGGTCGCCACTCACTTGTGCAATATTGGGTTCGCTGTGGGTGCATCTACCAGTAGCAGCACCCTGAGCATTTATGTAACCATGAATACGCTTGTCGCGTGAACATGTTGCTCTAGCATTCCAATCTTCTACCATACCCATAAGCTTTACGAGATCAAAATACTTTACCAGCTCTTTAGCTTCTGGGTAATCTAGAGTCGATAGCACAGACTCATCAACCTTTGGGTTACCCTTCTCAGTTTCAGGTGGAACCCAACCATACTTTTCAGTGAGTCGCTGTGCAATCTGTTTACGAGAACCGGGATTGAAGGTTTCAATCTTTGGCTTGAGATCCTTACCAGTCTTCTCAGACTTGCGGTAATGAATCTTATCGGGGAAGATTGTCCTCATCCTATCCTCCAACTCAGCCTTCTCTTGTAGTAGAGAGAAGTAAAGCTCTTCCCCTTTATCGTAGTCATAGCCAAAACCACGGTCAGTCTGCTCCATTAGAATCTCAGATACCAAGTGCTCAAACTTGAAGACCTTAAGATTGTTCTTAGCAAACTCGCGTTGATGCTTGTAGATATCGCAACCAAGCTTTACATCTTGGATACAATACTCAAGCATCTCTTGTGAGAAATTAGACCAGCCTCCATCATAGTCAATCTTGTGATTGCCTAGGTGTTTACCCCAGCACTCTAGAGAGTTGCCGCCTAAGGGGTGATTGTTACGGTCTGGATACATAATCCTTGACACAACCAGTGTATCGAAGTACCCGTGCTTGGGTCGCTTAAGGTTTCCCAGAAGTCTTCTGATTACAGGGATGTCAAAGGATAGTATATTATGACCAATGAGGATGTCGGCTGTGTTTAGGCAGTCAACCAGTTGGTGCATGTTAGACTGAGTGAAAGTCTTGACATCACCAGTGTCTGCGTTGATAACAACAGCGCACCAGATTCGTGAGACTTCCTTAGCTGGCCCCTTGTTAGTCATGGTAACCTCGCCAAGTCCATCAGCTTCAATGTCAAGCACTAGTCTAATCATATTATACCTCCGTGGTTACTGGTTCAAACACTAGCTCTCCATCGTCATTGGAAGCAAACCCTATCTCTGAGAGTCTGCCTGTATTGTGATCGTAGTATAGCGCAGTTGCAATCCCGGCTCTACCTGTCAATCTATTCTTAAGAACACGAACGATTGTTGTATTAGCTACACGCTCATCTGAGTTCTGTCGATCACGCTCAAGGGCAACAACTGTGTTGGGAACACTAGCTAGAGCACCTGAGCCTCTTAGATCTTGCAAGGTAATACGATCACCTTCTTCATAAGCCTTGTCAGTTTTCTTGAGCTGAGATACAATATCAATATGTACACCAGTTCTAACTGCAAGTGCTCTGAGTTCTTTCATAAGGTTGTCAATGATGATACGCTCCGAGTTACCACCGTCAACATCCTTATCACTCATTCCCATAAGACCCGCAGCAGCTGCTGTAATATGGTCAAGAATAATTACATCAACCTTAAGTGACACAGCCATGTATTCCATTCTAGCAAGTAGATTGGACATTGCGTTGTTACCTAGGTGGTCGTAGATATAAAAGTTTGTCTTGCCAAGGTGTGTCTTGGCATTATGATATTCTGTATCAGAAAGATTATCAAGGATTGTCATGTTAATTGGGTTCTTACCAAGCTTAACACGCAGCTCATTCATCATGCGAGATGCACGAATAGCACGAACTGGCTTGTTAATAATCAATGAGATCATATCATCCATTGTTTCTTGTGGGGATTCTTCCAACATGATAGCACCGACTGAACGACCTTCGTCAAGGTGGTGCATCATTAGCTCACGCAAGATAGTAGACTTGCCTGAGCCTGTACCTGAAGCCCACAAAGTAATCTCACCCGAACGCTGTCCAATCAAGTACTCAGATAATGTATCAAACGGAAATGGATAAACATGAACAGAATCCAGTTCTTCCATTGTGTTGATAATCTGAGACACATGCAGAATCTCGTCGGGTGAATAAGGTTGCGCTTCCCATAAGGCGGTAACAACAGCCTTGCCGTGGTTGTTAGCTAGACACTCATTAGCATCTTTGAAAGGCAACTTAGCAATCTTACACTTACCGGGTGGCAGGATTTCAGCAACTTCAAGGGCTGCTTTTTGACCGGGATCATCCATGTCAAAACACAAGACAATCTCATTGTATGAATTAACAAACTCAAGATTATCTTTGATAGACTTG
>Ga0194125_10007390_pt1 | contig 15848 bp, 14 predicted proteins | sample TA2KigC250mmetaG_FD_148626 | JGI IMG/M metagenome (GOLD analysis project Ga0194125, IMG submission 148626) | Freshwater microbial communities from Lake Tanganyika, Tanzania - TA2015034 Kigoma Deep Cast 250m | ecosystem: Environmental > Aquatic > Freshwater > Lake | place: Tanzania: Lake... | reverse complement strand
TCAGTGACGGCAGCGACATTCGCTTCACGGCGTTGAAGAAGGCTATGGCCGATGGCGATTCCGCGTTTGACATCATGAACAAGCTCGCCGAGATGGATTGGGCGCTGCTGACGGAGGAGGACCGTGACTGGTTGGGACTGTTCAAGCAGCGCCACAAGGTGGATGGCATCTTGTATGGCAGGGTCTCGTCACAGCGGCGGCAGCGCAAGGACGGCGCGGCCGAAATCACGTACACCTATGTCTGGCGGGTGGCTGATGTCGCCACCGGTCTGGTTAAAAACACAGTGGAGTATCAAATGCGGAAAGTGATCCGCTGAACGGTCGCATCCAGGCATGCGACAAGAAAGGTGATGAAACATGGCACAAGAGAAACGATTCCGGCATGCCGCCGTTGGCGGCATGCTGCTGCTGGTTGCAGCCACATCCGGATGTCTGAATCAGGGTGGAGGGCTGGCGCCGTCAACGTTGCCCATCACGGAGAGGGATGTCTACACCGTGATTGGTCCCGCGGTCGGCACGGATGGCACGATTACACTGTTCAGTCTGCCGCTGCTACCGGTATCCGGGCATGGGGCGATACAGGAGGCCAAGAGTAAAACGGGCGCGGATGGACTGGTTGACGTAACTGTGGAGAACCAGTTGTATCTGTATCCCCTGCCTATTGGATATTACCGGATCAAGGTTGCGGGTAAGGCAATCAAGTTCCAAAGGGACATGGCAAACTAAGAAGGGAATCAGCGATGCGAACGTTAAAAACGGGATTGTTGCTTGTTATTGTGTTGGTTGCCGCAGGTTGTATGACACAAAACGTGGGCGTTGCTCCGAGTAGCACACCGATTACCGGTAAAGACACGTATACGGTTATCGGCGGGAAAACGACCGGCAGGGCCTATGGTTTTCTCAATATATTCATGATTCCTTTTGCTCTCGGGGAGTCGAATCCAAGCAAGATGGCGACCGAACGGGCGATTCGGAAGGGCGGGGGAAATGCGATTATTGAAGCGACACAGTCCAACAGCATGATCTACCTGCTGCTGGGATATATTCTGACGACGCGGGTTGATGGCACGCCCGTGAATATTGAACGGGGCGGCGGAAGCTGATCGCTCCAGTTAGCCCGGAAGGCGGTGCATGGCGCGTGAAATCGTCATGCATCGCCAGTCGTGTCAATAGATGAATCGAAGAAAAGCCAGGGAACCCCATGCGTTTGTTCGTACTCCTGTTTGGGACGGTTGTTTTGTTTGTTGTCTCGGGTTGTCAGAACCAAAGCATCCTGATTCCGCGCGAATCTGCGGTTGTGGTCGGGGAAGAACGCAATAAACCGCATGCCGTCGCGTTTGCATCCTTGCGGATATTTTGTCCGTCAACTCTGGTGCTCATGGACGGAGGATTGTTTGCCAGCACGGTTTATCAGTATGCGGCCAAGGAAGTGCTGGAGGGGCAGTTCAGGACGAAACTGGGCGAGCGGTGGGAGATGGTTCAACCTCAAGACATGGCTGATCGCTATCTTGAGGTCACGGTTCAGACGCTTCAGGCAAGTAAAGAGGGGACGTCGGCGAGTGTCGTCGGAACATTTCTGTTTACGATGCGAGATGAGAAGAAAGATGTCCTTTTGAACAAGTCGTATACTGTAACCCAGAGCTCGACGTTCGACGAGCGTCATATTCCCGATGCCTTCTACAGGGTCGCAGATCAGGCGGCCGGCTTATTTATGCGCGATGTCGGCGATGACGAGTTTTTGGTGGTCTCGGCCAAGGGCGTCAGCGTGACGCCGATATGCGACAAGAACGCCACCAAACTTTCGGACGAGTTGATCAGCGAGGCGCTTGTGGCGTCCGGGTTTACGGTGCTACGGCCGCAGCAGGCCGAGAGATTGCAGGATATATTCTTCGCCGGAACGCTCAGTCCCAATCAGGTGATGGAAGTCGGAAAAATCGAAAAGACTCCGTATTTTGTGACCGTTTCTACGGATTGGCAGAATTCGCGGAGCGGAATGGTCGCTTTTCAAGTCATTGACGCGGAGACAGGCCGCGTGCTTGGAGCGGGCAGCATGTCTTGCGGTAATACTGCGACATCCATACGTTATGCCTGTCACAACGCCAGTCGTAAACTGGTTCGCTATATTGCGAAGAAATAGTCTCTGATCGTCTATGCGCAGCGCACACGGTGGACACCGGCGTCTCGCCGCGCCGCAGGCTGCTCCTGCTGGATAATCAAGACAAGACGGATGTCTTGGATGCGATCTTCCGCTCCCGATGCCCGGTCGTCAGGACAATGCCGTTCCCATCGGGATGGCAAACAGGCGGTCACCGAGTTTCATGGATTCCCGGCCATTGTAGACCAGTAAGGCGGCCTTGCAGTCAGGCGTGCGCTCCAGGAAAGCGCGAAGCCCGGCGAGGTCGTCATGGTTCCATCGGGCGGCCGCCTTGACTTCAATGGCAAAAACAGACCGGTTCGATTCAATCACAAAATCCACTTCGTGACGCCCCTGTTCATGCCAAAAGCTGATCTGCGCATCGGGCAGATGCGCGTCCAACAGCGCAAAGATATTCTGTGCCACATAGGTTTCAAAGAGGGCGCCTCGCAATAGGTCGTCACGTCCGCGTTCAAACGTGGTCACGCCGCTCATCCAGGCGGCAAGGCCACTGTCGGTGAAATACAGCTTCGGCGATTTAATCAGTCGCGAACTTCTGTTCTTAAGAAAAGGCGGGAGTTTCCGAATCAGGAATGACGCCTCCAGCAAATCCACGTACCGACCGGCGGTCACGGCGTTGAGTTTGGCATCCCGTGCCAGTGAACTGACGACCAGAACCTGCCCCGTCCGCAAAGCCGCCAACTGCGCCAACGTGCGGAAGGCAATCAAATCCGTAATCTGCGAAAGCTGACGCACATCCCGCTCCACATACGTCTGAACGTAACTGCGGAACCACTCCTCCGCGCCATCCTTCTTGCCTAGGCAGGCGGGCGGTAGACCACCCCTGAACACTTCCTCATCGGAAACAGGAAGCGCCTGTTCAGATGGCACTGCGAGCTTTTCAAAAAAATTCACCAGAAACGGCGTCTTCAACGTCACGCCGTTCCGCTCACGCCGAGTCATCGGATGAAGCGTAAAATAAATGGCGCGACCGGCCAAGGTCTCGGAGGCCTTTTCCAGCAAAGCGAGATTGGCAGACCCCGAGAGAATGTATTTCCCCGCCTCTCTTTGTTCGTCCACCTTTTGCTTGAGCGCAACCAAAAGCTCAGGGCACCGTTGAACCTCGTCCAGAATGACCGCCTGTTCCAACAGCGCATCAGGATCGGACTGCGCTGCGGCCAGCGTTGCAAAATCATCCAACGTGCGGTAGACATGGTTTTGCGCCAGAGCAGCCTCCCTCAGCAGCAAGGTGCTTTTCCCTGTCTGTCTCAGACCGGAAAGCACCAGAACCGGCAAATGTATGCGTGCCTGCATCAGCCTGCGGGTGATTTCACGTGGTAAGTACTTTGTCATAATGTAACATACTATAAAGACATTTTGACAGGCCTGCAAGCCGGAAGATACGTGTCCCCGGTTTCGCCATTACACTTGCCGCGCGTAAGATAAAACGCGACGTCCCCGTCGCGTCAAGGGGTTGCAAGCGGGCAAGCAGACGGATAAGGAACTTTTGTTATATCTGATAATGAAAGACCTCCTGCGCGACCTCGGTGCGGCATGCGGACAGCCACCAAGCGGACTGACCGGGGGCGGCAGGCGCGAGGGCCGGTATTTTCAGGGTTCCAGAGCGGGCGCCGCCGGATTCGCGGGCGTGCCGGTAAGCCTGAAGCCCGTTCCGCAGCAGAACGGACCTGACAGCTCCGAGCTGGCCGAGACGCCGCGCGTGGCTGTAATGATAGTTGCGGCATAATTCGCCCTCGACAACGTCCGCCCAGCGCCGCGCCAGGCCCGCCGCATCCGGGGCGGTTTCAGGAAATTCCAGCAACAACACATAGCCGCAGGCGCACCTCGCGGAAGATTCGTCCGGGGCCAGCATGGCGAAATCGGGGCGCGCGCCCGTGTCGGCTTCGGCAACGGCCAGTGCTTCGGCGGCATGACGCTCGTCGAGCTTTTCGCCAACCAGATCCGAGACGGCGTTGTCCTTGCACACAAATTCAAGGCAGGGCGTCGCGTGACACCATCCGGATACGCGAACCTGGTCATGCAGCCGGTAACGCCAGAGCCCGGCGCCGGTCGTGAGAATCACGGAATAGTCGCACCCCTGCCGCAAGTCCCAGACCGGATGCACCTCTCCCGTGCCGGCGTTCAGGAATTCGAGATAGTGTGAGCGAATCGCACAGGGCCGCAGCCGCCCGCAGCCGGTCGGGACCGTCACGCATCCTTCCGTTGCCATCAGCCCTTTGCCTTGAATCACGGACTGCGGAAAGTGCGCGCGGATTTTTCCAAGCGCGGGCTCTGAGCGTGGCCCCTCCCAGCAACTGATGACCCTGAGGCGCGGCCAGAGACGGCCGACCGATTCCGGATGCGAAAGGAGATTCAGCGCCTCAATCTCGTCGAATCTTCGGAGATCTTTCTGAAACTGTCGGCCCAGTTGGGCGTGTAGGTCTGGCGGGAGCGCCGCGTCTCCCGGCAGGTTGCCGGTGCGCAATGCAGCGAGAATGGCGGGAAGATGTCGGGGCAGTGAATCGAGAAGAACCGTCAGAAAAGACGGGTGCCAGACGGAAATCAGCCGAAGATTTTTCTCCTTGAGAAGAAAGAGCAGGGTGAGTCGGGCGAACCATTCGGGGTCGGCGACCTGACGTATGGCTCCCGGAACCGCCAATATGCCGCGTGAAAGCCAACGCCCCGCAAACCCGAGATAGTCGGCGTCGTCCGCAAAACCGACCGGCACGGCCGTTGGGATGTCGGCGGCGGGGATCGGCGTGTTGGGGCTTACGGCCCAGTACTGGCGGCCGAGGAACAGAGACGGGTGCGCCAGATAGAGCCAGGCGATCCAGGGCTGCACGGCCGCCGCGAATTCACGCCGCACGGCAGCGGTGACAGGAATGAGCTTGGGTGCGCCGGTGGACCCGCTGGTCGGTTCGAGCAGCAGCGGGTTCCCGGCCGCCAGAGCAAACGGCTCCCCCTGCCCGACGGCGGCGATGGCATCGGCAAAATCCTCGTATTCGGCCAGCGGGACCTGCCGGGCAAAGTCCGAGGGCGACCGGATGGACGCGAAGCCGTGGCGACGCCCGAATACCGTGTCTCGATTCCGCCGGATCAGGCGGCGCAAAACACGATTCTGCGCGCGCCGGGGCTGCCGCAGCGCGAATTGGAAACCGATCCAGCCGGGCAGGCAGATCAGGAACCAGAGCCACTGGCGGATACAGAGGGTGATGGGGTTCAGCATTGCCACACCGGGGTTGTCGCGCGAATCACGCGGCGCGCATAGGTGTTCAGGTTCTCGCGGCGGATGGGCGCCAGACAGGCCAGTTCATCGCCTTGCGCATACCGCGGGTTGCGCGCCAGAAAGTAGGCGACGTGGGGATCGCGCCGGCGCGCGCCCGGCACCTCGGCCAGTTCCGGGACGAGACGGTCGCCACCCGGAATCCGGATCAGGCCGCTGGCCGGATCAAAGGCGTTACCGAATCGGGATGTGGCGACTGCCGACAGGAGCGCGGCCATCGCCGGTGGCGTGTCGCGATCAGACGCCGGCCAGAACCGGTTAAAGAAGACGGGCAGAAACCGGTAGGTACGGAAACCTTTGGAGATCAGGAACCAGTACAGATCGTTTTCGCCGTAGAGATCCATCAACTTGAGCATCAGATGCCCGAAGCAGCCGGCGATGAAGGGCGTGTTCCAGTGTTCGCGCTCCACACTGGTATCGCCGCTGAAGAGGAACCGGGCGGCGCCGCTGGCGTCAACAGGCTGCAAGAGTTTCTGGGTCGAAAATCCGGCGATGCCGCCCCGTCGCTTCAGCAGCAGGATGATCCAGTCCTTCTCGTCCAGATCGGCCATAAACTGGGGACGGCTGACATTGACGAAATGCCGTGCATGCAAGTCAAACATGGCATCACGGACCGTGTCCGACAGCCGGGTTCGGGCAATAATGTGGGGTTCAAGTTCCATGGTCACAGCGTGGCGGTTTCGAGGTGCGGAATGAGGTCCGGGCGGAGGGCGTCACAAAACGGGCGGCCGTCCTCCCAGCACACCAGGTACAGGCGGCTGACATAGTCCCAGGATGAAAAGTCCCGCAGGGCCGCGCGCAGCGGGTCGCGTTCGTGCAGCCCGATGACGAAATACTCATACGGCGACCGCCGGAACTCGGCATGCAGGTGTTCCAACAACGCGCGGAAGATGGCAGGGTCGTTATTCCGTATGCACGTGAAAGCGGCATGAAAATAGTTCAGGCGCTGTCCGGGAGAAGGCAGCGGCCGGCGGCCGGCGATGCGCGAGGCGGCGTTGAGGAGCGGACGCGCAACCCGCAGCGCCGGGGCGTACCCGGCCACGACGGTTTGACGGAAGGCGCTCTGATCCCACACGGCCGTGACGCCGATGATTATTCCTTTGCTGAGCGCGACACGGAACCCCCTCGGGTCCAGATCGCGCCAGTGCGGGTTACCGAAATCGGCGCGCTCGAGCACGGGGAAGAACTGATGTTTGGGACCTTCATCACGCAGAAAATCAAGAATCGCCGCGAGCGGGACGTCCCCGCCCGTGCGAATGTCCACGCCCCCGGGCGAAAGCGCGGCGGCACGGCGGCGGCCGAGGGGAATGGCCGAGGTGATGAAACGGCCGTGATCCAGGTAGGCCGGAAGGGATGCCCGGCCGCTGGCGAGGAGCGCTTGGGCCGCGCGATTGGACTCGATGATCGTGGAGAGATAGACGGGCGCCCGGCGATCGCCTTCGTGAATCCGGCGCAGAAACCGGTAGGCGTGCGCCAATCCCAGCGACCGCCGGGCACGGGGCAGCGAACGCAAGCCGCACAGATACCCCACATCGGCGATCTGACCGTTGACATACACTTTCCGGACGGCCCGAACGCCGCAACCGACAACGGCGCCCGCGTCGTCCAGCGCAACCACGGTCTGGGCCAGATGACCGAGCACCGCGTGGCCGGCCACCCAGTCCGGCTCGCAGGCGAAAGCCAGGCGGACCCAGCCGGGCATGGCCTGCTCGCGGGCCAGGCGTCGAAGCGCGGCCTCATGGGCGGCGGTGGCAAGTGTGTACGTCATGGTGTTTCATCCGGAAGGCCGAACGGCAGTCCCTGCCGGCGGACGACCTCGCGCTGGTGCAGCAGATTCTGGCCAAGAAAGACGAGGGCTTTGTGCGGACTCCGACAGTTGGCTTTGAAATCGAGCATGCGGTGAGCAACGGATGGGAGCGCATAGAAACGGCGGCGATGCGATTCGCAGAGGCCGGCCAGTTCACGGGGGGACATCCGCGCGGGCTGAAAGACGATGTCGCCGAACCGGACACCCGGTTCAAGCCACCAGTGCGGATAAAGCAGGCGGTTCTCGGCGGCGAGCCGGTCGTAGAGCGGTGTACCCGGAAACGGAACGAGGTGGTTGAAGGCGGTGAAAAAGAATTTCTGCTCCAGCGCGAAATCGAACACGCGGCGAAAAGTTTCGGGCGTGTCGTGGTCATAGCCGAAAACGAAGGTGGCATAGACGGAGATCCCGTGGTCGCGAAAAGCCTGGATGGCGCGCGGGTAGTGCCGGGCCTCCAGGTTGACCGACTTGCCCATCGCGTGAAGCGTGTCCGCGTCGAGCGATTCAAACCCGACCAGAACGCCCTGACAGCCGGAACGGCGCATCAGGTCAAGCAGCGCGCGATCCTCCGCGATGTGCAGACTGGCCTGTCCGATCCAGGGTCGTTTCACCGGGAGCAGGGCGCCGCATAGCGCGCGCAGCCGGTCGGGATCGGCGCCGAGATTGTCGTCAACGAAGAAGATCGGTTTCCGCAGCGAGCGAACCTCCTGAACGACCTCCTCCACGGGACGCTCCAGGCAGCGCTGGCGAAAGAACGGGCTGACGGAACAAAATTCGCAGTTGAACCGGCAGCCGCGCGACGTCTCCACCAGGGCGACCAGACCATACGGCCGGCGACCGAAGATCGAGCGATCCGGAGCCAGCCCCGCGAGCCGAGGCCGATCGGAGCTATAGCGCGCGCGCAGCCGGCCGGCGGCCGCATCGTCGAGCACGGCGCGCCAGACAGGCTCCGCCTCGCCGATCACGATGCTGTCGGCCCGCAAAGCCGCCTCATCCGGAACAAGCGTGGGATGGAAACCGCCCAGGACAACGGGAACGCCGCGCGCCCGGAACGCGGCGGCGATCTGATACGCCCGGCGGGCGGTGTAGGTCTCGACGGTGATGCAGACCAGATCCGTGGGGTCGTCGTAGCGGATGGGCTCGAGGCGGTCGTCAAAAAAAGCGCGCCGGATTTCGGGCGGCGTGAGGCTGGCGAGCCTGGCGATGCCCAGCGGCTCCATCCGCCAGGAGGCGGGATAAGGTGTGCCGTCCGGCTTGCGACCGACAGCGGGCTGGATCAAGGTGATGTGCATGGTGGCGATGCGGGGCGGCACAGGTCCGCGAGACAAACCGGGATGAGCTGGCCCTGATGAAACGTGGCGTCGGGGCAGTTGATGCAGTGCGTCACACTCCCTGAAGCGCCTACTTCCGCTGGATTTTGGAACAACAGCCGCTTGGCGTGCAACCGGTGGCCAGGCAACAGCGCAGACGCTGCCAGGCGAAGGTTCCCTCTGGCGTTGCCGCCCAAAGCGGCGTTGAAAAGCAGATGGAGCCAGAAGCGTGACGCGCTCCATGGGACAAAGAAAAGATAGCGTCCTGCGAGCTGGCGACACAGCGCCGAGAAAAGACGTTCGCAGGCACTGGCCCTGAGACCCTGTGTCACCAGCCGCCGGCCGCGGCGGCTGGTGGTGCCGACAAAATAGGAGAGCCAGCGGGCGTCCTGCGGGTCACGGTTGGAGCCAAGGGCCGCAAAGGGGCGAATGGCGTGCTTGTCGAGCAGCAGGCGCTGCATGTCGAGGTGGGATCGCATGTTTTCCGGCGAGGCGTGTGGTGTTCCTTTGACGGTCGCCTTGAAGCCTGCTGCCAGGTTCCCCTCGATAGCCACGATGGCGGCATGTTCCCGAAAACGGGTCACGAGCAGATAACCGAGGTCTTCCGAGTCCAGCGTCAACTGCACACCGTCCTCCACCTCCCCGGGGCGATCCGGGTAGGCGGTGATGGTCAACCCCGCCTCCATGCCGGCGGCCGTCACGCAGGCGGCTTTTTCGGCTATGAGACGCCGCCTTTCAGGCCAGGCGGCAGAGGCGGGAAGATCGGGGCGGTCCTGGCCGCTGTCAATGTGCAGGAACACCAGATCGGTCCCGGCCTCTTTCAGGCGGGCGCAAGCGGCATAATCCAGCAAGAGCCCGTTCGTGAATAGCTCGACGCGCAGCCCGCGGTGCCGCAGGAACCGGACAATCTCGCACAATTCCGGATGCAGGAGCGGTTCGCCCCCCACGATGGAAATAGACTGGAGCCGACGCAGGCGGAGCAGGCCGTCCACTTCCGCCTTGACCACGTCGAGTGGTTTGGTCCCTGTTCTCGCCTGATTGTAACAGGCCCGGCACCTGAGATTACACCCGCGAAGGATGTCAAGCAGCGCGTGCGGCACATCCCCGCCGTCATCCCATGGCAGGCGCCAGATGCGTGAATCCCAGGACGATTTAACAACTTCCATGTGCATCCTCATATTCCTTGGATCCGGGAAACGCCTGGTCTCGAAAGAAATGGAGACACCCTTTCACTGGACCGACAGACGTATGAAAGGCCGATGCGCAACGAGCCAGGCGCTGTTCGTCAAGAAACGCAGCCCCCTTGTAATTGCTGATGCCGACATTGACCAGCGAATAGCGCCGTTTGGAAAAGGCAAGCCCGGAAGCGATTCGCAAGCAAGACGCCCATTTTCCGGGCCGGATCGCTCGAAGCACAAACCATGCAGGTACGAGACGGGTGGAACAATAGTTTCGACGCAAACGGCTCCGAGCCATTCGTGCATACACCGCCGCCATGTCAATCAGGCGGTTCAACGGTTGAATACCATCCGGTGTATGAACCAAGACGAGGTGCGCCCCGCAGTCGGGATGGTTTTGGATGCCCCACGGCAGGTATGCCGGCAACGGGAAAATGTCATCCAGCGAGAACCCGTGCTTCTCCCCAACGGTCAGGAGCTGGCGGATGATCTGCTCGCGATCTACCGAGTCCTGCTGGGCGAGCGTGTAGCGTCCTACTGGGGCTGCGCTGGCAAAGGTCATGTTTCGGACGTTGATGCCGATCTCCAGCCCATGCGTCAGTAAATCGCCAACCTCTTCCAGATTGAGTCGGGTGACCGTGCAGTTCAGGCCAATGCTCAAGCCAGCCTCACAGGCGTTTGTGATCGCTTCTTTTTTCTCGCGCAAAAAATTGCGGCCCAGTGCCTCCAACGTCTCTTCATTGAAGGAGTCGAACTGGAGGCAGATCCGGGCAAGTCCACGCGCCTTGAGTTTCCGAGCCAGCGCCTTGTCGGCACCGAGCCTGACCCCATTGGTCACAACGCCTGAGCTGAAGCCGAGGCCGCTGATTTTTTCAACAATCGTAAGCAGATCGGGGTGCAGGGTCGGTTCGCCTCCAAACAGATGGAGAATCCGCCCGCCCGCCTTCTTGGCCTGTTCGGCGCGTTTGCAGATCTCGTCAACGGACAGGAAGACGGCCGCGTCCGTGCCGGTCTTTGCGCCAGCGCCGCAGACAGCACAATTGAGGTTGCATGCGTTGGTGATGGAGATGTAGTTGAGCACATTGCGCAACCCCCGAGGCGGTGCGGTGGAGGTGATGTCGGTCGCACTTTTCTCCCGAATCGCAATGAACAGATCGGCGTCCGACGACACGTCATGCCGGATGTCGCCATCCGGGCAGTGGACCACACCTTCGATGCGGGTTCCGGTTCTCACCAGTTCGGCGGGGTGCGACGCCGATGGGCACCGGTTACACATAGCCCGGGTCTGTGCAATGATCATGGCGCATTTCCCTCCGAGCCGTCGCCGTAGTCGGCCACACAGCAGGGCACTAACGCATCGCCCCTCACAATGGCCGTGGGGCAGTATTCGCAATGTTCGACGCTTCCGTCCGCTCTGCGCAACGGCCCGGAGTCGTAGGCAATCATCTTATGCCGCACCCCGCCTCCCGCAAGCAGTGCAGCGCCGAAAAAGCGGAGGCCTCGGATCGGATGGAACGAGGTGAGCGCGTTCAGCGCGACCCGGAAGAGCGTCAGTGTTGGGTTTTGTGTGGTCTTGTGGATGTAGCGCCCCTTGAGAAACCGGGGGACTTGCATCAGCCACACATCCACCCTGTTCGAGCACATGCGGAAGAGCGTATGCCGTTGCCCGGGTCCGTTTCCGCGATAGACGACCGGCACAAAGTACGAGAGCCATGAAATTCTATTGCTGTCTTGCGCCGGAATGTAGGCATACGGCTCAATACCGTACTCGGCTTCAAAAAAGGCCTGTAGGGTGTTGACATCGAAATCGGACTGGAGGAAGGGGCGTTCTCCCTCATGGGCGGGTCCCTGGCGTCCGGGAAGGATGCCATTAGAAATGAAAAGGAACGTGATTTCCGGTGTGCGGAAAAAGAACTGGCTCATGTCCCGCAGAAAGTGAGGCTCATTGCCGTAGAGCGTGGCGGAAACCGAGACGTCCAAACCGCACTCAAAGGCCCACCCGACAAGCTCGGAAAGGCGTTTTGCGATGGAGGCGAAGTCGGGATTTTGCGGCAGGTCGGGACGACACTGCCCGGCGTCCACATGGAAGAGGATCGAGTCGAGTCCGCTCTGCTTGAGGCATACAAGCCGTTCCCGGTCCAGCAGGACGCCGTTTGTGAGGAGAAACACATGAACCTGGCGTTGCTTGATCCGTTCGACGATCCGGCAGAGTTCAGGGTGGAGGGTCGCTTCACCGCCAGAAATGGTCACGGTATGTACCGGGCGAAGCCGGGTGCCCACGTCAAGATCCTGCTGCACGTGTTCGAGTGTCTTGAACGTTGTCCCATGCTTCTTATAGCATGCGCGGCACGCGAGGTTACAGGCGTCCGTCACCTCAATCATGAAGTTCGGCGCCGTCCGATGTGTCCATGGCATTTTAATCATCTTGACTCACTGAAGCGGCTGGTTCCATGCCGCAATCACGCCGGGCTCGTGCGGGAAACGGTCGGCGTCGGTCTTCAGGCGATGGCCGTAGAGTCGGTAGGCCAGATTCCCGACGGCGGCAATGCGGGTGTTGCGGTGGAAGCGCATCCGTCGGGCGGCCCTGCCGAGTGTGAAGCTGTCGCGCCAGGCGCGGATAAACCCGCGATCCAGCTCGCCGGGCGACATGTGCCTGGGCTTGATGACGACATGCTGGGTGTCGTAATAACGCCAGTTTTCGTGGAGGATCCGGTTCTCGGCCGTGAGGCGGTGGTAGGCCCGCGTATTGGGAAACGGGGTATAAAGGGCGAAGCGGGGAATATCAATGCGCAGTTCGTCAATCACGGCCACCGTCTGGTCGAACACATCCGGCTGATCATCGTCGAGTCCGAAAATAAAGCAGCCCTGGACCACGATGTGGCGTTCGTGAAGGGCGGCGACGACATCGCGGTAATGATCGGGGGCGTTGAAGCGTTTCCGCATGCCGCGCAGCGCGGCGGTGCTGACCGATTCGAAGCCGATGAGCAGATAACTGCAGCCGGATTTGGCCATCAGATCCAGCAGTTCCGGATCGCGGGCCACCTGGGTGGAGACGAGGCCCCCCCACGTTTTCTTGAGCGGGCGAATCGCCGCAAACAATTCCTTGGCATAGTCCGCATCATCGGTCAGATTCAGATCGTGAAACGCAAAGGTGTTCCCGCGCAGGGACCGGATATCGGCGACGACCTCGCCGACCGGACGCACGCTCCACCCCATCGGGACCGCCGGAGCGACACAGAAGTCGCAGGTCTGACGACACCCGCGCGTGGCGTTGACGGTGCGCGGCATCATGTAGCCGAACGGTTTCTGCAGGTCGCGGCGCGGAAGCGGCAAGCCCGCGAGCGCCGCAGGACCGCGCTGTTCATAAACAGTGCGCATGCACCCAGCGTGCCAGTCCCTCAGAAGTTGCGGCCAGGTCTGTTCGGCGAATCCGATCACCAGCGCGTCGGCATGCTGCCGGGCTTCATCGGAAAGAAGAGAGACGTGAATGCCCCCGAGCACAACCGTTGCGCCGCGCGCCCGGAAATGATCCGCCAGCGCATAGCCTCTGGGCGCCATCCCGGTGATCAGGCTGATGGCGACCAGATCGAACGTCGCATCGAGAGGAATCCGCGAGACGCTACCATCAACATAGGTGACATCCAGTTCCAGTTCGGGCGGAACAAGCGCCGCCAGCAAGGCCCCGGTCAATGGCGCTTCGCGGAAAGACACGGTGAACGGCCACAGCTTGAGGAGATGCGGCTGCCCTCCCGGCAACAGGATCAACAGCCTCTTGTTGTTCGTCTTTCTTCCCATAACCGGGTCTCGTGCACCCCCCCCTGCGCCAGAAACCAGAGCCAGTCGGGTGAGTATCGCACATTTACGGGAACTTGCACAATTCCGTTTCTATTCGCTAATCGGCTGGCGTTCCCGTATACTGTCCACCAATGACGCCGGAATCCCCCTCCGTATTCCAGCCGGCCCTCATCTTCCTGACCTATTCGTTTCCCTCACGCACCTACCTGCGGCAGATTCGCCGCGTGTTCCGGGCGCCCACGATCAGCTCGTACGGCTCAACCGAAACCGGTCACGTCTTCATGGAGTGCGAAGACGGGCGTCTGCACCAGAACACCGATCACTGCCGCGTCGATTTCCAACCGTGGGCCACCCCCTCTGGCGGCCCTGACCGCGGGCGCCTGCTGGTGACCGTGTTCCACAACTCCTGGTTCATCGTGCTCCGGTTCGACATCGGGGACGTCGCCCGCCTCGACACGCGCGGGCCATGCCCCTGCGGCCGCACGGCCGGCCTGACCCTCGCCGCCATCGAGGGACGCATCAAGGATGTGACATTCACCCCGGACGGCCGCGTCCTTACCGTGGAGGATCTCGACGCGGCCCTCGCCACCGCACCCGGCATTGACGGCTGGCAACTGGATCTTCCCGATCCGCAATCGCTGCGCCTGCGACTTCTCGCCGAACCCGGGGCGACGGATGCCGCATGCCGGGAAGCCCGCGAACAGATCGCAAGACTCTACGGCAGCAACGTGCGCATCACGGTCACCGCGGAAGACACACTCCAGCCGGAGGCATCCGGCAAGTTCCGCTTCGTGCGCACCGCCTTTCCCTGTCTCGGTTTCGCCCCCATCCTGTGCGACACCCATGCGGAGGCAGACGATTGGGAAGAACTGAAGGCCTTGCTGGGACTATCAGTCTCCGGAACTGTCGGCTTCGGGATTCCCAGCGGCGGCGCCCTGTGCGTAGCGCCGGACGGCACGGTAACGGCGATCGGCAAGCCCGCATCCCGATTCGAGGTTCGCAACGGCCGCATCAAGGCACTACCGCCACTGCCGCCAGACACATTGACAGAAAGCTGAAAAGCTGAAAACTGAAAGCTGAAAAGCTGAAATGGCGCTGACGCGAAGGCGCGTTGCTCGTGGAGGCGGCGTCCCCGTCGAAGAGAAAAGCTGAAAAGTTAATCAGAAGGCCCGCCCCTGGTAGGCTTTCTTCCAGGTCTTACCCGGCTTTGGCAAAAGCCGTGATCTGTTCGCTCTCGTCAATGAGGGAGACCTGCGCGCCTTGAAGCTTGAGGGCGTCGAATATCGCGCTAGCCGCCTCGATGTTTAAAGGCTCGTCATGGGGCATCTGCACCGCGAACAAAACGCGGGCGACATCGTAGCTCATGCGTTTCATGTGCCCAAGCTTGGCGAGCCAGACATCCCCGTGGTCCGTGATCGACGTAGGATCCTTTTTTGCCAAATCCAACGGCTTGATCGCCTTGAAGTCGTATGGGGCATCCTCGTTTTTCCGCAACAACGGGAAGGACACCTCGTAACGCTCATCCCCGAGTCGGCCGTTGCGATAACCATGAATCCTTGCCTGCCGCAAATCCGTTCGCAGCCGGGAGATCATTTCCGTCTCCTGATACTCTTTCCGCTGTGCGAACAGCCTTTCAACATAGTGTCCGAAAAGCTCATCCAGCGCCTCCTGCGGCTCCTGCGCGAGGCGCGTGCCGACACCGCTGAACCGAAAAATCGATTCGCGGGGCTTCACCACGTCCAGGAACGACCGATTGAACTCCTGAACAGCGAAACTCAGGATGCTTTCATTCGATGCGCGGTCCATGAAGCCGCGCACTCGTTCAAGCTCTTTGCGAAAAGCGGCGCGGCCTTGGATAAAGATCTCCTTGTTGAGTTCGGGGAAGAAACTCGTCACCCGACGGCGCTGCGTCTCCATCCGGAAATCGAAGTAATGGGCGGACGGGCAGGCTAGGACCACACCCACGTTCACAAATTCCTCGGTCTCCGGATAGGGCAGAAACCGTAGGATCGCGTAATTACACGCCAGTTTGCCCGTTTTCATGACACACCCTCCACGTGCTTCCAGAATCGTTGACCGTCCCTCAAGGGGCCTTTCACTGTCGCGGTCAGCGCCGCCGTTCGCGTTTCATTTTGCCGCCTCGACCAGCTCCATGTCCGACCGCAGCAGGCGGTTGACCACGGCGGAAACATCGCTACGTTGGTGCTTCGCGATCCGCTCGACAAACTGCTGAACCTTGCCGTCCAGATAGACCGGCACATTGAACTTGGCATTGGGCCGGTAGAACTTGCCACGCACACCCTTCGAGAAATCGTATTCCTTTTTCGGCACTTCACGAGAATCT
>Ga0194125_10007387_pt1 | contig 15851 bp, 9 predicted proteins | sample TA2KigC250mmetaG_FD_148626 | JGI IMG/M metagenome (GOLD analysis project Ga0194125, IMG submission 148626) | Freshwater microbial communities from Lake Tanganyika, Tanzania - TA2015034 Kigoma Deep Cast 250m | ecosystem: Environmental > Aquatic > Freshwater > Lake | place: Tanzania: Lake... | reverse complement strand
GGGCCTATCCGACCATCGCCCACCCGATACACCAGTGAATTGCTGCTTGGTAACCCCAGGCCAGCACCGCCTGGAAGTGGTGAGCCAGAAAAGAAAAGCTGAGATCACAAGCCGTTTCGATTGATTGGTTCCGGTGAATCGATGGCCCTCAAAGACCCTTCAACCTTCTATCCGTGCTGAGCCTTGATCTGGCACGCCATGTTATACCGTTTTCGGTTTTCGGTCTTCGGTTTTCGGTTAAAATAAATAAGATTTATCAATAAGTTACAGGTTGAGTTTGTTGCACCTGAAAGCGGACACGGTATTAATACGCTGGGGGTGCGATAGGGGGGGACGGTTTACCACGAAAGAGGCCAGAATCTGAAAGTGAAGATACCTGCCCTGCTCCGAAACTTATCAGCCGGCTGAAAACTTCCCATAACTCATCCATATCGACACATTTAGCTTTTCATAAGGTCAGTCCTACTTTGGAAGGACCGCGGAAAACATTTTGCCTTTGAAGTGGACCAGGCTACCATATACTATCGGCATAGTCCAAAGAAGGAAGGAAACCATGTCGCAATCTCGTCCCACCGGGCCCTGGGTCTGGATGGGCCTGATCTTATGGTTGGCGGTCACCTTCACCGCCGCTTATATCGGTTCCCGGTTCCAGCCCGGGGCGTGGTACGCCGGCTTGGTCAAGCCAACCCTGACGCCTCCGGCGTGGATCTTCGGGCCGGTCTGGTCCCTGCTCTACGTCATGATGGCTACGGCCGCCTGGCTGGTGTGGCGTAGGTACGGTTGGGCCAATGCCATTGTCCCCCTGGGCCTGTTTTTCGGTCAGTTGGCTTTGAACGCTCTGTGGTCCTACCTTTTCTTTGGCCTGCAGCGCCCGGGGCTGGCACTCCTGGATATCGTCGCCCTCTGGCTGGCTATCCTGGTCACCTTTATGGCCTTCTGGCGATCCCAACCGCCGGCTGGCCTCTTGCTGCTCCCTTACCTCCTTTGGGTAAGCTTCGCCACCTATCTCAACTTCCAGTTCTGGCGTCTCAATCCCTGAAAAAGGGTAGGTTAACGAAAGAATACCCAAGGGGAATCCCCACCCAGTTCTGATATCCAAACCATATCTGCAATTTTTCAAGGCGAGGTGATAATTGTCGGAGGTGGCAAGTGATCGATACTCTTGCTTTCGGTTCCTTTGATCTATCAAGGAAGTCAGGAGTCCTCTGAGATTTAATCTGGATCCTTACCATGAGGTAAAATCTTTATGGATATGGTAGAGAGATAAACGAGCCGACACGGGTGCAGAAGTACAGTATAATGGGACTGGGAGGTGTGTTTTATGGAACAAAAAATGAAGCAGACCGAGCCCCTAACCCGGGAACGGCTGAAGACGCCGCGTGCCGCAGCCATAGCCGGAATTCTGTTTTCGGTACTGCTAACTACCACTCTGGTCCTCTTGCGAATTTCTGTTCCAGCGATCTCCCCGGAGATTCAGGAATTGCCCACTATCAAGACGGGAACCGTGGTGCTGGCGCTAAACCTGGTGCCGTTCGCCGGTATCGCCTTTTTATGGTTCATCGGAGTGGTGCGTGACCGGCTTGGCGCGTCCGAGGACCGCTTTTTTGCTACGGTTTTTTTCGGCAGTGGGATTTTATTCCTGGCTATGTTCTTTGCGGCGACAGCAGTAGCAGGGGCAATGATCCTGGTCCTCAACACCGCCCCTAAACTGATGGTCGAATCCGGTGCTTACGCCTTTGGCCGGGCCATTAGCGCCCAGGTGATGAACGTCTTTGCCCTCAAAATGGCAGGTGTATTCATGGTTTCGACTGCCACTCTGGCCATGCGCACGCAGGTTTTGCCACGCTGGATAACGCTCCCGGGCTATGCACTGGCGGCGCTGCTCCTGCTGAGCAGCCGCTTTGCCGACTGGTTGCCCCTGGTGTTTCCGCTCTGGGTGTTCGCTTTGAGCACCTATATTCTGATTGAGAATCTCCGTGGGACGAAGCCGGACAAGACAGGTTAAGCTGGATATAAAGGTTTTGGGTCGATATTTGAAAAAAAAGGCAACAGGAATAAGAGGCATTGTAACTCGCATTTCTTTTTGCTAAATTAATCCACCCTGAGTCGATTCTCTAGCTAAGGAGTTAGCATGGCCGCCAAGATTAAAGAGACCATCCGCCTGGAAGAGGCTAGGGACGGCAAAGCGCTCTGGAAGAAGTGGGGCCCCTACCTGAGCGAGCGGCAGTGGGGCACCGTGCGGGAAGATTACAGCGAAAACGGAGATGCCTGGAATTTCTTCACCCATGATCAGGCCCGTTCCCGGGCCTACCGCTGGGGGGAAGACGGCCTGGCCGGCATCTCCGATGACAAGCAGCAGCTCTGCTTCGCCCTGGCGCTCTGGAATGGCAAAGATGCCATTCTCAAGGAGCGCCTCTTCGGCCTTACCAACAGCGAAGGCAACCACGGCGAGGACGTCAAGGAGTACTACTTCTACCTGGACAGCACTCCCACCCATTCCTACATGAAATACCTGTACAAGTATCCCCAGGCGGCTTTTCCCTATGCCGACCTGGTGGACACTAACCGGGGACGCAGTCGCGAGGAGTTCGAGTTTGAACTCCTGGACACCGGAGTCTTTAACGAGGACAAATACTTCGACGTCTTCGTGGAATACGCCAAGGCCAGCCCGGAGGACATCCTGGTGCAGATCACCGTGGCCAATCGGGGGCCGCAGGCAGCCGGGCTGCACGTGCTGTCGACCCTGTGGCCCCGCAACGACTGGGCAGCGTGGCTAGCCAAACCGGTCGAGAAACCGATCCTCAAACAGATCGACGGACCAGCGGGCACCAGAGCGGTGGCCGTTTCGGATCCTGGACTGGGCTCGTACTATCTGTATTGTGAGGGCGAAGCGCCGCTGCTCTTTACCGAGAATGAAACCAACCACGCCCGGCTCGGTCTCGACTATCCGGACGCGGGCCCTTACCTCAAGGACGGCATCAACGATTATGTGGTGAACGGGCAGCAGGGCGCAGTGAATCCTGACAAGACGGGAACGAAGGTGTCGGCTCACTATCAAGTCAACGTCAAGGCGGGCGAGACCGCGGTGATCCGCCTGCGGCTCACCAATTCACCTCCGGCAGAGCAGAATCAACCCTTCGGTAAGAATTTTGCAGAAGTCTTGGCGCTCAGGCTCCGGGAGGCTGATGAGTTTTACCAGTCTGTGACACCCCCAGCGGTGAGCGCAGACGCGGCCCAAGTGATGCGCCAGGCCATCGCCGGCATGCTCTGGTCCAAGCAGTATTACTACTGGGACGGTGATCAGTGGCTGGAGGAACACCGGGCCCATCCCCTTCATCACGGGAGCCGCGACTTCCGCAACCGGGAGTGGTTCCACATGATCAACGAAGACATCATCTCGATGCCCGACAAGTGGGAGTACCCCTGGTACGCCGCCTGGGACCTGGCCTTCCACACGCTGCCCATCGCGATCGTGGACCCCGACTTCGCCAAGGAGCAGATGGAACTGATGCTCCGCGGGATATACCTCCACCCCAGCGGCCAGATCCCCGCCTACGAGTGGAACTTCAGCGACGTTAACCCCCCGGGTCCACGCCTGGGCCACTCTGTTCCTACACCGCACCGAGCAGGCGCTGCGTGGCGAAGTGGATGTCGATTTCCTCAGGAAAGCCTTCAACAAGCTCATGCTGAACTTCACCTGGTGGGTGAACCGCAAGGACCGGTTTGGCAAGAACGTCTTCGAGGGCGGCTTTCTCGGGCTCGACAACATCGGCATCTTCGACCGCAGCGCCCCGTTGCCCACCGGAGGCTATTTGGAGCAAGCGGACGGCACGGCGTGGATGGCGTTCTTCACCCAGAACATGGTCGAGCTCGCCGCGGAGCTCGCCTGCTACGACCCCGTCTACGAAGACATGGTTTCTAAGTTCATAGAGCACTTCCTCTATATCGCCGCGGCCATGAACAAGCCCGGGCCGGATGGGATGTGGGACGAGGAGGATGGCTTCTACTATGACCTCTTACGGCTCCCCGACGGCAGCGCCACCCGGCTCAAGGTGCGCTCCATGGTGGGACTCCTGCCCCTGTGCGCCACGACGGTTTTCGAGAAGTGGCAGCGCGAGTGCGTGCCGCAGACCACGGCCACGTTTCAGGCACGTTTGCGCCAGATGCCCGAGCTCTTGGAGTCCATCCACCCCACCGGGCCGGGTCACCTGGGGGTAGCCGAGCGGGGGATTGCGGCTATGGTCAATCCGGAGCGGCTCCGCCGGATCCTCGCCAAGATGCTCGACGAGAACGAGTTCCTGAGCCCCTACGGCATCCGCTCGCTCTCCAAGTTTCACGAGCAGCACCCTTACGTCTTCCACACGGGCGGCCAGGAGTACCGCGTGGACTACCTGCCGGCTGAATCGAATACTGGCATGTTCGGCGGCAACTCCAACTGGCGGGGACCCATCTGGATGCCGGTGAATGCCGTCCTCATCCGGGCCCTTCTGAACTTCTATCTCTACTATGGTGATAACTTCAAGGTCGAATGTCCTACCGGTTCTGGCCAGATGATGAACCTCTTTGAGGTGAGTAAAGAGATCGCGCAGCGCCTGACCCGTATCTTCCTGAGGGACGAGCACGGCAAGCGCCCCGTCTACGGGGGTACGGAGAAGTTCCAGAGCGACCTCCACTGGCGGGACCACATCCTTTTTTACGAGTTCTTCCATGGGGATAACGGAGCCGGGTTAGGCGCCAGCCACCAGACCGGCTGGACCGGCTTGGTGGCAAAATTCATCCAGCTCTACGGCTTTCTCGATCCGCAGAAGCTCCTGGAAGCTGGCAAAAGTGCTGCCTTCCGGCCTGGAGGCTCGGGAGGTGGGGGGAAGCCATAATACCAAACGCTAATCCTGAGGGGGAGATGGCTCCGGCGGACTGTCATAACGCTTTTAGGAGGATGTTTAATTGCCGCTTTATCCTTCCCTTTACCAGATCAACACCCGGGTGTGGCTCCAGGAGCTTGCTGACCGTTTGGGACGGGCCGCGACGCTGGCAGATATTCCCGATCCCTTTCTCGACCAAGTGGCTGCCCAGGGCTTCGATTATGTCTGGTTCCTGGGCCTCTGGCAGACCGGCCAGGCCGGACGCCAGGTGTCTCTGAGTCACCCTGAGTGGCTCCGGGAGTTTGAGGCAACGCTGCCTGGTTTCACCGAGGCGGACGTCAGCGGCTCGCCCTTTGCGGTGACGGGCTATACCCTGCACCAGGATTTCGGCCGGGAGGCGGACCTTTTAGGTCTGAAGGAACGTCTCAAAGCCAGGGGCCTCAAGCTCCTCGTGGACTTCGTCCCCAACCACACCGCCCCTGATCATCCCTGGGTAGCACAGCACCCCGAATTCTACGTCCACGGGAGCGAAGCCGACCTGGAGCGGGAACCCCATAATTATCGGCGTGTTGAGACCCCCAGCGGCTCCCTTATCCTGGCCTGCGGCCGGGACCCCTACTTCGCCGGCTGGCCCGATACCTTCCAGCTCAACTATCGCCATCCGGGCTTCAGGGAAGCCATGGCCCAGGAGCTCCTCAAGCTGGCCGAGATCGCCGACGGGGTGCGCTGTGACATGGCCATGCTGATTCTCCCCGAGATCTTCCAGCGCACTTGGGGCGAGCGGTCTTTGCCCACCGACGGTTCCCCACCCGTGGACGAACCTTTCTGGCCGGAGACCATTGGGCGGGTCAAGGCTAAGAACCCGGGCTTTATTTTTATGGCGGAAGTCTACTGGGATCTGGAATGGACCCTCATGCAGCAGGGTTTTGACTATTGCTATGATAAGAAGCTCTACGACCGTCTTTTGTCCAAGGATGCGGCAGAGGTGCGGGGACATCTCTGGGCTGATCCGGCGTATCAAAACCGGTTAGCCAGATTTATGGAAAACCATGACGAGCCCCGTGCTGCCCATGATTTCCCAAATCTTGTGCACCAGGGGGCGGCAGTCATTACTTACCTCACTCCCGGCCTGCGCTTTTTCCACGAGGGCCAGCTTGAGGGCCGCCGCGTCAAAGTCTCTATGCATCTGGGCCGCCGGCCTGAGGAGCCGGTCGACTTAGTCTTGTGGGAGTTTTACCAGAAGATGCTGGATTGCTTGAAGCGACCTGAAGTGCGGCAGGGGCGTTGGCAACTCCTGGAAATTCGCCCGGCTTGGGACGGAAACCCAACTTGGGAACACTTCGTGGCCTATGCTTGGGAAGGCGAGGCCGGCCAGCGCCTATTGGTTACCGTTAATTATGGCCCCACCCAGGGCCAGTGTCATGTGGCCTGGCCGTTTGGTGATATAAAGGGAGAACAGGTAACGCTAAAGGACCTTATGAGTGAGGCCCGCTATGAATGGGAGGGCGATGCCTTGTTATATCGCGGCCTTTATGTGGACTTGCCTGCTTGGGGATTTCATGTGTTTGCATGGTAGTATTTCCAGGGAAAGCACCTCCGCTATGCAGCTTAAAAGGGTAGTATAAATGTTCACTGTCGAAGAATTGACGATAGGATGTTTTTTAGTTGAGATAAAGGATGAAACAATAATTTTCGGGTCGCCTCCGGAGATTATCAAGGTCTTAATGAATCGCGGTAAACCTCTGCCCACGGCGGTGGTTTTACCGGCCAACTTTTTTTGGTTGGAGGAAATTCAAGCCGAACTGGAATTTCCGCTGTTTCACTTTTTATTTTTCCGAGGAGGATTTTCTCAGGGAGAAAGACTCAAGATTATTGGCACCGCCGACCAGACTGAGAGGATCAGGCAGATATTAAGGCTTACTTTGCTGGGTCCGGATGAAAGTCTAATGCGTAAATGGCATATTCCGACCCAAGACATGGCTCGACAACTTGCCATCACCCATCATTTTGCTCTAAAAACCCAGGAAGGTTCAATTGCCGAAATTGATGATCTGGTTGAATTCATCCATTTTAAGGAGGGAAAGACAGAATTAAAGGGGTTGCATATCGAAGTAAGGGAAAAGAACTGTTTTTATATTACCTATCAAGAGGAGGATCAGGTTATTGACTTAAATTTTTATGAGCGACAAAAATCGCCGATGAAAATCCAGGCAGATCCTTTTTTCCACCTAAAAAGGCCAGCATTCGGATTGCTTGCTCTAAGTCACTGCACCTCAGGTTTTGACCCCATCGGTTTTACAACTGGATTAGTAATCTTTATAAACTCCATGCCTCTTCTTATTGATGGACCATCCTGGACTAAAGAACATCTCCGGGCATTTGGTTTGAGCATCAGTGAAATAAAGGGAATTATATTGTCTCATAATCATGGGGACCATGCTTCCGTAATTGATGCCGTCATAAGTGGTCATAAAGTAAATTTGATAACTATTAAAGAAGTTTACCGTAGCTTTGTATTAAAATTATCCTTATTGATTGGTTGGCCTGAAGATAAAATAAAAAAAATGATTTATTGTACAGAGGTTCCGTTAGATAAACCGTTCTATTGGTTTGGAGCGACGTTTAATTTTTTCCGAGCCGTTCACACCATTGCAACCATAGGATTCGAAGTTAATTATAGCGGAAAGAAAATTATATATAGTGGTGATACTGTTTGGGGCGAACCACTGCAAAAACTTTTAGCTGCCGGAATAGTCGACAAGGCGGCATATGATACCTTGGCAAATATTTTTAATGCCGAGGCCGACTTGGTCATCATGGACGGCGGAGGAGGTTTAATTCACCCCGATCCGACAGAATTAAATAAATTTTCCATGAAAGTTAAACGAAAAATATACTTAACCCATCGCTCTAATCTACCCGAAGGAATTACAGGATTGAACCTGATCCGTCCCGGCCAGCAATGGGAAATTATTCCGGCGGCGACTGTGAGCATTGGCGATATCAATGCTATACAGAACTCCCCTCTTATTTCCACCCTTAGTCAGGAATGGCTGAATACCATCTATTCGCAGGGAAAGATTGAAGTGGTGGCTCCTGGTCAGGAGATTTTACAAGAGGGTGAGACAGGGAAGGACTTCTATATTATCATCGATGGAGCGTTTTCTATTATACAGGGTAATAATGAACTTACTAGAATGGGTACCGGAGATTTTTTCGGAGAGATCCCTATCTTAGAAGACAACCTATGTACATTTACTGTAAAGACCACAACCAAAGGCAGGATGATGGTTATCCCCCGGGCGGTTTTTCTGCAAATGGCAAAAAGAACCATCATTGGGAAAAGACTTCTCAAGCTCCATCAAATGCGCCCGGCTCTGTTGGAATGCGGCTGGGTCAAAGAGCTGCCCCTCCAGATTATCGATCGGTTGGCAGAAAAATTAACCCGTAGAACCTTTAAATCCGGGGAGATAATTACTCATGAAGGAGAAAAGGGAGATGAAATTTTCTATCTTGAGCGGGGTAAAGTCAGTGTCTTTATGACCGGAAAGGGTCAAGGGGAAAAGATCCGTTCTATGGCTGAGAACCAGTTCTTCGGGGAGTTGGCCGTTCTGGGCGATGGCATCCGCACCGCTACTGTTATTGCCGAGGAAGACACCTCCCTATTAGTATTGCGCCGACCGGATTTCGAAAGATTGAAAAGGGAATATCCGATACTTTTTTATGCCATGGGTGTCATAGCTGAGGATAGAATAATATTCAGCTGATCTAAGGGCCTTTTTGTTAACCCAGGGCCTTTACCTAAACCTGCCAGCCTGTGGGATGCCTTGAATAATCACCAGCTGTAAAATCGAGAAGATATACGAAACATGTTGTGAATCTCACTATAAGCAGGCAGGTGACTACAAATCTCAGGAAACCTACCATGAAAATTAGTCCATCTTCACGCCGTCTGTTGCCCTGGGCGGCCGCTATCCTGCTCTCTGTAGCGGTGACATTCGGCATAATAGAGGCAACGCGCCTTTCTCTCGAACACGATTACCAGGATACCTTAAAAACCGAGGCGACTCGACGCGGCTTCGAAGTAATGGCCCAGACCATGAACGGCAATGTGATGGGAGCGGTGTCGGCGTTAGGACTGGTCGATCAGCCGATCAAGAGAGTGGCACGCGGCGAGATCCCGCTCAATACTCCGGTGGTCATGGAAAGCTTGCAGGCCATCGGCCAGATCTATGAGGCCAACGGGGCTTATCTAGTGAACCCGGACGGCATCATCAAATCCTCCTGGGACACAGTTGGAGTACCCCTGACCGGGGTGGACGTCAATTTCCGCCCCTATTTCCAGATTGCCATGCAGGGCAAGCAGAATATCTATGCGGCCATCGGCACGACCACGGGTATGCGCTCCCTATACTTTGCCGCCCCCATGTATGGCGAAGTATCGACCAATGCTCCCATTATTGGGGCGGTGGTCGCTCGCCTGGGTCTGGAACGGGTCGATTCCGTATTAAGGGCCTGGTCTGGCCCGGCCCTCCTGCTCTCTCCCCAAGGTCTGGTTTTTGCCAGCACCCGCGAAGACTGGATCGAGTCTCTGGCTGGGCAATGCACCCCCGAACGGCTCCAGGCGATCCGGACGCTCAAACAGTTCGGCAAGATTTTTGACAGCGGCACACCCAGGACGTTGCCCTTCGACCTGACGAGCGACATCGTCAGCATTGAAAATCGCCGCTATGCCGTGGCCCGGACGCAGTTGCAATGGAACGATCCGAATGGCCCATGGACGTTAGTACTGCTGGGCGACCTCGACAGGTTGATGCCGGCCTCCCTGCGGACCAAGATTGGCCTGACCAGTGGTCTTTTGATGCTGACCCTGAGCGCCGCTTTTCTCATCTGGCGGCAGCGCTTGCGGTTTGCTAACCAGGAGCGTCAGCGAGCCGAAGCGGAATTGAAAGAGTCCGCCTACAAGGTGCGGGAAAGCAAAGAGCGCCTGGATCTGACCCTGGGGGCTACAGGCATCGGCATCTGGGAGAGAGATCTGCACCAGCATACCCTCACCTGGGATCAGGCCACCCAGGCTATCCTGGGATTACCCACAGAGGAAATGTCAGGCCACCGGGAAATTTTCCTGGAGCGCGTCCACCCGGATGATCTGGAGCGAATGCGGGAGGAAACCCGGCAGGCCATTGCAGGAGTTCGAGACTATAGCACGGAATATCGCGTTATCTGGCCCGATGCCAGCCAACACGTGGTGGCGACCCGGGCCGTGGTGTTACGTGATGAACAGGGTGTCGCTACCCGGATGATCGGCGCCTGCTGGGATATCACTGACACCAAGCAGAGAGAACAACTGGCGTTCTTGGGCTCCGAGGTCGGCGATGCCTTGACCAGCTTTAAACCGATACAAGAGAGGCTGCAACTGTGCGCCGAAGCTCTGGTAAGCCAGTTCGATGCGGCCCTGGCCCGAATCTGGACCGTCAATGAGGTGGAAAGCATACTGGAAATGCAGGCCAGTGCAGGCATACACTCCCAAACCGATGGCACTCGCAGCCGGATTCCCCTGGGCCAGTTTAAAATCGGCCGCATCGCGCAGGAAGGCCGGTTGCGCTTTTCCAACCAGGTGGGGGCAGAACCCGATGTGGATGACAAGGAGTGGGTGCGGCAACACGGCTTGGTCAGCTTTGTCGGGCATCCCCTGATTGTCGAAGGTCGGGTGGTGGGAGTCATGGCCTTTTTCTCCCGCACTAAGCTCAACCCGGACGCGGTGCACGCCCTCGCCGGAGTCGCCAAGACCATCGCCGTCGCCATCGACCGGGACCGGGCGGAGCGGGAACTCGAAGAGGCGCGAGAGGCTGCGGAGGCGGCCACCCGGGCCAAGAGCGCTTTTTTGGCCAACATGAGCCATGAGCTGCGCACCCCCATGAACGCCATTCTCGGCTACAGCGAGATGTTGATGGAAGACGCCGAGGATCAGGGACAGGAGGATTTCATCCCCGACCTGCAAAAAATTCATACCGCCGGCAAACACCTCCTGGGCCTCATCAATGAGATCCTCGACCTGTCCAAAATTGAAGCCGGCAAGATGGATCTCTTCCTGGAGTCGTTCGATGTGGCCGGGATGATTAATGACGTGGCCAGCACCCTGCAGCCGTTGATAGAAAAGAACGCCAATACGCTCCAGGTGCACAGCGCCCCTGAACTCGGCTCCATGTACGCCGACCTGACCAAGGTAAGGCAGTCGCTGTTTAACCTGCTCAGCAATGCCAGTAAATTCACCCAAAACGGGACGATAACCCTGGACACCGCTCCCGTGCTCAGAGACGGGGTTAAATGGATTTCGTTCCGTGTGGCGGACACGGGCATCGGCATGACCCCTGAGCAGATTGACAAACTCTTCCAACCTTTCGTGCAAGCCGATGCCTCGACCTCTCGGAAATACGGGGGAACTGGTTTGGGAATGACCATCACCCAACATTTTACCCGGATGATGGGCGGGGAGATCAGCGTGGCCAGTGAGCCTGGGGCCGGCACTGCTTTTACGGTCCTGCTGCCCGCAAAGGTTGAGATCAAACCGGAGGCTCCGGTTCAGCCGGAAGCCGCCGAGCCCAAATTGCCGGGGCTTAACACCGTCCTGGTCATCGAAGATGACCCGGGGGCCCGGGAATTGTTGACCCGCTTTCTGACCAAGGAAGGGTACCGGGTGGAAACCGCCGCCGGGGGCGAGGCTGGGCTCCGTCTGGCCCGGGAGCTTCATCCCGATATCATCACTTTGGATGTGATGATGCCGGGCATGGATGGTTGGGCGGTGTTGAGCGCGCTCAAGGCCGATCCTGAGTTGGCCGATATCCCGGTGGTGATGCTGACTATCGTGGATAATAAGAATCTGGGCTACGCCCTGGGCGCTGCGGATTATCTGACCAAGCCCATCCAGCGCGACCGCCTGCTGGCTATTTTGGAAAAATATTGTCCTGCTTCCGAACCTGCCACGGTTTTGGTAGTGGAAGACGATACCGCCACCCGCGAGGTTATCCGGCATCTCCTGGAGAAAACGGGGATTCAGGTTACGGAGGCCGAAAACGGCCGGGTGGCCCTGGAACGGTTGGCCCTGGGGCAGCCAACCTTAATTTTGCTGGATCTCATGATGCCGGAAATGGATGGCTTTCAATTTGTCGACTACGTGCGGGAACATGAGGCCTGGCGTGCCATTCCCATCGTGGTGGTCACCGCCAAAGATTTGACTCCTGAAGATCGCCTGCGCCTGAATGGCTATGTTACTGATATCATCCAAAAGGATGCCCGGGGCCAGGAGGAGCTGCTGGCTGAAGTGAGCAAGATGGTGAAGATACGCTTAAAGAAGAGCGCTTTGAAAACAGGAGACGGATCAGCCTAAATATATCCGGAGGAACAAGACCAATGGCTAAAATTCTCTTGGTTGAAGATAATGAAATGAATCGCGATATGTTGTCGCGGCGCCTGCTGAAAAAGGGGTTTGAACTGGTCATGGCCATGGACGGTGAGCAGGCCATAGAGATGGCTCGCACCGAGGCCCCCGACCTGATCCTCATGGATATCAGCCTGCCAGGTCTGGATGGCTGGGAAGCCACCCGGCGGCTCAAGGCCATGCCGGAAACCCAGGCGATCCCCATTATCGCCCTCACGGCGCATGCCATGGCGGGCGATCGGGAAAAATGCCTGGAAGCCGGCTGTAACGACTATGATACCAAGCCGGTGGAGTTTCCCCGGCTATTGGAGAAAATCCAGGGGTTCTTGGCCCGTTAGGAGAACCAGGAAAGCATGTCCGCCGCCACTTCTGAAACCGGACAGAACGGGAGTTCCAGTCCAGCGACTGATGCCGGACAGACCTCTCAAGCTCTATGGTCGCATCTGCGCCATGAATTGCGGACCCCTCTGAACGCCATCATCGGTTATAGCGAAATGCTCCTGGAGGACGCCGACGCTGACAGTCCGGCAGATTTCGCCGACGACCTCAATCAGGTCCTCTCGGCCGGCCGTCAGCTCCTGGCTGTGGTCAATGATCTCCTGGATGCTCAAAAGCTGGCCTCCGATGACGTCGCCTTCAATCTGGAATCGCTTATCGCCAACCTGGACTATCAGGCCCGCACCCCGCTGAACGGCATAATAGGCTATAGTGAAATCCTGCTGGAAAATGCTGCGGAGGAAGGGCGAGAGGAGCTTGTCGCAGACCTCCGGAAGATTCACGACGCAGGCAAACTCTTCTTGGGGCGCCTCCATAACATCATTGATGTTCCCGGGCCTAATGCTGGCCCTAAACCAGCAACCATAAAAGCCTCAGATCAATCCCCTCTGATTGCCAGCGTTATGACCAGCCTGAGGGAGCTAGCTCAGGAAAGCGCCGCCGCCAGCGGCGGGGAAACTGGCGCCCTGCTGGTGGTGGATGATAACGAGATCAACCGGGACTTGCTGTCCCGCTATTTATCGCGGTTGGGACATAAGGTGCAGGCGGCTCCGGATGGCCGCCAAGCCTTGGAAATGATTGGCACCGGGGCCTTCGACCTGGTGCTGCTGGATATTATGATGCCGGAATTGAACGGCTACCAGGTGCTCCAGCATCTGAATGATTCTCCTGCCTGGCGGGACTTGCCGGTGATCATGATATCCGCCCTGGATGAAATGGACAGCGTGGTCCGCTGCATTGAACTGGGCGCCGCCGACTATCTGTCCAAGCCATTTAACCCGGTGCTGCTCAGGGCCAGAGTGGGGGCCTGCCTGGAAAAGAAACGGCTGCAGGATCTGGAAAAAGAGCAAAAGCGGCAATTGCAGGAACTCAACGCCGCCCTGGAGGTGCGCAACCGGTTCATTCGCCAGATCTTTGGCCGTTACCTTTCCGATGACATCGTCGAGACGATTTTGGAGCATCCGGGCGGCTTAAAAATCGGGGGGGAAAAGCGGCAGGCGACCATTCTTATGTCCGATCTCAGGGGTTTTACTGCCATAAGTGAGCGGCTGCCGGCCGAAGACGTGGTTTCCATGGTCAATATCTATCTGGAGACCATGACCGATATCATCCTGAAATATCAGGGCACCATCGATGAATTCATCGGGGACGGCATCCTGGTAATCTTTGGGGCTCCTCTCCAGCGCGCGGATGATGCGCAGCGCGCCGTAGCCTGTGCCGTGGAGATGCAGCTGGCCATGGCCTCGGTTAATGACCGCAACCGCCAGGCCGGGTACCCTGAAGTGGCCTTAGGTATCGGGGTCAACACCGGCAATATGGTGGTGGGCAACATCGGCTCCAAAAAACGGACGAAATACGGGGTGGTCGGAAGCAATGTCAACCTCACGGCCCGCATCGAGTCCTACACGGTAGGCGGCCAAATCTTGGTCTCAGAAACCACCCTCAAAGCATGCAGCGATATCGTGCGCCTGGACAATGTCGTGCAGGTCAGTCCTAAAGGGGTAAAAGAACCTCTGACCATCTATGAGGTCGGTGGTATTGCTGGAGACTATCAGCTCTTTTTGCCCCCCAAACCAGACGTAGAATGGATCGAAATTACTCACCAATTGCCTGTCCAATTCACCGTGTTAGAAGGGAAGCATGTGGGGGAGTTGCGGTATAACGCCGCGATCACCAAACTGGCCCCCAAACTTGCGGAAATTACCGCAAATATATTGCCCGCACACCTGTCTAACCTCCGACTGTCCCTGTATGACTACCAGGAACGGCTGATCACCGATAACCTATACGCCAAAGTATTAGCGCACCGGTCGGATCTGCCACCGGTTTTTCAAGTCAACTTCACTGCACTTCCTCCAGAAGCTGAAAATTTCTTAAGAGAATTACTGAACCCCACTATTACGAGTTGAGAGCATTTCTGACATTGGAAGACAGCTGCCCTTGATGCGCTCCTAATGATCATTTTGAAGGGTTTCGCTATGCAGATCATACCTTCAACTGTTTGATATTTTTGAGAAGTTTTGGTCATGGCAAGTAATCAAGTTATTATACTCATAAACTCCAAAACCTGGCCAAAGCTTGCCATTTCTGTTAGTTTTGACTAATAGGAGAATTATTTCTTGAAAGAAATTCCAATAAGCCCTAGATCCTGAAAGGGATCTTATTAAAGCACAACTTTCCCCGCTTGAAAAACCAATGATTTATTATTTTTGCAGATTTTTCTCTGCGAGCTTTGTTCTAATATCTTTCGCCCGATTTTCTAAGACAACGGCTTCACCTATGCGGCCCAAATATTTTAGCAAAACAGCATAGTTTTCTAAGGAGAAAGCCACATCGGGATGCTCTTCTCCGAAAATCTTTTCGCGGATTTCTATTGCTCGCTTACAGAGCTGTTCGGCTGCTTGAAATTTGCCTTGAACGAGATAAACCGCCGATAGATTATTAAGACTTGTGGCCACATCAGGATGTCCTTCTCCCAGGACTTTCTTCCGGATTTCTAACGACTGACGAGAGAGTTGCTCTGCCTTCTTAAATTTTCCCTGAGCTAGATAAAGAACAGCCAGGTTATTTAAGGCTGTAGCCACATCCGGGTGTAATGGGCCCCCCACCTTCTTCCAAATCTCCAAAGAGCGCAAATAAAGGGGCTCCGCCTTAGCATATTTCTCCTGAATCCGATAAAGCTTAGCCAAGTTGTTAAGTGTGGCAGCCGTATCCGGGTGCTGCTGCCCTAAGGAATTTTCCCAAATCGTCAGTGAACGCTGATAGCTGAATTCCGCCTCTTTATATTTACCTTGAGCTTCATAAAGTAACCCTAAATTGTTAAGAGATGAAGCCATGGTCGGGTGTTTAGGTCCAAAAAATGTTTCTCGAATCGCTATCGATCGATTATAGAGGAGTTCAGCCTCCGCATATCTTCCCTGGGCGAAATAAAGTAATGCCAGGTTGTTTAGTATAGTAGCCACATCTGGTTGATCTGATCCCATCGACTTCTCTCGAATCGCCAGTGACCGCTTATATAAGGGTTCAGCCTCCGCATATCTTCCTTGTGCACGGTA
>Ga0194125_10007382_pt1 | contig 15857 bp, 19 predicted proteins | sample TA2KigC250mmetaG_FD_148626 | JGI IMG/M metagenome (GOLD analysis project Ga0194125, IMG submission 148626) | Freshwater microbial communities from Lake Tanganyika, Tanzania - TA2015034 Kigoma Deep Cast 250m | ecosystem: Environmental > Aquatic > Freshwater > Lake | place: Tanzania: Lake... | reverse complement strand
TGGGCAAGACGCTTTTCCTTTAAGAGAATTGCTCTATAAGAGCTAACAAAACACTTGATTCGTATCAGTAGTAGTATTAAGGGGTTCATGAGTTATCCACATTCTGCCGGAGTTATGAGTCTCCCCCCAGACCCCCCTCATTACTACTACGACGGCGAATAATTTACTTGACAAAAATAAACCAGGGTTAGGGTGGGGGTGATGTCATTTTAATTAATGCGTTTGTATTAGTCAGGAGCACATCCTTCTATCCAACCTGAGTCATTCGCGCCTTCTTGATATCTTCCAAATAATACTTAATCAAGGGTGACATCTCAGGCGGTTGCCAATCCGTCTTCTTCGGGTCTTCGGGCCAAGTGAATGGCAGATGCCAAACCTCTCCAGGCTTTTTTGCTTTTTCCAACACTGAGAGCGTCTCGAGAAGAACCTTCTTCTGACCTTCCCTATCTCCTACCTGCCCCACCGGTCTTCCATATGGATACTCAATCGCAGCTGTTCTGGGTATGCCTACAGCTCGATGAAATTCCCATGTTGGGCTCAGAACAATCGTAGAGAAACCATCTTCCTCTAATGCCCTCGCAGCCAGTCCAACGGACTGACAACAGAAGGGTCAGGCAGGGGTGAGAAGCACAGCCTCCACCTTTTCAGCCTTCATAAGCTTTGAAATCGGTTCAATGGCTTCTTTTAAGAAATCATTGTTCTGCCACTGAAAACCATAAAAGGAATAGGCTGTAGATGCGAGGCGTCCGATGATACCTTCCTTTTCAAATTCAGCCATCCGGATTAAAGGAAGGATGACATTGATATCCTGCTTGATATAGTTGGTGTTGATATGGAGGTGATTGACGTCGATCTCCCTTTCAGTCGTCCCTCTGGGAATGGCTCGATAGGAGCGATCACCCCAGAGGGGTTCTCTCTTCTCTCTTTCCATATCAAAAGGAGGACCTGATTTTAAACTGATTCCAGCGCTCGTTACAAGAGCAATGGTTGTTTGATTCAAGGGCTTTGGAATTGGTGTCCACGGAATGTAGCCTTTAAATTCTTCATCAGGTATGGAGGTTCGCACCCACGCTCTTAACCCCGGTGGAAGAAACCGAAATCCATCAACTTTCTTTTCTTGATCCATCTTCACCTCCTTAAATTCCCCCACCCTTTATTAAAAGAGGGCAAGGGGGGATTAAATTATTTTCTTTATATACAAATCCCCTAAAATAAGCAAGTCGAAAAAACCTAAAACCCTCCATACTTTTACATTTTATTTTCAGTGATAATCGGAGTATAATAAAGTCGTTTCACCAAATCTGAGACATTACAGAAGAAACCTCATTGGAATTGGATCGTATGGCATATTATCATGGAAGAACTTCCTGGTTTGAAAAACCAAATGGAAAAGATATTAGAAGAGAACAAGAACTGATTTGAAATAGTATGAGCACGCCATGATGCCTGATAAACCTCATTATTTAGAACATCGAAAGCGTTTGAGGGAACGTTTTAATAAAGGTGGCTCCGAAGGGTTTCATGATTACGAACTCTTGGAGTTACTACTTACCTATGCCATTGCGCGAAAGGATGTCAAACCCATTGCCAAAGAACTCATCAACCGATTTGGGAGCCTTTCTGGGGTGCTTGATGCCAGTGAGAAAGAGCTCAATGAGATTCATGGCATAGGTCCCATATCAGCCACCCTCATCCGGATGGTCAAAGAACTCTGTGGAGCTTATCTGGCGGAGAAGATGAAGGAACGCGATCTACTCTCTTCTCCTCAGGCAGTCATAGATTTCGCCCGAATGAAGCTTTCTGGGCTTCCCCATGAGGCCTTTATGGTTATCTATTTAAACACCAAGAACAAGGTTCTAAAATACGAAATCGTCCAAGAGGGAACTGTTGATCGAGCTGTGGTCTTTCCGAGGAAGATCATAGAGGGGGCACTGGCCAATCACGCCTCAGGCCTCATTCTCCTCCATAACCATCCCAGTGGCCATCATCAACCCTCTGATGAGGATAAGCACCTTACCCGAAGTATTGCCGAGGCGGCTCGGATAGTTGACCTCAGGATATTAGACCACATTGTGGTGGGAAAGGAGGGTTATTTCAGTTTCATGGAGAATCACATTTTATACCATCCTTGACAATGGTGGAAACCCTGGCTTATATTTTATTTAGATTTCAGATACTTATTAAGACAACCAATTTAAGTTAAGATACCACCCACCCCTCCCCCTCAAGGGGGGAGGGTGAAGGTGGGGGTGAGGAGAATAGCGATTGTCTCTCTTTATCACCTTTGAGGGAGTGGAGGGAAGTGGTAAGACCAGTCAGATAAAACGCCTGGAAAGGTATCTGACCCCAAAAGGCATCCCTTGTAAAGTGACCAGGGAACCCGGGGGATGTCCCATTGGGGAAAAGATAAGAAAGATTCTCTTAAACCCAGACCATCGTGAGATGATCCCTCTGAGTGAACTCCTCCTTTACGAGGCCGCAAGGGCGCAACATGTAAAAGAGGTGATTGAACCCTTTATTAAAAATGGAGGTGTGGTTCTCTGTGACCGCTTTAATGACGCTACCATCGCCTACCAGGGCTATGGTCGTAAGTTACCCTTAGAATGGGTCGAAAGACTCAATCGCCTCTCCTCTCAAGGAATCAAGCCGGATGTCACTTTCCTTTTGGATTGTCCCTCTAATGTGGGGCTAAAGAGAGCGTTTCTAAGGAATCGTAAATTGAAGAGAGAGAAAGAGGAGCGTTTCGAAAGGGAGAAGGTTACATTTCATCATCGGGTAAGAAGAGGATATCTCTCGATTGCCAAAAGAGAATCCCATCGGGTGAAGGTGATCGACACTCGAGTTGGTGAAGAGAAAGTGTTTGAGAAGATTCGACGGGTTGTCGACGAACTATTAAAAACATTAGGGGAATGAATAATATCCAAATTCCAAGCACCAACCTGCCTGCCGGCAGGCAGGTAACCAAATAATAATCAAATCACAATGACCAAAATTTTAAAAATTTAATTCTATTTTAGTTATTGGGAAATTGGAATTTATTTGGAGCTTGCCTGCCTGCCGGCAGGCAGGGGATTTGGTTATTGGAATTTGAGAAGGATTATGTCTTTTAAAGATATTTTGGGGCATGAATGGCCCGTTAAATTGTTAAAACGGTCGATCCAACAAGATAAGGTAGTCCATAGCTACCTCTTTTTGGGAAATGAAGGAATTGGGAAGAAGTGGGTAGCCCTTCAATTTGCAAAGGCCCTCAATTGCCTCGAAGCAGAGGTTGAAAAAGGGGACTGCTGTGATCGCTGTATATCCTGTAAGAAGATTGACCACCATCTCCATCCCGATGTCTCGCTCATCGAACCAGAAGGCCAGACACTCAAGGTGGATCAGGTGAGGCAGATTCAAAGGGATTTTGCCTATCGTCCTTATGAAGGACGCCGTCGGGTCATTATCCTCGCGGCTGCGGATCGGATGGCTCCCCATATGTCGAATACCCTCCTTAAGACATTGGAAGAGCCGCCACTCCATACGATGATCATCTTGGTGGCGAATAACCCCAGGTTGATGCTACCCACCATCCTTTCTCGATGCCAACTGATTCGCTTCAATCCCTTGCCCATCGCATCAGTCTCGCATTGGTTGATGAAAGAGAAGGGGGTCAATGAAATGGAGGCCCATCTCCTGGCCTCTCTTTCAGAAGGGAGTCCTGGAAAGGCTTTGGAGATCCAAGAGGAGATAAGTCAGATCCCAAGAGAAGAACTTCTCAAAGACTGGGTGGGATTGAAATCGCTTCCATTTGAGAGAAAGGAGGGTTGGGTCGAATCACTGCCCTCCCAACGAGAAAACCTCATCTTGGTTCTTGAAGTGGCAAAGACCCTTTTGAGAGATATCGTTGTGATGAAGACATCGAAAAACGGTTCGAAACTAATCCACGCCGACCTCTCGAAAGAGATTGAAGCCATGGCTTCGGGGTTGAGTCTCCCCTCTCTGCTGAAAAGAATGGACCTCCTCCATCAAACCATTCTTGCTATTAAGGCCAATGCCAATACAAGACTGGCATTGGAGACGGTGATGCTCTCCTGGGCTGAAGGATAAATAATATGATTCGTATGGTCTTTATCAAATTACCTAATGGGAAGTACGAAGAGTTCGATGCAACTGATCTCACCCTCGATATGGGTGAGAACGTCATCGTAGAGACAGAAAAGGGAATGGTCTTTGGAAAGGTTCTCTCCGTACCTCACGAAAAGGAGAAACGCTTCTTCTTGAAATCTCCAAAAAAGGTGATCCGAAAAGCTACTTCAGAAGATCTGGAGCAATTTCAGAAAAACCAACAATTGGAGAAAGAGAGCTTCCAGTTCTGTCTTCGAAAGATAGAAGAGAAGGGCTTGAACATGAAGCTGGTCAAAACTGAACTCCTCTTAGACCGCTCCAAAATCCTCTTCTATTTCACCGCAGAAAAGAGGGTCGATTTCCGGGAACTGGTCAGGGATCTGGCCGCAGAGTTCAAGATGCGGATTGAAATGCGACAGATTGGTGTGAGGGACGAGGCTAAGATGGTCTGTGGTATTGGGAGTTGTGGCAGAGAACTCTGTTGCTCCAAGTTCATGAATCGGTTTGAAATGGTCTCTGTCAAAATGGCCAAGGAACAGAATCTTGCACTCAACCCGGCAAAGATCTCTGGCATATGCGGCCGTTTGATGTGTTGCCTGGCTTATGAGTTTCCTACCTATATGGAGTTTAAGAAAGATCTACCTAAGATCGGCAAGCGCATCGTTACCCGTTCCGGTAAGGGAAAAGTCATTCGTCAGAATGTGCTCAGACACACCGTGACAGTAGAATTGGAGGAAGGGGGAGAAATAACCATCCATGCATCGGAAATTTGAAGGGACTTTTTACATCACCACTCCCATCTATTATGTCAACGATGTCCCCCATATCGGTCACGCTTATACCACCATCGCCGCTGATATCCTCGCCCGTTATAAGCGATTGGAAGGTTATCGGGTTTTTTTCCTCACGGGTACAGATGAACATGGTCAGAAGGTAGAGAAAGCCGCTCAGGAACGAGGAGTGGATCCAAAAACTCACTGCGACGAAATGGTTCTGCGTTTCCAATCCCTCTGGCATAGACTGAATATATCGAATAATGACTTCATTCGCACAACGGAGATTCGCCACAAGAAGGTCGTCCAGAAGATCATTCAAGATCTTTACGACCGAGGAGAGATTTATCAAGATAATTATGAGGGATGGTATTGTGTTCCTTGCGAACGATTCTGGACTGAAAAGGACCTCACGGAAGGAAAGTGCCCGGATTGCCTTCGTGAGGTTGTCGAAATTTCAGAGAAGAACTATTTCTTTCGAATGAGCAAATATCAGCCCTGGTTGATCGAACACATCAAAAAAAATGATCGGTTCATCCTCCCTCCATCGAGGAGAAATGAGATCTTGGGGTTTCTTCATAGCCCTCTCGAAGATCTCTGCATCTCAAGACCGCAGAAACGTTTGAAATGGGGAATTGAAATCCCTTTCGATAACGACTATGTCACCTACGTCTGGTTTGATGCCCTCATCAACTATCTCACTGGAATTGGTTTCGGCTCAGATGGAAATCAGTTCTCTCAATTTTGGCCAGAATCGATCCACCTCATCGGTAAGGACATCCTCACCACTCACACCGTCTATTGGCCGACCATGCTCAAAGGAATCGGCCTCGCACCTCCTAAAATGGTATTTGCCCATGGATGGTGGACAGTCGAAGGAAAGAAGATGTCTAAATCCCTTCAGAATGTGGTGGAGCCCAATCGTCTGATCGATACTTATGGGGCCGATGCAGTTCGTTATTTCCTCATGAGGGAGGTCCCTTTTGGGATAGATGGCGACTTCTCCCATTCCGCAATGGTTCATCGGATCAACAGCGATTTGGCAAACGACCTCGGTAATCTCTTCAGCCGCACTCTCAGCATGGCTATCAAATACTTCGATGGTATTATCCCAACCCCTTCCTCTCCACAGGAAATAGATCAACGGCTTCAGGAAGTCTCTAAAAAGGTCCTCTCCCAATTACCTCAACAAATGGGTGACCTAACTTTTAATAAGGCTTTGATAACCATTTGGGAGATCATAAATGCTACGAACAAATATGTCGATGAGACCGCACCTTGGTCCTTGGCCAAAGAGGAAAAAGACAGACCTCGCCTCTGCGCCGTCCTCTACCAGGCCCTGGAATCTCTCCGTATGATTGCTTTACTGCTTGCTCCCTTTATGCCAACTACTTCTGAAAAGATGTGGTCTCAACTTAGTTTGGAGAACAATCTCTGGGAACAAAATTTAGCGGAGGATGGAAATTGGGGAGGATTAAAACCCGGAAGAAGAGTGGCTAAACCCATTCCCCTATTTCCGAGAATCGATACCTCTAAGATCTCTTTTGAATAGATTCTTAATCTCAAATTTCAAAATCCATGGTTCGACAAGCTCACCACGATCGTCCTGAGTTTATCGAAGGGTCACGCCGAAGTCTTACCATGCTCTTGTTTCCGACTCTGCTCACTATGTTTTCATCCTGAGCCTGTCGAAGGATGACATTTGAAATTTGGCATTTGACATTTTTGTAAAAGCCAATGGAAAAACCCAAACCAATTCGTTCAATTCTTGAGAAGACCTTGAAGACTCTGGAGATCGATGTCCCACTCAAGACTTATTCCATCTGGGGCGCCTGGAGGGGGATTGTGGGCGAATCCGTGGCTCTTCAGACTCAACCTCACTCCATCAGAAACCGAATCCTCTTCGTCGATGTCTCCCATCCAACCTGGATCCAACAACTACAGTTTCTCAAGCCTTCACTCTTAGGAAAGATAAATGAATTCCTTGGAGAACCCCTCATCCAGGACATTCGATTCCGATTGGGAAAGATCTCTCCTTCTATACCTGTTCCTCCAAAAATCCCTCATTGGGATGAAGAAAAGCTTGACAAAAGGACCTTGAACCGAATCGAAAACCTTGTTCGAGAGATCGATGATGAGGAGGTGAGAAAGGGGTTCCGCAATGTCTTAATCAGAGCCGCAAAATTAGAAAGATTCAGAGGAAAGTTAAGATAGAGAAACAAAAATAATATCTTATAGATAGGATTGATACCAGAGGAATATAAATGTTAGGATATGGTGGTCAAGGCGAAAAGACTTGAGTTTTTACTGGAGGGATAAAAAGTGAGAATCGGTGCTTTTGAGTTAAATGAACCCATACCGGAATTGAATGAGCCTTATGTCTTTGCAATCCTTCGACCCTGGGTAGATGTCAACAATGTGGGTAGTTTGATCCTGAATGAATTAGAGGCAAGGTTTGAGTCTCGGGAATTGGCCAGACTCGCTAAGCCTGGTAACTTCTTCGATTTTACCCGCTATCGCCCCACTCTTTACTATCAAGAAGGTATTCGCCAACTATCAATTCCCAACACAACTCTTCGCTACGCAAAAAGAGAAAAAGGCAACGACCTCCTGTTTCTTCGCCTTCTTGAACCTCATGCTTTGGCTGAGGTCTATGTTGATTCTGTGCTACGTCTTCTTAAGACTCTCAAGGTGAAGAAATATTGCCTCTTAGGGAGCATGTATGATGCTGTCCCTCACACGAAACCTCTCATTATCAATGGGGGAGCCATAGGAAGAGAAACGGAGCGAGAACTGAGGAAATCAGGAGCACAGCCGAGTCTATACCGAGGTCCAACAACCATTACCGTTTTGATTACTCAAAAAGCGCCAGATTACGGTATGGAAGCGATCTGGTTTATTGTGTCTTTGCCCCAATATGTGATTTTGGAAGAAGACTATCTGGGAAAGGTACGTTTAATGGAAATTTTAAATCTGCTCTATAACATCCCAATGGACAAAAAGGATTTTGAGAAAGCGGCTGAGCAACGAAGCTTAATAAACCAAAAAGTAGAAAGAACACCAGAACTGAGAAATCTCCTGCCCCAACTCGAAACCCTTTACGAAATTCGAATCAATAGAAAAGAGGGAGAGGGAATGCCTAAGCTATCAGCTGAGATAGAGGAAATTATTTGGAAAATAATGGGTAAAGATTTTGGAAAAGCATAATGAGCCGAGATAAAAAGAAACGGGGAAGAGAGACCCATGAACTCAGAAGATGGGACAAAGAGATCTCAGAGCCAAGAGGCATTTGCTTTAGCGAATAAGGAATATTTAGACGCGAAGGCCGTCATCACTGTTATCGTCCTGACTTTGATCTGGGGTTTTAGTCATCCCACCATCAAATACGCAAACCAAGGTATCTCCCCTGTTTTCGCCTCTGCCCTACGTTCTGTGATTGCATCAATTTTTGGGGTGATCTATTGTGTCAAGAAAGGGGAAAGGCTATTTCATACCGATATCATGCTTTTTCATGGCTTTATCGTTGGTCTATTATTTGGCATGGAATTCGTCTTTCTATATTTAGGATTGCTATATACGGATGCCGCCCGCTCCATAGTCTTCATCAATCTGAGCCCATTCATTGTAGCCTTAGGAGCTCATTTCTTTCTCAAAAGGGACCGATTGACTTTCTTAAAGACCCTGGGGCTTGTTTTGGCTTTTACAGGAGTATTTGTGGTTTTTCATGGAAGACCAAAGACAGCCCATTCGAATATGTTTATTGGTGATATCATGGAGATCCTGGGAGCTTTCTTCTGGGGAGCTACCACTCTATATATCAAGAGGTTTTTGGCAGAGAAGGTTCATCCTATCAATACCTTCCTTTATCAGCTCATCTTTTCGATTCCTGTTCTGTTCATAACAAGTCTCATCCTCGAACCTCGTTGGATTTACAGGATCGATCCTTATATCGCAGGTGCCTTCTTATACCAATCCATTATCGTTGCCTTTATTAGCTTCTTTGTATGGTTCAAACTCATCCATAACTATTCAGTTAGCCGGCTTTCCTCCTTTAACTTCCTCACCCCCATCTTCGGAGTTTTCTCTGGCACACTCCTCCTCAAAGAGGAATTCACTATTTCTTTAATGGTGGGACTCCCTCTGGTCTGTATAGGAATTTTTTTCGTAAACTGGAGGGGCAAATAGCCTTGTGGTGAGCAATCGTAATCTGAAAGAGGCCAGATAAAACCGGAAAGGTTTTGACCTTTTTAAATCCTACCTCTCTCAACATTTCTTTCTGATTAAAAGAAAAAAAATTAAGGTTCCCCTTTTCAAAAAGCTTGAAAAAAATAAAAAGGATAGTTTTGCCCAACCCTGATATTTGTGGATTGAAGTCTACAATCACCATCCTTCCTCCCTCTTTTAAAGCAAGGCAGGATTTTTTGAGAACACCCAATCGCTTTTCCTCAGGAATCTCGTGAAGCCCAAACGAATTGAAGATCCCATCGAAATAGTTCTCGTAATCCCATGGCTGGGTCACATCCTTTTGTTGAAAAATCAAATTCCCTAAATTTCCATATCGGCCCATTGCTACCTCCACCATCCTTTTGGCCAAATCCATTCCAACCACCCCGCCTTTCGTTCCAACTGCCCCTGCTATCCAGGAGGCAACTCTTCCTGTTCCTGAACAGAGGTCCAAGATCTTTTCTCCCTTTTTAGGATTGAGGATCTCAATGGCCCTTCTCAAAAACTTGGAATAAAGTTCAATAGTGAGGATATCGAGGATGAGGTCGTAGTAAGGAGCAATCTTTTCGAAGAAATCAATACGATGATGAGTCAATGTCAAATGTCATCCTTCGACAGGCTCAGGATGAAAACATAGTGAGCAGAGTCGGAAACAAGAGCACGGTGAGACTTCGGCTTGACCCTTCGATAAACTCAGGGCGATCATGGTGAGCTTGTCGAACCATGGACTTTGAACTTTTGTTTTGGTTTTCCATCTAAGCCGGATCACCCTTTTTCAAGTGTGATTTTTACCCCCTCTTTCACTTTTCGAAAGACTTTGGGATCAGACAGAACCTTCCCAATGATAGTCACAGCACTGGCTGCCCGAATCTCATCCCCTCGGCTTGCAGGGGTAGGGCCAAAAAAGATGCAGAAGGCACGGCCTGTTGGCCAATATCCCAACTCTCCGGACGAGACCACCTCCTTCGCTCCTTCCTCCAGGCCTGCTTTAACTGGGATGGTGAAGTAGACTTCCTCTCCCCAGAGGTTGGTTTTCGACTCAATGGGTAATGCCTCCCAAATCAACTGAGCGGTTTTCGACTCATTGAGTTTAGCTTCAACTTCCAAATCATTGACGAGAATTCTAATTCCTCTTTCCATTTTCTACTCCAGCTGTTTCGATAGGGCTAAATTCATTATAAAGAAGCTCATGCTCTCCTTCAGGGGAAAGGTTGTTCGGGAAAAAGAGGATCTCCCGATCCATCTTTTGAGCTTCCCTTTCTAAGGGTAGGAATCGATGGGTCTGTATTCTCAATAAATAAAAACTGAGGATCACCAGAACATAACTTGAGAGCTCCCTCAATACCGTATAGATGAAATCAGCTTTCAGGCCAAAAAAGAAATATTTTTCTATTAAAAGCCAAAAGCTTTTGACAAGGAGGCCTAAGGTGAGGAGCTGTAAAAACCGTTTGGTCTTCGTGGCATTCTTAGCTAAGGAGTGGAGGTATTGATCATGGAACTTCTTAAAGTTCTTCCAACTGTTTGAAAGATTCCTTAGGAGTTCCTGAGAGATCCTTTCGTCCCCTCCATAAATCTTTAATCGCACTTGTTGATCCCCACGAAAAAGAAGATAACGTTTTAGCAATTCCTCTCTTTCTGAAAGGAAAGTCTGATTTCTTTTGAGCCCTCGATACAGAACAAATCCCATAACGAGGAGAAGGAAAAGGGAAATTCCTTCATTCAAAAATTTGATCCACATCAGCTCGTTCATCTCTGTGACATCTACGATCTATTGATCAGACTGGCCATATAGCCTGCACCAAATCCATTGTCGATATTGACCACCGCCACTCCTGAGGCACAGGAATTGAGCATAGCAAGAAGTGCCGTAACCCCACCGAAACTTGTCCCATATCCAACACTTGTGGGGACCGCAATCACGGGTCGGTCCACCAATCCGCCCACAACACTGGGAAGCGCTCCCTCCATTCCGGCCACAACGATGAGGACCCGTGCGGATTCCAATTTCTCTCTCTCAGAAAGCAATCGGTGAATCCCTGCGACACCTACGTCGTAAAGGGTATCCACTCGATTCCCCATAAACTCTGCCGTAACAGCGGCTTCTTCAGCCACAGGGATATCTGTTGTCCCGGCGGTGATGATAAGGATCGTGCCTTTCCCTTCAACCTTCACTGGATGGATGAGGTAGGTGAGGACCTTTGACCGGAGATAGTATTGGCTCTTCGGAAAAACCCTCTGGATGGCTTTGGCCTCCTTCTCCGCTAAACGTGTGATAAGGATGTTCTGACCTTTTCGCTTTAACTGCTTCATGATAGAAAGGATCTGTCCAGATGTTTTTCCTTCTCCCCAGATCACCTCTGGGAACCCCTTACGAAGGCTTCGATGGTGGTCGATCCTACTAAAACCCAAGTCTTCAAAGGGAAGAGACTTCAATTGAACCATGGCCTCATCAATGGAAGTTTTTCCTGACCTCACCCTTTTTAAAAGAGACTCCAGTTTTCGAATATCCATTTTATAATTTGTAAATTTTTACATTAGCACCATTGGAAGGGGTTTTAATTCTCTACGGATAGGATCGAGGATCAAACCAAAGGCCTCAATGGTCGTAGCACCTAACAAAAATATTCCTTTTTCACCAAACACAACAGGGGCTGCCCTTATCTTACCCTGGTATTCAAAGTAAGCATTCCCAATTGGTTTTTTAATGATCTCACCGTTAGCGAGGATAAATTCCTGAGAAGAAGTCGGCTTAATACCAAGTGCTTTTAACACATTCTGTGGGACAACAGAATAAACTGCTCCAGAGTCAACGAGAAATTCACACTCTTTCTTCCTCTTAGGGTGTTCCGGATTAATTACTTTTACCTTCAAAAATGTAATGGCCACGAAAAAACCCCTTACCACTTCTCTTTAAAATTATTCTATTCAGTCTTCCGATGAAAAGTCAAGAGTAGCAAATTAAGATTTTCACGGCCGTGGCAGGTTCAAAGGTTGAGAGGATGGATTGCAAAGATGGATATTCACAATTGATTATGCACCAGTCCCATTGTTCTGTGGTGCATTTTGAGGGTGGTGCATAAGTTCTTTAGCAGATTGATTCTTGGCTACAAGCCGCGCCCGAGCATGTTGAATCGCCTCGTGGAGTTTTTTCTGCAGCAATTTGCGCGGCAGGACCTTGATCCAATAAGATGCCACGCGGATGCCGCTTTTCTCGAGTTCCAGGAGTTCTACAGTTTCCTTTTTCCTCCCCGCACAAAGAATCAGTCCAATCGGTGCCTCTTCCTCTGGCTTTTGTTCATACTTAGCAAGCCATCTCAGGTAGAGCTCCATCTGTCCCTTATCTGCCGGTCGAAAATCGCCGAGCTTAAGATCTATTGCTACAAGACGACGGAGGCCACGATGGTAGAAAAGCAGGTCGAGGTAATAATCATCATTATCCACCTGGATACGTTTCTGTCTTGCAACGAAGGTGAAGCCGACTCCGAGTTCGAGGATGAAATTTTCCATCTCACGCATGATTGCATCTTCGATGTCCTTTTCGAGGTAACGATCTTTGAGACCAAGAAAATCGAGGAAATATGGATCGCGAAAGACCAGATCCGGCGTGAGCTTATCGTCAGCCCTGAGCTTATCCAGTTCATGCCAAATCAATTCGTCAGGCTTCTTGGAGAGGGCCGTGCGTTCGAACAGCATCCCGGAGATCTTCTTTTCCAACGTTCGAGTGCTCCAACGCTCAATGCGGCACATCTCTGCGTAAAAGTCACGCTTCAGTGGATCATCCAAAGCGATAATGTACCGAAAGTGTGTCCAACCTAATTATGTACTCAGTGCGTTCACAATTCTCTCATCGGGGAATGTTTCGGCAAATCGGATCATATGCCATAGGTTTCGAGTGGAAAATCCCTGCCCAAACTCAGCAGTTAATTCTCTACTCACTGCGGAGACAATTTGTTCCCCATATCCGGCTCGCTTCTCTTTCAGGATGTCCTGACGGATTCGTTGGCCGATGCGCCAGTAAAGCAAAACCAGCGCCGAATTTACCTGCCGCGCCACATCCTGCCGTGCTGCTTCAATCAGTTCACGCAAGTCCTTCAGCAAGCCTTTGGAAGAAACTGTTTTCATCCTTATCCGCATCCCCAAATCTCAGCCAGTTTGGCTTGAATCTTTTGCTTGTAAATTCTGATCAGCCTCTTATTTGCCACCACCAACTCCCGCTTCTACAATCCAATGTGGTACTTAACGCTGTGGAAATATGAACCCGTCCCCAATTTCCAATTACTAGCTTCACTTGGATCGTATTCATTTTGTTTCGATGAAATAATGCTCTCGGGGAAATGTTATCCCCGCCAATGCAAGCCTTTTCGCTTGAGGACTGGTTCGTTGGAACGAGACACGTCTGGATGAAACCCAAATGTAAGGAGAATCCCTTTCTGTTATGCCCATCAAATTGGGGGCTTTGTTATCTAACCAGTTCTTGAGCCAGGCAAGTTTCTCAACTATTTTGGGTATTTGATTAGCATCTGCTGGATGCACTTCTACCCAAATAGCTTTATCTGTATATTCCGTTTTCTTAATGCCAATGCCATAATCCCAACGCGGTTGGTCACGATACAATCCTGCTAATGCGGAATCGAGATTCAGACTGCCACTTATTTTCCTGGGATCTTGACACGACAATCTGTTGCGGTCTCTTTCTAAGAGAGCTTGAAGTCCAGGCTGATAGGCATCTCTCACGTCATTTGAACTTCTCACAGCATGATTAAAATTCATGATCTTCTCAGCTTTGAGCATTAACCACTTTTGACACTACCTCAGCCACATGTCCGCTAAATTCACTGAGTCCGCCCCACCCCGCCTCAGATATTTCAGATGACCCCGGGTCAAGACCAGAGATATCCCGTGTGCAACCCGTCTCCAGATTGAAATAATACACTTTGGCAATTTTCCCAAGAATTGCATCTGCCATTTCTTTCATAGGTAGTGTTTTTCTCGTCTGGAAAATATCGAGAATCCGGATTGAAGGTGCCTGATGCTCCCGGATTACCTTTAATGCCCATACGACGTCGAGGACATGGGGCGAATGCGTTGAAAGACAAACTCGATAGCCTCTTGCGAGAAGATCGAGGATCAACAGCAAGACGGCAGAAATAGCATTGGGATGTAGGCCAGTTTCAGGTTCTTCGATGACAACCCATTCAATGTCTTGACGTCGAGAAACCTTGGTAGGCGGAAGAAGCCAATAAAATCCCATCAATAAAGGGACAAACTCACGCTGTCCAGCAGACCAAACCATAAAAGGCAAAGTAGCCTCAGTCCCTTTAGCTTTGAGAACAAGACTTTTCTGAGCACCATGTGTATCTACCCGCAAACCAAAGCCACAGAATACTGTGTGGTTTAGTATCTTTCGGAGTTCGTTCTTAAGACGGCGTGTTTGCGGAAAAATTTCACCTCCTTCAATACGACCCCACCCGGTTTCCATAAGCAATCGGATTTTTTCACTAAAATCACGTACAGAGAATGGATCACTGGCCCCATAATCAGAAAAGGGCCGCGGCCATCCTCTTCCAAGTGTTAGTACTCTTTGAGCAGGAATAAAGAAAAGGGATTCTGTTTTAGCTCTTCTTCGACGTTGTATGAGAGTGGATAAATCAATGGGATCACCGTTATAGATAATAGCACTCTGATTATCTACATCGCGCCATACATCTCTCATCCCTTCGCCAAGATAAATATCAAGAAAATGGCGGATATCTTTATTCCAAATAAGACCATGTTTTCGTAACTCGTCAATCACATATCCCGTATCCACCAGAAGCCTAAGAAATTGAAGAAAAATGCTCTTCCCCGTTGCCTGGGGGCCAACAAGGACGGTAAGATCTCCGAACTCAATATCCGCGTCTTTGATCTGCCCAACGTGCTTTAAGTGCAATCTTACATTATTCATAAAAATACTCTCCTTTATCACTCTATTTATTATTGTATGTAATCCATAATCTCTGCCACTGTGTTCAAAATCCTCCTCTAAAAATTGAGAGGAACCTCAAATTTCTTTAAGGTTTCTTAAACAACTTAAGTACGTCCCCAGGGTTTCCCCCTAAAAAAGATATTAACTTTGGAAAGTAAACGGAGGAATAGGTGAGTAACATTTATTTACCTATAATAGAAAGAGAAAATACCTCTTTGGCTAATTATATTTCAGGTTTAAAACCTTTATTAATTGCAAATTTCCAAATTCTTTCCATTTCATTTTTTAACCATGGATTCATTTTCCTTCCGAGTTTAAGCCTCTCGATAACCTGATATGAGATTCCTCTCGAACGACTATCTAAATATCCATTTCTGACAGCCCACTCTACTAAATCATGCCAAACCTTCCAGTTATCTGAAACTGAAAGTACATTTTGAGGACTGAATAAATCGATTTGCTGGATTTTAATTTTACTGGTTACCCTTGAAAAGTCTAAATTCCCTTGAATATCCTTCCCCCCAAAGGGTGCGCTTTTCCCATGTCCATTTTTCTTGTTTATTTCGAAATTTTTGTCATTTTTTCGACCCTCTCCCCTTTGGTACATTGATTCGTAATGGGAATAAGTTTCTGTTTTCCTCTCACCCTCTGCCGAAGTAAAGACGGGTTCCTCTTGATTTTCCGATTGTCTCGGTGCCCTCTCGGCCCTCTCGCCTCCCTCTTCCCTCTCGGGTCGGACCAAGCTAACTTATCATCATTCAAGCAGATATGTCCCAAAAGTATGTGTTTTT
>Ga0194125_10007378_pt1 | contig 15861 bp, 12 predicted proteins | sample TA2KigC250mmetaG_FD_148626 | JGI IMG/M metagenome (GOLD analysis project Ga0194125, IMG submission 148626) | Freshwater microbial communities from Lake Tanganyika, Tanzania - TA2015034 Kigoma Deep Cast 250m | ecosystem: Environmental > Aquatic > Freshwater > Lake | place: Tanzania: Lake... | reverse complement strand
GCCGAGCAAGCGCGGGACATGCTCGAAAAGGAGTTTCACCTCAAGACGCTGCTGGTCACCGAGCAATCGGACGAACGAGAGCGCGAGGCGGCCCGGCGGCTCGGCAAGCCCGGCAGTCCTTACGAGGCGGTGGTCAGCGTCTTGATGCTGCGGGAAGGATGGGACGTGCCCGCCGTGTCGGTGATCCTGCTGCTGCGCAAGTTCTCCTCACGCGTGTACGGCCAGCAGGTGGTCGGCCGCGGCTTGCGGCTCAACGTGCGCACCGAGGACATCCAGGAGATCTGCGCGGTGGTGGATCACGAGAAGCTCAAACACGCCTGGCTGTGGGAAATGGTGGGCGCGAAAGTGCGCACCGGCGTGGATCAGATGAGCCTGTTCGGCGATGAAGACCTGCCGCCCAAGCGCAAGCCGCAGTTCGTCGCCAAGCCTGAATTTCTGATCGAAGTTCCAGCGCCGGTCGGGGGCGAGGAAACCGACTTCGATGATGACGAGATAAAACAAATCAAAGTCGAAACCAGCGACTACCCAGGTTGGCAGAAGCTGATCGCCGGCTTCGACTACGTGATCGAGACCGAGATCACCCGCGTCGAGATCGCCAGCGTCGAAGGCCGGCCGCTGGACGGTTCCGGCTTCCGCGAAATCCGCGAAGCGCCAGCCCGTTACGTGGTTCGCCGGACGCCTGACGAGATCAACGACCCGGCCGAGTTGGCCGAGCTGCTCAAGAACAGCGTGCGCGACATCGCCGCCGACCTGTTGGCCGAGGAGGGGATCGGCTCGCACGAGCTGGGCTACCTCTACGGCGTGCTGATGGATCACGTCAGCCAGCAGATGCTGGAGGGCAAGACGGTCGGCACGGCGGGCGTCGAGGCGCTACGCCACGCGCTCAACCGCCGCCACCAGATGGCCGCGAACTTCAAGAGCCGCCCCGGACTCGTCGCCAGCATCGTCAAGTATAAGCCGGGGGCGCGCCATGCCAACCAGTGAACGCGGAGACTTCGAGAACCCCACCAAGAGCGCCTATTCCGTCGAACGCTACGATTCGTTGTGGGAACTGGCCTACATGAAGCGGCTGGAGCGGGACAAGACCGTCGCCAGGTGGACGAAGAACCACGGCATCACGATCCAGTACGTCACCGAAGCCGGCAACGTGCGCGGCTACCGGCCGGATTTTCTCCTCGAGCGCATTGATGGGGGCAAAGAACTGCACGAAATCAAGGGCGGCCAATACCTCAACAACCTGGACACGATCCGCAAGCATGAAGCTGCCAAAAACTGGTGCCGGAAGCGGGGAATGAGTTTTGTGGTAGTCACAAAATAGAAAAGAGGCATCATGGGTCTTCGACGCACCATCCAAAACCATCCCCACCTCCTCGAACGCCTCTGGCAGGCCGCCGAGTGGGCGCTGCACCGGCTGAACCCTTTCTTCGCCCGCGTCGGCTACTCTCGCGCGGCTAGAGTCATCCTGCCCTTCGAGGACCTGGGCAAGAAGCTGGTCTTCGATTGCCAGTTGTGCGGCCAGTGCATCCTGCACTACACCGGCATGACCTGTCCCATGACGTGCCCCAAGAACCTGCGCAATGGGCCGTGCGGCGGCGTGCGTCTGAACGGCCATTGCGAGGTCAAGCCGGAGATGCGCTGCGTCTGGGTTGACGCGTACGAACGCTCCCAGAAGATGCCGCTCTGGGGCAAGGAGCTTCTGACCGAGCAGCCGCCGGTCAACTGGCAGCTCAAGGGCACGTCATCGTGGATGAACCTGCTGAGGGGCGTTGATCGGCGGCTGCGCCAACGCCGGGCGACCGAAAATCGAAACGACCGCCCCTGATCTCACCTCCGCGTCAATCCCCACATGAACGCCGCCCCCGCGCCGATGAGCAGCGCCAGACTGGCCGCCTCGTTCGCCGGCGCCAAGCGGAGCAGCACCCCCGCCACGAGCAAGCCAACCCCCAGTGTCGTCCACATCTGCCGATCCACCGCGCGTTCGATTTGCCGCAGGGCGCGCGCGTGATCGTGCGCCAGCGAGGTCTGCACCGTCAAGTCCCCGCGCTCAGCCTGGGTCAGCAGACGATCCAGATGGTCTGGCAGCCGCGCCAACACCCGCAGCCACCGTAACGCCAGCTCCAGATTGCCGCGCCAGTCTTGGGTCAGCTCGCCGACGGCCAACCGTTTGGCGAAGGGCAGCGTGGCCGCCCAGGGGTCGAATTCCGAGTCGAGGCTGGTGGCCAGGCCCGACAGAATGGCAACCGCGCGCATGGCGAAGAGCATATCGGCGGGAAACTGGAACGGCATCTCGTAGATCAAGTCGCGATACTCGCGCAGCATGAACCCGGCCTGCTCGAAGGCCACATCCCGCAATTGCCCCATGCGCACTCCACTGAACCGCTGGAAGAGGGTCTCGTGGACCTCTTCCAGGCGCTTCAGATCGGCGTTGGGCAACAGAACGCCTGCGTCAACATAAGATTGCACCATCTCATGGGCATCGCGCGCCGCGAGGGCCATCAGAAACTTCCGCAGGCCAGCGCGCAGCGCTTCCGGGATCACTGCAACCATGCCGAAATCCACGAAGACGATCTTGAACGGCCGGGACGCGTCTGGGGGCGCGGCAGGATCTGGCTCCAGGGGGTGTAGAAACAGGTTGCCTGGATGGGGATCGGCGTGAACGAAGTGAGAGACGAAAATCTGTCGGAGGTAGATGTCGTACAAGCGCTGCGCCACCTCGCTGCGGCGGATGCCGGCCGCCGCGATCGCCGCGAAGTCGGTGATCTTGATCCCGGCGACGTCTTCCAGGGTCAGGACGCGACGGGTTGTGGTCTCCCAATAGACCTTTGCGATGTAGATGCCGGGATCGGCGGCGCAATCAGCGGCGAAACGCTCGCAGTTGCGGCCTTCCTGGATGAAGTCCAGCTCGCGACGCGTCGTGGCGGCGAACTCATCGTAGAGTCGCCTCAGATCCACGCGCGCCGCGATTGGGCGATACCAGCCGAGCCAGTGGGCCGCCAGCCGGATCGCCGCCAGATCGGTCTCGACCAGCGTCTCGATGCGCGGCCGCTGCACCTTGACCACCACTTCTGGCGCGTCGGCCGCAGCTGCGCGCAGGCGCGCTCGGTGTACCTGTGCGAGTGAAGCGGCGGCCACTGGTTCAGCCGCGAACCAGGTGAACACCTGGTCTGTGGGCTTGCCGAATTCGGCCGCAATCACGCCCAGGATATCTGCCAGCGTCTCGGCTGGCACTTCATCCTGCAGCCCGGCCAGCTCCGCGGTGATCTCTGCCGGAAGCACATCCACGCGGATGCTGAGGAACTGCCCCAGCTTGATCAGCACGCCGCCGTAACGGATCGCCAGCCGGCGATAGCGCTGCGCAATCTGTCGCCAGCGTGTCAGTGAACCTTGCCGCGCCTTTGGCCCGATCAGCGGCAACCGGCCGGCGATCAGCTCCCACCAGATGAACGCCAGGAACGCGCTCGCGAAAAAGGCCGCGACGCGCAAGTAGCGCGGCCAATCGCGGCGGGTCTCGGACGACGCAGCCGGCGCGACAATCAGCTGTTGCAAGACCTGTAGTTTCCGACTAACGAGCGACTCAAAAATTGACATAAGCCGGGCCTTTGCATCTCGCGATATAGCAGTGAGCCTACTATACCACAAGATTGTCTTGCAACCGTTTTGCTCCCGGTGAATCAGGATGGTATAATCTTTTCCGATGACTGGCATCCACCTGGGGAGAAGCTCATGAGCGATCGAGTCATAGTTCAGCGTGTGCAGAGCGCAGCCGAGGCGCAGCGCGCCTTTTGCTGCATGGCCGAGGCGCCGACCCCCTGGCCCGCGGCGCTGAACGTCTGCCGCACCTGGGTTTCCGACAACCTGGGCCGCTATGTCGAAGGTTTCCACCTGCAAGACGAGCGCGGAGTCGCCGTCGGCCAACTCTACTATGCCCCGGCTGAACGCGCCCTGATCCCTTACGAGATCGAGCCAGGGGTGGCCGTGCTCTACTGCGAGTGGGTGCAGCGCCGGCGCCAGAAACAGGGGCTGGGCCGACAGCTCTTCGCAGCATTCGAAGCCGATGCGCGCGCGCAGGGCAGCAAGGGCATCCTGGTAGAAGCCACCGACCGCGAAGACCAGATGCACTATCGCCACTACCTGGTCCGTGGCTTCCAGATCGTGCACGACGCCGGCTCGCGCAAGCTGCTCTATCTGCCCTTGAGCCAGCCGCAGGTGAGCGCCCGGCCGCTGACGCCGACCATTCGACCCCGCCGCGGCGCACCGGTGGAGGTGTTAGTGCTGGCGGGTTATCTGTGCCCCTTCGAGACCGCAGCCCAGATGGCCGTGCTCGACGTGGCGCGCGAGTTCGGTGAGCGTGTGGTCTTGCGGGAAGAGGCCCTTTCGCCTGAAACGCTGCGGCGCTACGGTGTGGCCTACGGCATCTTCATCAGTGGCCGGCCCAAGTTGAGCGGCGCGACGACTGAAGAGGCTATTCGACAGGCCATCGCCGAGGAACTCTAGCGTGTCTGCGCCTATCAGCCATCTGGCCGCGGTGCTGGAGTCCGGCCAGTTCGCGGTCGCGGCCGAGCTGTCGCCTCCCAAGGGGGTTGACGTAACGGGCATCGCGCGCGACGCTCGCACCTTGAAAGACTATGCGGATGCGGTGAATGTGACCGACAACCAGGCCGCGAGCGTGCGCATGGCGAGCATCCCGGTGGCGGCCTTGCTCCTGCGACACGGCGTCGAGCCGGTGGCGCAGATGACTTGCCGCGACCGCAATCGGCTGGCCATGCAGGCCGATCTGTTGGGCGCGGCCGCACTGGGCATTCGCAACATCTTGCTGCTCAGCGGCGATCACGTCGTCTGGGGCGACCATCCCGAGGCGAAGAGCGTCTATGACCTGGACTCGATGCATCTGCTGCGGATGGCTCATAACATGACGTGGCATGGCATCATGGACAATGGCCGGCCGCTGAGCTCGGCGCCGCAGTTCTTTATCGGCGCGGCAGCCAATCCCTTTGCGCCGCCGCAGGATTTTCGGCCCCAACGCCTGGCCAAAAAGGTCGCGGCCGGCGCGCGCTTCGTGCAGACTCAGCTCATCTACAACGTCGAACGCTTCAGGACCTTCATGGCGGCCGTGCGTGACCTGGGCTTGCACGAGCAGGTCTACATCCTGGCTGGGGTCGGTCCGGTCAAGTCGGCGGGGCAAGCCAACTTCATGGCCACGAAAGTCGCAGGCATGGAGGTGCCGGACGCGTTGGTCCAACGGATGAGCAAGACCCCGAAGGCCGCGCAGCCAGAAGAGGGCATCCGCATCTGCACAGAAATCATCAAGCAGGTGCGGGAAATCCCAGGGGTGGCTGGCGTTCACATCATGGCTGTGCACTGGGCCGAGGCTGTGCCCGAGATCGTGACCAGAGTCGGGCTTTATCCCCGGCCGCCGCGGCGTGACGGATGAGAACATTGAACCCCACCGAGTGCCAGGCATCCTCTCCGATGCCTGGCACTCGGTGGGCCATTTGCAGGACAGTCGCTCATGCCGTGTGCGGCGCCACGGCGCAGCCTCCCCGTGGGACGGCGGATGAAAACGTTCGTAGTAACGACTTCAGTCGTTCGGCGCGGGCCACGGCGACTAAAGTCGCTACTACGAACCCGCCCATTTTCAGGACAGACTGAGAGGTGAAAACATTATGCTCATCAAAGATCTGATGACCCCAAACCCGATCTGTGGCCGGCCCGATATGCCGGTCACCGAAGCCCAGGCGCTGATGCAGCAGCACAACTTCCGGCATCTGCCCATCCTGGATGCCGAGGGCAAGTTGGTGGGGTTGATCACCCAGCGCTCGCTGGCGCATGCCATCCCATCAGACGTCAGGCAGTTCAGCCCCTTCGTGATCAATTACGTCCTGGCCAGGGTGAAGGCGCAGAATATCATGGTCAAAGACGTGATCACGATTGACGAGAATGTCGCCATCGAGGAAGCGGCGCGCCTGATGGCCGATCGCAAGATCGGGTGTCTGCCGGTGATGCGCGAGGGGCGCTTGATCGGGATCATCAGCGATCACGACCTGTTCAAGGCGATGGTGAACCTGCTGGGCGCGCGTCGCGCGGGGCTGCGCGTGACGGTTTTGCAGCCCGATCGCGCGGGAGAGGTCGCACGCATCAGCGGCGCGATCGCTGAGACGGGCGGCTATCTCTCGGTGTTCGTCACCTATCCAACCTCTGACCCGGCGGTCTGGTCTTCAGTGGTCAAGGTGACCAACGTCCCGGAAAATGTCCTGGTGGAAACCCTCAGCCGCTTGCCAGAGCTGCGCGTGCTCGATGTGCGGCAAGGATAGACTGCGCCGGCTCGGGCGGAGCGGTCTGAGTCGCATGCCAACACTCACTTCATCGGAGGAAAACAGTGGATATCCAGAAGCTATTCGACAATGATGTGCCTGCATGGTTGACAGCCAATGCGGCGACAGCCCGACGGGTCGGCGCGAAGTACGGCTTCAACATCACCGGCGATGGCGGCGGGAAGTGGTTCCTGGACCTTTCCAGCACTGGCCCGCAGATCGAGCGGAGCGCCGGCCAACGGGCTGACTGCACCATCACGATCAGCGCGGCCGATTTCGAGACCTTGTGGGGCAACCTGGCTGCGGGCGAGTCGCTCTATTACAGCGGCCGGCTGTGGGTCTCGGGCGATGAGATGTTGGCGCTGAATCTGCGCGACGTCTTGCAAAGGATCAAGACGGCCGTCGGCTGAGCCATACCAGCGCCGACCCTGAAACCGTCAAACCCTTGACAGAGGAGACTGCCAATGGACATCCAGAAGCTATTCAACGAGGACTTACCAACCCGATTGGCCGCCAATCCAGACGCGGCGCGGCGGATCGGCGCGAAGTATCAGTTCAACATCACCGGCGAAGGCGGCGGCCAGTGGTTTCTCGATCTTTCGAGGACCGGCCCGACGATAGAGGCAGGCAATCCCGGCAAGGCTGATTGCTCGATCACGATCAGCGCGGCTGACTTCCAACAGCTCCAGCAGAACCCGAACAGCGGCATGCAGATGTACTTCTCGGGCCGGCTGCGCGTCGCCGGCGACGAGATGCTCGCGATGCGGTTGCAGGACATCTTGCGCGGGCTGTGACCTGAGGTTGCGGTTAAGACTGAGGGAAGCCGAGCGCCTCCCTCAGCGGTTATCTGAAGGTTAGAAACGGCTGCAGCGATGGCGAAGCCTGCCTGCACAGGCCCGAAGCCGAGTGCGGTAGTTTCTATCGCTGCAGGAAGCACTCGATCCCCGTTACAATCCCCGCGACAACCTGTTCCTGACGCTGGGTGAGCAGTTCCCGATCGGCCTTCAGGAACCCAATCTCGATGATCGCGGCAGGGGTGTCGGCGGCGATCTCGCGAAAAGCGTGGTAGCCGCGCATATCGTAGGTGATGGTGTCGGGATGGGGCTTGAGGCCGGTGGCAAACGTGTAGCGATCCCACAGGCAAGCGGCCAATTGACTCGATGCCCGGCTGCCGCCGGCCAGACTGGCGACCTTGAAGCCGCTGAGCTCCACCTGGCACGAATCCGCGTGGATCGAGACGAACGCATCCCCGCGATAGCCGCGCAGTCGGCCGTCGAACTCCTGTAGCAGGTCCACGGCCGCGCCCCGGCGTCTGAGCGCCTGCACGACCGCTTCGGCAACCGCCTGGTTGACGGCCGCCTCGGTCAGGCCATCGGGGCACACCGCGCCGGAGTCGTTCCCGCTGTGCCCTGCGACAATGCCGATGCTGCGGTCGGTGAGGGTCTGCGGCGGCCCGAAGATGAGCGCCAGCCAGAGGGGACCCTGGCCGTCACGCGCCATCTGCCACAGCGACCAGACGCTAGCCGCCACGGCCAGCGCGATGATCAGCAGCAGTAACCGCTGCACACGCCGCACAGCCGTCCGCCTGATGTCGGCGCGCCGGCCCTGCCCTGCAGGCCGGCGCGCCGACCTGCCCTGCCGGGGAGGCGAGTGGCCAGGGCTGGCGCTGCGGCGCGGCATCGCTGCTCATCTCTCCGTTGCGCTACACGTCCAGGTTGCGCACCTTCTTGGCGTGCGTCTGGATGAATCGCTTGCGGGGGGCGACTTCGTTCCCCATCAGCATGTCGAAAGTACGGTCGGCGGCCGCGGCATCCTCGATCGTCACCTGCAGCAAGACCCGGTTGGTCGGGTTCATGGTCGTTTCCCAGAGTTGCTCTGGGTTCATCTCGCCCAAGCCCTTGTAGCGCTGAAGGGCGACCCCCTGCATCCCGCCTAGCTCGGTCACGATGGCTTCACGCTCAGCCTCAGTATAAGCGTAGCGTTCCTCCTTGCCCTTCTTGATCAGGTACAGCGGCGGCTGGGCGATGTAGAGATGGCCGTTCTCGATGAGCTGCGGCATGTAGCGGAAGAACAGGGTCAGCAGCAGCGTGCGGATGTGGCTACCGTCCACGTCGGCATCAGTGTTATGACAACAAATCCCGCCGCGACCACAGATGAAGGTCTCGTCGCCTGTCACCGAGAAATCGTAGACCTTACGGCCGCTGGCCGGCGACTGGCGCACAGCGCGCACTGGAAGACCGACCAACTCGCCGATGAGCGGTTGGGCCAGGCGTTTGCCGCCAGCGCCGCGCGGGGTCGCCAGCCAGGCGCGGACTGCGTCTGCCTGCACATGATCCCGCCAGGCAGACTCCAGATACTGGATTGCATCGCGGCTGCCCACGGTCAGGTGATACGCCATCCGGCGCGTGATGATCGGTTTGCCCCGGATCATGCCGCTAGGTCGGCCGGTCGGCGGATATTCACTGAGCGAAACGCTGATGCCGTGCATCAACAGCAAGTACATGAGCTGATCCGCCAGGGTCTCTGACGTGGTGACGAAGGATACCTGCCTGGTCGCCAGTGTGCCGTCACCGAGGAAATAGCCGCGCAAGAAAGCCAATTGCAACGCTGCAGGGACATTGAAGACCAGATCGGGGATATGCTTCCGGCCCGCATCGGTACCATCGAAATCGAAAAGCAAACGGAAGGCGGCGGTCACAACTCGGTTGAGAATTCGCAACTCGGCGGCTCGTCCATCCTGGCCACGATACAGCGTCGGAGTCACGCCGAATACCTGTTGGATTGCCGTCACGAGTTCTGGCACAAGTGCTTCATTGCGTTTGCCGATCGCCAGGCGCACGCCATTCCGGTTGCTCAAAGCGCCTTCGGCCACAAAGAAGCCCAGCAGGAACAGCAAAGATTCGTTCACCGGCAGGTAGCGTCGCACAGCCTGATCAGCATAGTGACGAGGCGTGAGGGTCACAGCATCGCTCAATCCAGCCAGCGCATCCAGCGTCAGCTCACTCAGCGACACATAATCACGCACGCGATTGCGCGGCGCCGCGCGGTACTGCGTCTTCCAGATCAGATCGAGCTTACTATCGCCCACAATCACCTGCGGCAAGAGCGCATCGGCGTCCAAGCCCAACGTCTCCACATAGCGTTGGAAGTGCGTTAGCGTTGGCCGCTGCTCGCCGCGCTCCCAGGCATAATATGTCGCCGGTTGGCGGATGCCCACGGCTGCACAGATTTCCTGCTGACTCAACTCGACCCCTTGTCGTTTCTGCTTCAACAGCATCCCCACCGCTGCTGGAATTTGTACGCGCGGTTCCACCATATCCGGCCAATTCGCGTAATCGGCCCGTACTTGCGCCTTGTACCATTCTTCCACCCCAGCTCCGCGGACGACAATATCGCTATCCATTGCCGGACCGAGCGCCACAAAGGACCGCAACAGATCAATCTGCTGTTCTGATCTTGGGCTCATCGGCAGGCGCGCAGGTGCAACCAATAGATCGCCCGGTCGAATCTCGGCCCCGCGCTTCAGCACAGCCTGGCCATCTGTGCCTGCCACAAACACGCTATGTTCACCTGTCACGCGCACTCGCCGACCATAAGCGGTTTCGATCTCGTAGATCGCCCCTTCGTGATCATGGCGGATCACGCTCTTGATCGGCTTGTAACGCGTCTCGCCTGTCTCAGGGCTAAAGCAGAGCACCTGGTATGCGGAGGGATTGGCGTCGCGCTCGATCAGGGCATCAATAAACGGACCGACTTGCACACACTGCACCTGGCCTTCAGGATCTTTGACAAAGGTCGTTTCCGCGCCATCCACACTCATAATCAGGACGCGGTTATAGCGCAGATTGCCCAGCTCCACGGCGTCGCCGATGCCGCTGCCCAACGCCTGCACCAGCGCCTGGATCTCCCGATTGGCCAACGATTTATCCAGCCGCGCCTTTTCGACGTTGATGATCTTGCCGCGCAGCGGCAGAATCGCCTGGAAGCGACGGTCGCGGCCCTGTTTGGCGCTATTGTGGACGAAAACGCCGGCGGCGAGTGCAAAGTTGTGATAGCGTTCTACGGTCAGGTCGTAGACGTCTTCAGCCTCCACGATCGCTCGCACCGCGACGACCTTGCAATTGACATTTGCAGCCGCCTCGCGGAGTTGCGCTTCATCGCCGCCGTAATAGCTGTGTAATAGATGCGCATAGGAAGGCGACGTTGGCGCGACCTGCAGCCGGCGGGCTTCATATGCCGCCGCGACATCCGAATGGCTGAGCACGCTATTTAGGATCCCAAGCGCTTTTAGTTTCTTCCCTTCTCGAATCGCCGCGCCTTTTTCCTGGCTCGTCGTGGACAGGCGCCAGTTGGCTAACCCGGCCAGAATCCGCTCTCGAACCTCCGGATCAGCCCAGCCGCGCACGCAGGCAGCAACGATTTTCTCGCGGTGTTCTGGGTGCTCGGCCCACCATTCCTGGACGGCGGCTGCATGTCGCTGTTGCTGAGCCTCATCAAGCCACTGCTCTTTGGTCTTCTCGGCGCGCCACTTGCGCAGCTCCACATCTTCCCATTGGGCGAGCGCCTCTTGCCGTCGGGCCTCTCTCGCCTCGGGATGCTCGGCAAAGAATTGACGCGTGCGGTCAGACTGCTCCAACCGGTGCTGTGGATCAGCCCAATACTCGGCCATCAGTTGTCGGGTGCGCTCGCAATACGCCTCGTACTCCTCAGCCGACAGGCCTGCAAACCAGTCCTGAAACGCCTGCAGCAGCTTCTCGTTGAAAGCCTCGTCCTGGCGCTGCAATCGCACACGCTCGCGCATATACTCTCGATAGGCAGGATTCTGCCATTGGAGAATGGCCTGCTCGCGAAGTTTCTTAAGCCTGCGTTCTCGGTATGTGGGGTCCTGCCATAATCGGCGCGCCGTGTCTCCGGCCTGTTCAGAATGTAACTGGGTATGGGCGCGCCACGGCATTCGCAGGATGTTGCGCGGATCATTGTTGCGCTTGTTGAAATCCTGGTGATGGCGCGCATTGCCGACCTTGCGTGTGTAGACGCCGGTGACAAGGTTATACAGGTCCGCCAGGTGGTGCGTGTGCCACCATTCCTGGCGTCCATTCATCCAGACCATCTCATAGCCTGGCCCGGGCAGTTCATCGGCCTCCGTCAGTCGGAGCTTCAGCGGCATCAAGCTTTCGTTCGACTGCAACGCGCTTGCGGCCTTGTATGTCCCGTCTCGCAGCCTGAATGGATGGTCTGGCGTGCAGCGCAAGACCGCGCCGCCATCGAGCGTCACTTCCACGAGCGTCGCGTTCCGTTTCGTTACGCGCGGTTCGATGAGTGGGACGATACGGATGTCACCTTCCTCGTTCGTCGCATACCCAAAGTGCTGAATCCCTAGCGACCAGTCCTCGGCCAACTCGCGCATTGTCTTGCTGATACCGGATGCCAATGCCACCCGTGTGTTCGCCGCCCAACAGCCACCCGCGGAATCTCCCTCCACCACGTAAAGCTCACACTTCGCCGGGTCCCGCTCCGAACAGTCCGCCAGCTTGCCCGGCAGAGTCAGGCTCTCCAGCGCGCTCTTGCGAATCACCAGGTCACGCGCCTTGCGCGCCGCCTCGCGCGCCCGGCTGGATGTGGTGCACTTCTCGACGATCTTGCGACCGTCGCGCGGGTTACGCTCCAGCCACTCCATCAACGCCTCGCCCACCACCGACTCGACCTGGTTGCGGATTTTGTCGTTCAACAGCTTGACCTTGGTCTGCGACTCGAACTGCGGGTCGGGCAGCTTGACGCTGATGATGGCCGTCAACCCCTCGCGCGTGTCATCGCCGGTGAAGGTGAGATCGCCCTCTTTCAGCGACCCCTGGCGCTTGGCCCAGTCGTTGATGGTGCGCGTGATGGCCGAGCGCAGGCCGGTCAGATGTGTGCCGCCATCGGGCGTATTGATGGTGTTAGCAAAAGCGAACACCGATTCATTGAAACCGTCGTTGTACTGGATGGCGGCCTCGATCAGGTTGCCCTCGACCTCCTTTTCTACGTGCACCGGATCGTGAAGCACCTGGCGGTTCTTGTTCAGGTAACGCACGAAGCTGCGCACACCGCCCTCGAAGTAGAAAGACATCCAGCGTGCGCCGTTTTCGGTGCGCTCATCCTGAAACTCGATCGTGAGGCCGCGATTGAGGAACGCCATCTCCCGAAAACGCTGAACCAACGTGTCGAACCGGAAGTTGGTCTCCTCGAAGATCGTCGTGTCGGGCAGGAAGGTGGTCTTGGTGCCCGTGGCGCCATCTTTGGCTTCTCGCAGCACGGTCACATCGGCCTGGGGCACGCCGCGATGATACCGTTGATAGTGTACGTTGCCTTCGACCTGGACTTCGACCTCCAGCCAATCCGACAGCGCGTTGACGGCTGAGACGCCCACGCCGTGCAGACCACCAGAGACCTTGTAGGCGCCGCTGCCGAACTTGCCGCCGGCGTGCAACTTGGTCATCACCGTCTCCAGCGCCGAGCGGCCGGTCTGCTTGTGGATGCCCACCGGGATGCCGCGGCCCCAGTCTTGCACCGTGACGCTGCCGTCCCTGTGGATCGCGATGGCGATGCGGTCGCAGTAGCCGGCCATGGCCTCGTCAATCGAGTTGTCCACGACTTCGTAGACCATGTGGTGCAGCGCCTTGACATCGGTCCCGCCGATGTACATGCCGGGCCGGCGGCGCACCGCCTCCAGCCCCTCCAGCACCTGGATGTCATCCGCCGTATAGTGATTCGGTCTCTCCTGCTCAGCCACAGTCTCTTCTCCTGCCACACCTCGACCGCCGGTCATGGTTGATTCGGCCGCGGTCTATTGTCCATTGTTCTTCATCTGTCGCGCCTGCTGCGCCTGGGCCTTGGCGACTAGCGCCTGCCAGCGCCCTTTCAGGCTGTCATAGAACGTGAATACCGCCAGCAGCATCGCGGTGGACAGGTAGGCGTTCGCCAAAATCCCGGTCACCGCGCCGGTCGGCGTGTCGCCGATCAGCCCCCAAACAGCACGGAACCCGATCACGATCAGGTTGATGACCAGCGCCAGACCCGTCGTCGCAAAACCGCTGCTGCGCACCAGGGTCAGGCTCTGCACGATGCTGCGCCACAGTGGCTGGCGCTCCAGCAAGATGACTTCGCCGACGAAGAACGACGAGGTCAGAAAACCCACCAGCAGCCACAACGTCATCCCGCCGACCAGCATGAACACCACGTTGGCGCCAGAACCGCCAGAGAGCAGCATCATCGAAGCAGCCACGCCAAGCGGAAGCCGCAGCGCCAGCACTGCGAGGCCCAGCAGAAAGCTGAGCGCAGCCAGCCTGGCCAGCAAGGCCAGAAAGCTCACGTCTCCAGGCTGCTGAGCGGCCGTCGCGCTGTTGGCGTTCCGATCGGCCGGCCTGCTGTCTTCGGCCGGGGGCGGGGTCGGCCCATCGCCGGGCCGCGCAGTTGCGCCGGCCGATGCAGGCTTGCCCTTTGTCTCGCCCGTCGCCGAGGACTTGTAACCCATCGCGGCCGCGCGCAGATACAGGGCGGTCCAAACCTGTCCGAGCAACCAGAGCCCGCCCAGCAACAGCAACACCGTCCAAAAGCTGGTGATCTCGATGGCCGCGGGCCGCCACGGCGGCGACGCAACGCGCGCCAGCGGAAGGCTCAAGCCCACCGGCGCCAGGATGATGTCGCTGAAAAACGTCAGCCGCGAGCTCTGATCGGCCACCAACGCGCTGGGCGGATTGAGCCAGCCGCCGGTGAGCGTCTCCGCCAGGTTCACCTGGGCGCCCAGCGCAGCCATCGTATCGCGCACCATGGCGAACATGCCGCTCATGGTCGCCAACTGCGCGGGCGAATAGGCGGCGCGCACCAGCGCCTCCCAAACGGCCAAAAGGCCCTGCAAGAGCTTGCCGATCGCCAGTTGCGGGGCCAGCCAAAGGCTCAGGTCAACGGTCGCAGGAAAAAGGATCAGCCATGGCCGCCTGCTCGCCTGCGTCAGCCCGGCCGTGATCGCATCCAGGATACCGATGCGTTCTGGAATGTCTGATTTCATCGCTTCATTTTACCATAAGTCAGGCCGCATCAGAAACGACAGGGGGTGCGATGATGCAGCAACGACAGTAGGGGCGATCCCCTTCGGCTACGCTCAGAGCTTGCCCTGAACCATGCCCTGAGCGCAGCCGAAGGGGCAGTGAAGGGGCAGGCTCTCGTGGTTGCCCTGAGCAGACGCAGAGCCGGGCCTCTACGCAGATCATTCAGAAGATGTCAGGTTGACGATGCCCGCCTCCCCGCGTTAGAATGCGCCAACAGCGACACGGCGCAGCCTTTTGCCGCACTATGACCATGACCATCATCACTCTGACCACAGATTTCGGCCTGGCCGACGGCTACGTAGGGACCATGAAGGGCGTGATCCTGGGCCTCTGCCCCGCCGCGCGGCTGGTGGACCTCAGCCACGAGATCGCGGGGCAGAACGTGGCCCAGGCCGCGTTCGTGCTGTCACGCGCCGCAACCTACTTCCCCGCGGGCGCGATCCACCTGGCGGTCGTGGACCCCGGCGTGGGCGGCGGTCGCCGGCCGCTGCTCGTGCAAACTCCGCGCGCGTTTTTCGTCGGCCCCGACAACGGCCTGTTCACCTTCGCGCTGGACGAGCCGGGCAGCCAGCCGTGGGAACTGAACCGCCCTGAGTACTGGCTGCCCCGGGTCAGTCGCACCTTTCACGGCCGCGACATCTTCGCGGCGGTCGCCGGTCACCTGGCGCGGGGCATCCTGCCTGAGCAGATGGGCAGGCCGATCAGCAATCCGGTCCGCCTGCCCCTGGCGCTGCCGGTCCGCCATGCGGATGGCCGCATCAACGGCCAGGTGGTGCACGCCGACCGCTTCGGTAACCTCATCACCGACGTGCCGGCTGACTGGGTGGCGGCCGGTCGCTGGCGGGTCGAGGTCGCCAGCCGGGAGATCAATGGCTTGAGCGCAACCTATGCCGACGCCGCGCCCGGCGCGTTGCTGGCGCTGGTGAGCAGCGGCGGGACCGTGGAGATCGCGGTGCGGGAAGGCAGCGCGGCCGATCGGTTGGGGGCGGGGGTGGGCGCAGCCGTCAACCTGGAGCCGTTGGATTGAAGAGGCAACCCTTCCGTTGCGGGGAGTATCGCATCTCCTACGAGCTCGATCACGCCGCCAGCATGGTCAAGATCTACCTGGTCGGCAAGCGCGGGGATGATGAGATCTACAAGTGGCTGCAACGTTTCCTTGGCGCCTGACAGATTCTGGACATCGAGCTGCCCGCGGGCGCCGTGCGCAGCGACACGGTCTTCTACGTCGCCTTGACTGACGGTCACACGGTTCTGTTGCACGTCGAGTTCCAGGGGGAGCGCAGCCCTAAAGGGGGCCTGCGGCTCATAGGCATCAAGCTAAGGTCGTTCTGGTCTCATAGCGCGCTTGTAAGGGGTCTGCGACCCCGCCTTGACCGCTTGTTTGGCCGCTTCTGGCGGGACCGTCGCCAGCAATGGGGCGTCGGCGCTGCTCGACCGGGAAGTACACTGCCTACCGCGAGCAGTTG
>Ga0194125_10007376_pt1 | contig 15866 bp, 14 predicted proteins | sample TA2KigC250mmetaG_FD_148626 | JGI IMG/M metagenome (GOLD analysis project Ga0194125, IMG submission 148626) | Freshwater microbial communities from Lake Tanganyika, Tanzania - TA2015034 Kigoma Deep Cast 250m | ecosystem: Environmental > Aquatic > Freshwater > Lake | place: Tanzania: Lake... | reverse complement strand
AAGTGATTCCTATCGTGGATTTCAACGGCGACGGCAGCGTCGATGGGAAGGACCTGCTTGTCCTGCTCATGCGGTTGGGCGGGCGTGATTCGCTGTGCGACATCGGGCCGTATGCGTGGGGTGATGGCAAGGTGGATGTCGAGGACCTCAAGGTCCTCGCCGAGTACATTGGGCAGGGGTTCCAGGACCCGACGCTCGTGGCTCACTGGGCGTTCGACGAGACCGAGGGCGATATTGCCGCCGACAGCGCAGGCGACAGCAAGGGCAAGAACAACGCCACGGTGATCCGTGGCTCGCTCTGGCGGCCGGAGGGCGGCAGGATCGGCGGCACCCTCGAATTCACTGGGATGGCGAACTTCGCGACGGCCAACTCTCCGCTGAGTCCGGCCGACAACTGCTTCAGCATCCTGGCCTGGGTCAGAGGGGGCGCCCCCGGACAGGTAGTCATCTCGCAGATCAATGACTCCGATTGGCTCATGGCCGATCCCATAAAAGGCACCCTGAGTGCGCATATCCCTGGTGCGCCTGTCATTTCCTCCGATGTCGTCATCACGGACGGCGACTGGCATCGCCTGGGTTTCGTCTCAGACGGGTTCCATCGCGTCCTGTACGCAGACGGCAAGGAAGTTGCCAGGGACAGCCGTCCGGGATTGGCGGGCTCATCGGCGAGAGTGCTGATGGGCGCGGGCAAGAACTTGGCCCCCGGCACCTTTTGGAAGGGCCTGATCGACGAGGTGAGAGTTTACAACCGTGTCGTAAGGCCGTAAGACACACGACCCACTGGGCGAACAGACAAGGGCCGGTGGCCCAAAGGCTGCCGGCCCTTGGGGTACGACGACTCGGGGAGAGGTGAAGTCGGTGCCTGGCACCGATTCTCCTGTGAGGCCGCCGGGCTGGTGCTGGGCGACAAGTTCAAAGCCTGGAAGATCGCGACGCATACGATCACGACGCTGGAGCCCGGCCCTCTGGTGGGCAGCTACGGCGTGAACTACTTCGGACCGTCGCTGCTGGACCCGCGAGTCTGGCGCGGCCGCAAGCTGGACCGATCCGCGGTGCCGGTATTTCTGGACCGGGCGGACTTCTACGTGCAGACCAAGGCCACCGATGCCCCGCCGGAGTATGACGGCCACCTGACCAGCCCGGGCGATATGAAGCGCTCCTGCATCGACCGCCATAACGGTGGGGTCAGCAGCCTGTTTCTGGACTGGTCGGTACGCAAGGTCGGCCTCAAGGAACTGTGGACGCTGCACTGGTCGCCCTGGTTCGACCGCCGCGGCCCTTGGACGAAAGCCGGCGGCGTCCAGCCCGAGGACTGGCCCGCGTGGATGCGGGGTTTCCCAGACGATTGATCCCGCGGGAGAACCATGCCGGCGCAGGGAAGAAAAGCCAAAGGGAAGCGGCAACCGAATCCCCTTCCGACCTTTGCCTTTTCACTTTTTACTTTTTACCTGCTTCAGATGATTTCCAGCCGTTGCAGGATCGACTTGGACCAGCGGGTGGTGCGGGCTTGGGACAGCAGCACCAGCAGGGTGATGGCGGCCCAGTAGCCGGTGAAGCGCAGGTAGAAGATGATCGTGTTCCAGAGGCTGGCGCTCTTGGTGGGCAGCCAGCGGGCGAGCTCTTCGGGCGTCCAGGTGACGCCGAGGACGTTTTGGCCGAACAGTTGCCAGGGCACCAGGAGCACGACCGCGATCAGGGCGAGGATGAAGGCCCGCGAGATATGGTTGAGCCCGCCGAGCCGGCCGACGAGCGAGACCAACAGGCCGAAGAAGATGCTGGCCGCCAACAGCACGGCGGTGACGATCAGGATGCCGTTGAGCAGCTCGACGCCCCGGGCCGTGCGCTCGAAATCGATGCCCCCGAAAAGGCGGGCAACGAGGCCGCGGCTCGCCGGCGGCGCTGCGTCCGCCGACGCGACGGTCGTACCCGCGCCGGTGGCGAGGGCCCCGCCGCTGCCCATAACCGGCTCCAGGGTGGCGGGCGCCTCGATGAGACCCACATTGATCAGCCAGAAGGCGGCCTGGCTCAGCAACAGACAGACCAGCAGAACGCCAAAGAACACGTTCTTCCAGTTGCGGAAGACACTCACCGCTTCCAGGCTGTCGTTGATTTCGACCGCGCTGTTTTGACTCGCCAGGTTCTCGTTCATCGGTGATCCCTCGTAAATGCTTTGTTGTTGGCTTCGGGATTCAGTTGGACCGTATTTACCTTGTTTTCGGCCGCGTCTCGGCGTGGGGCAACGCAAACACGATATCGGCCCCCCAGCCGGAAATCGGCGGCGTCATTATGGGGTGCCCGGAGAAAGAACACAAGCAAATTCTCTGTTGACAGCAATTTCGAGGACAACCGCCCGCAGGCCGTAAGCACCAAACGCCGCCCGGGGGAAAGCACCAAAGCCGCCCCGGCGGCGGAAGCACCCGATCCGTCCGATCCGTCCGATCAGACGGATCGGACGGATTCTGGGACTTGTTTGAGATTTGGAACTTCGTGCTTGGCTCATTGCCGTGCGGTCAGAGGCACGTGGACGGCGCGGACGGCCTGCGCCAGGCCGCACAGCACCGGACGGACCCGCCGGATGTCCGTCGCGTGCAGAACCTGGGGCAACCGGCAGTAGAGCAGCACAAATCCGAGGGAGCGGCCCTGGTCGCTCAGCGGCAGCGTCATGAGCGAATAGCGGTTCAGCGTCTCCCAATCGCTATCGGCCCCCACCCGCGACAGATCATCGAGGGTGCAGGGTTGATTGCGTTTGCAGATCGCCTCCGCGAGCTCGGGATCGAAGCAATCCTGGGGCCGGCGCCGGCCGTCGTGGAGCGACTCGCCTCCCGGTGCGGCGTAGAACTCGCCGCCGTCCGGCTGCCGTAGAAAGAAGGCGACCGCCACGCCCGGAAATTCCTGGGCGATGGTCTGGCCCGCCCGCGCCAGGAGCACCCGCACGTCCGTGCTGCCCAGCAGGGCCCGATAGAACTCGGCGGCAAACCCGATGTCCTGCAGCCGGTGGAGGAAGGTCCGCTGGGCGCCGATCAGGTCGTTGCATAGAACATCGATCTGGCGCGCCTGCCGGCGGCGCTGCCGGCTCCGCTGGCGGACCAGCAGGCGAAGTCGTTCGTATCGTTCGGTCTGACTCATAGTTCTCCACCCGACGCGCTCTTTCCGTTCGGGCGTCCAAGACGCTTGTCGCTGGGGACCCGACCTCCGGACGTAAGACCCCAACACCGCGGCGAGGTCTTTGGCCTTCCGCGAGCGCTGGTGCCCGCGCCGCACCGGCGGCGCCTATCTTCAGGAGTCCGGCCGACCCCTGCGGCTAAGTTCGGTCCATAGCCGAAGACGCTTTAGCGGCCGGTAGGGCGGAAACGGGCCCGGCCGCCGCCGCCCCATAAACAATCCGCTATCACCGGTGACCGATTCCCGACGCGGACCCGGGGACGCCGGCCCGCGCGAGAAAATGGGTTCAGGAGCGCCGTGGGTGGATGTTCTCGGACGCGGTCCTGGCTTTCGCATTTACACGAGCGCCGGGTCCGGCCTATGATACGACTTTGGGTCGTGCCTGACGACTTTCGTAATTGAGAGGCCGCGGATACGATGTGCGTTTTCGCTTCGATGGGTCAGGCTGGTGCCATGATTCAGGGTAGGGGCAATGAGCAGGGTACTTGGGGAATCCAAGCCGGGATCTGGGGCCGCAGGTCGTCCGCGCGGCTGGTTTCCGGAGATCTTAAAACTGGGCAGCCGCCGGATTCGCGGCCAGGTGCGCCTCCTGGGATTTGCGGCCCTGGTCGGCGTGGTCGCGGGATTGGGCGGCATCGCCTTCTATGTCGCCACCCGTGCGGTGGAGCACTACGCGCTGGGGGTCGGAGCCGGCTATTTCCCCCACCCGCATCCGGGGGGCGAGCCTTCGCTGCCCTGGCTGGCACGATCTTCGCGGCCGAAGTGCTCTACCGGTCCCCCGAGTTCGAGTCCGAGGTCATCATCCCGGCGGGCATCGCCAGCGTGATCTCCTACAGCGTCTTCGGCATGTTCGCCGGCTGGCAGCCGCTCTTTACGATCCCCGCTCTGGCGTTCGGCGGGCCCGCGCAGTTGGGCCCGTACCTGCTCCTGGCGTTGTTCATGGCCTTGCTGGCGATGCTCTACACGCGCTTCTTCTATGGCTGCAAACGCACCTTCGATCGCCTACCCGTCTCCCGCCGGTTTCGGCCCGCACTCGGGGCGTTCCTGACCGGGCTGGTCGGCCTGCTGTTGTACCTGCTCCTGGGGCGGCAGCAGAATGTGCTGGCGGTTCTGGCGTTCGGCTACTCCGCCATTCAACGGGCCATGACCGACGACACCAGCGGCAGCGTGCTGTTGCTCCTGACCATTGCCTTGGGCAAGATTCTCACGACGAGCCTGACCATCGGCAGCGGCGGCTCCGGCGGCGTGTTCGGTCCCTCCATGGTGATCGGCGGCTGTGGGGGCGGCGCCCTGGGGCTGATGCTCCATCGCCTCTGGCCGGCCCTGGTCCCGCATCCGGCCGGCTTCGTGATCGTGGGCATGGCCGGTTTCTTCGCCGCCGCCGCCAAGACCCCGTTCTCCACGCTGGTCATCGTCAGTGAGATGACCGGTGGGTACAGCCTGCTGCTTCCCTCGCTGTGGGTCTGCACGCTGTCCTTCATCCTCTCGGATGAGCAGTCCCTCTATTCGTCCCAGGTCGAGGGCCGGTCACGTTCGCCCGCCCACCAGGGCAGCTACGTTCGCGAAGTCCTGGCCGGGGTCCGCGTTCACGAGTTCCTTTCCTCCCAGCAAACCACGACCGTCCTGCATCCCGGCGACTCGCTCGATACGGTGGTCAATCGGTTGGACGCCGCGCCGTACGCGATCCTGCCCGTCGTCGATGCCGGCAAGCGGCTGCTGGGGGTGGTCAGCCTGGAAGAGGTCCATCTGGCCTCCGTGGAACCGGCGCTGAAACCCTTGATTCTGGCCGAGGACCTCATGCGGACCGACATCCGGCCGCTAACGGCTGACGACACGTTGGATCACGCCCTGGAGTTGTTCGTGGAGAACGATCTGCTGGCCCTGCCGGTCGTGGACGACCTGAGACAGCGCCACGTCGTCGGCATGGTCCGCCGCCACGAGATCGCCGCCGTCTACGTGCGTCGCGTCCACGCCCCAGCCACGCCGGACTGACGCGGCCCAGGCGCCGGAAGCCCGGCTCGATCCCCGCGGGCGCTCCAGTAGAATCCGGACCCCCTCCGCGAGCTTGTCCGCAGCCGTTCGGAGTCCCGCGTTTACGGACCGGGTTCAGAATTGCGTGACAATGTTGGTGGGTGGCAGCGTCAAGGCCGGTAGGCCTTGGCGATGGTCCGGCGCACGGGGAATCCGCCATCGCCCAGCTCCGAAGACTCCGCTTGACGATGCCACCCAGAGAATGCTGCCTTAAGGACACGCTCGTCAGCACGATGTGGGAGGTGCCGGAAGGCGCGGGCGCCGTCCGGCGTTACGACATCTCGCACGAGGAGCGGTGCTACACGGTCAAGACCTATGAATCCGGGGCGCAGGGTTCCGACCCCGTGGAGATCCTGCGCTTCTACGTGAGACTTCTGGACAAGGCGGATCGTATCCTCGACCCGGAGACCTTCGAGGGCAAGGAGTGCGTCGGTTTCGAGATCAGCGCCCGCACGTACGGTAGCAACCCCAAGGAATGGATCGACCGTATCTGGCTCGGCAAGGAGAACGGACTCCCCGTGCGGATCGAGCAGCACGGCCGGCCGGTCACCGATCACCCGGAGATGACCTCGACCCTTGTCCAGGACCATTTCCAGTACTGTGTGGAGATGCCGGCCGAGGAGTTCGAGCCGCAGATACCCGAAGGATTCGTGAACGCGCATCCCGATACGATCCGCAAGGCCAGAGAGCGCGAAGAAAAAGGCGAAATGGCGTTCGCCGACGTCCCGGCTGGACTGAAGGACGACCTGTTTGCGGCGTTCCGCCAGAGGCGGACCGTGTCCTATACTGAAGGCGGTAGACGATTTTATGTCTCACGCAGTGCCTGGCGCACGGACCGGCTGGAAGATGATCGCGTTCTGACGACCGAATGGCGCGTCATTCAGAAGGACGACGACGCACCAACCAGCCTCGATTTCAACGACAAGAGCTTCCGTGTGGTTCAGACCATCGTAGATTACGACGCACGGACTTATCGGCAGATCGAACACCGCGAGAGCGGATGGCGCAGCCATCCACTGGACAATCTCGCGTTCATCCTCGGCCTCATCGACCAAGCCGACCGGCTCTATGAATCGGCACAGATAGACGGCGTCGAGTGTTTCGGCTTCGACGTCAGCGCCAAGAAGTACGGCACGAACCCGGACGGTGCATTCCACCGCGTGTGGCTCGACGCCGCCACGAGTCTTCCCCTGCGGATGGAAACCCACTGGCCGACTGGGGACGGCGCCGGGGTGAGTGTTATCACCAAGGGACAATTCGACTGGGACCCGGTGTTGCCTGAGGATTTCTTCACCCCCGTGATTCCGCCGGACTTCGCACCTGTGGAGAAATGATCCGGAAGGCCGAGTCCTTCCGCCGGATGGTGATCACAGGTCAGTCGATGCAAAGGCCGAGTCGTCCAACTCGGCCTTTGCTGTTGCCGTTCGGAGTACAAGCCATTACCCTGTGCCGGCAGCATGGACATCAAGGACAGGAACATCGTGCTGATCGGGATGCCGGGCGTGGGCAAGAGCACCGTCGGGGTCCTGCTGGCCAAGGCGCTGGGCCGGTACTTCCTCGATTCGGACGTATTCATCCAGGCGATCCAGGGCCGTACGTTGCAGGAGATCATCGATGCTGACGGCTTGGCCGCCTTCCGCAAGATCGAGGAGGAGTACGTCCTGTGCCTCGACCTGACCAACGTGGTGATTGCCACAGGAGGCAGTGTGGTCTACAGCGAGCCCGCGATGCGGCACCTGGCCGCCCACGGCGTCCTCATCCACCTCGACCTGCCCCTCGACAAAATCGAACAGCGTCTCGGCAATCTCCCCACCCGCGGCGTGGTCATGGAGAAGGGCCAGACCCTCCGTTCCCTCTACGACCAGCGCCAGCCCCTCTACCGCCGCTACGCCCGTCGCACCGTCGATTGCACCAACAAGACCCACGAGCAGATCGTCGCGGAGATCGTCCGAATACTGTGAGATGTGACTCGCGCCTCGGGGCAAACGCAAAAGTCGTTTGCTGTGTGGGTGGCATCGTCAAGCGGAGTCTTCGGAGCTTGGCGATGGCGGATTGCCCGTGCGCCGGACCATCGCCAAGGCCTGCCGGCCTTGACGCTGCCACCCGTCTTTGGGACTTCGCGTTCGCCCTGACTCGCGCCTGATGTTCCCTTGACAGTCCGGAATCGGGCGATTACAGAGTACAGTATGCCAACGATCATCGTGAAGAATATCCCCGCGGAGCTCTACGAGAAGCTGAAAGAGGTCGCCAGGAGGAACCGTCGCAGCATCAGCAGCGAGATCATCGCATGCATTGAGCGGGCCGTCCGCAGCCGGGAGATCGACCCCGAAGTGGAGCTGGCCGAAGCCCGTAGGTTGCGCGCACAGGTTGCCGGCCCACCGCTCACGGATGAGGAACTCACCGAGGCGAAGACCAAGGGCCGCCCATGATCATTCAGATGGCACCCTCAAGGCCGGCAGGCCTTGGCTCGTAGTGTGCCCGTAAGGGCATAGAAAATGTGTCGCGGACGTCCCGTCCGCGCTTCGAAGGCGAGACGCCTTCGACACAGCGCGGGCAGGATGACCGCGACACGAACGCCTGGCGGCGCTACCACAAACGAGCTGTGCTTGAAGCTGCTACCCACGCCAACCACAGGCCTGATGGTAGGCTCTTCCTCCGATTTTGCAGGTGCGGACATTTTTCGCGCCTACTCTTGTCATCGGAACGCGACAATAGGGTGAAGATCGGGCCAGACGGGCTCCGGCCGGAGGACAGACGATCGACTCGGAACTAGAACTTGTCAGAACCGCCCGGGCGGGCGACCTCGACAGCTTCGGCAGGCTGTGTGAGCGGTATTACGCCCCCTTGGTCGCCGTGGCGTACGGCGTGCTCAAGGACCATCAACTCGCCGAGGATGCTGCCCAGGAGGCGTTCGCGCGCGGGCTCGTGAGCCTGCACCGGCTGAAAGAGCCGGGCCGCTTCGCGCCCTGGCTGGTCCGCATCTGCCGGAATGTGGCGGTGGACCACACCGTCAAGGGAAGCTCCCGCTACCTCGGCAACGGCGTCCCCCTCGGCGACCAGGACCGCATCGTCTGCTGGTACAAGCTCAAAGGCGCCGGCGTCTACCGCGTCGTCTACGCCGACCTGAGCATCCGGAACGCCGCCCCGGAGGACCTGCCCCTGCCTGTAGAACCGTAGACCGAGAGACCTAATACCGCGTTTCGGAAGTCATGCGGCGAATGGGAGGAGATTGCTTCGTCGCTGCGCTGTTCCCAAGAGACTGGCGGTCTGGGTGCCATGTCTACGGCTTTGCGTAGACATGCCTACGAGGCGTAGGCATGGCACCCTGGATATGGCGGGTTTCTTTCTCCTACCCGCCGCGAAGCCGCTGCGCGACTCGCAATGACATAATCGGTGGCTGCATGTCATTGCGAGCGAGGCTGGCCGAGCGCGGCAATCTATCGCCATAGTCTCGAGACTTGGGAAACGCAGCAGTAGACACACGGGCAGACAATCGACACGGTAAGCCTGCGTCTATTCCTTGATCATACCTTCAGGCAGAGCGGGCACCTGTCTGGCCAAGTCCCGTCTGATCTGCTCTTTCTGTGTTGTCGTTGCGACCATCATCCGACCTTCCATTCCCGCGCATTATACCCGATTTCACAAAGCGGCGGCCGAGGACGTGGTGCAGGATGTCTTTGTCCGCTTCGCCGGGCTGGCGCGGACGTTCCGGCTGACCGGCAGTCTCAAAGGGTATCTGGCGACCTGTGTCGCCAATGGTTCCGCGAGCAGTTCGGCGTCACCTTCACCGAAGAAACGCGGATCATGAAGACCTACGTCGTGCAGAAGAAGGGGCCGGCCAAATAGCCGGTCAGCGGCTGGTGCCGGCGGTTTGCAGCCGCGCGAGGAGCGTCTTGAGCTCTGCTACCTTGTCGGGCTGACGCGTATAGAGGTTGGTGCGTTCGGCGAGGTCGTCGGCCAGATGGTAGAGTTGGCCGGGCGGCTCATCCGGTTGGCTCCGGGCGGCGTCCCAGCCGAGACCGCCGCCGCCTTGGCCGAGGATGAGTTTCCAGTCACCCCGCCGGATGGCCCAGAGGCCCTGCATGCTGCTCATGACGAGCGTGTCACGCGTCGGGCCGGCGGGCGGGCGGTTCAAGAGAGTGGGCAGGAAACTGAAGCTGTCCTCGCCCGCATCAGGCGGCAGCGGACGGTTGAGCAACTCCGCCGTCGTCGCGAGGACATCGGTCAACGCCACCAGTGCGGCGGAGCTGGCGCCGGCCCGGATATGGCCGGGCCAGCGCACCAGCAGCGGCACGCGGTGGCCGCCTTCGTAGGCCTCGGTCTTTTGTCCCCGCAGCGGGCCGTTGGCCCGATGGCCCTGGTAATCGACGATGTCGGCCGGTCGGTGGCCCATCTGGACGGCGCCGTTGTCACTGCTGAACAAGACCAGGGTCTTGTCGGCCAAGCCCCGGCGGTCCAGCGCCTGGAGGATCTCGCCCACGCACCAGTCCATCTCACGAATGAACTCGCCGTAGATGCCGATCTGGCTCGTGCCGCGAAAACGCGGATTGGGCGTCAGGGGCGCGTGGACGTTGCGCAGGGCGAAGTAGAGGAAGAAGGGCTTGCTTCCTTGCTCTTCGATCCAGGCGACCGCCTTTTCGGTCAGCTTGAGCGCCAGCTCTTCATGCTGGTACAGGGCGTCCTTGCCGCCTGTGAAGGTGTGCGCGGGCGTCCGCTTGGCGCGCTCCCGATGGGTCCGGCGCTCGGGCATCTTGGGGTCGAGGATCAGGCGCATCGGGTCGTCGGGTTTCAGACCCACGACGCGATGGTTCTCGATGAAGACGTGCGGAAACTGGCCGACGTGCGGGATGCCGAAGAAATAGTCGAAGCCGACTTCCAGCGGTCCCGGCTTCAGGTCGCCGTTGTAGTCGGGCCCCAGCCGCTGGTCCCAGCCGGGCATCCCCGGCGCGCCGAAGCCCAGGTGCCATTTGCCGATGCAGGCGGTGCGGTATCCCGCCCCCTGGAGCAAATGCGCCACCGTCAGACGATCGGTGTCGATCAGCAGCGGATCGTCGGACCACACACAGCTATGCGGCTCCCAAGTCCGCCACGCGTAGCGGCCGGTCAGCAGGTTATAGCGGGTAGGCGTGCAGACCGAGGCCGGTGAATGGGCATCGGTGAACCGCATACCTTCGCGGGCCAACCGGTCGCAATGGGGCGTCTGGACCTTCGTGGCCCCATAGCAGCCCAGGTCGCCGTAGCCGAGATCATCCGCCAGGATGACCACGACATTCGGCTTCTCCGGCGCCGCGGCCCGGGCCCAGACCACTGACAGAGGGAGAAGCAACACGGCCGCCACCATCCCTGCTGCCATCCGCGCGAGCACGCCGTGACGATTCATTCCTGCCGACATAGCGATCCTCCTGAAATACCGGAGTCACCTGCACTTCGTCCGGGGCCCAAAATACCTATTGTAAGGCGGCACTGGCAAGAACGCAAAAGAGATCGGCGTCATTGGGTGCATGACCCTGGCGGCAAGGTTCGGAGTTCCGCCTAATGAGTCTTGACGAACAAATTCGGTAATGGCCGCGCGGGCCGCTCTCCGCGTAGGTCGTGCGTCCTCGCACGACCTCTTCGGCGAGCGGGGACGCTCGCCCTACGAAGAGCGCCAGTGGCCGGGCTCTGATTACCGAACTTGCTCGTCAAGACTCATTAGGCGGGTTTGAGAGTCTTTCGGCGCAGCCGGCTCCATCTTCTATGGACACGGAAGAAGAGGAATGCTCGGACTGTTGGACCCGCCTGAAGGCGGAACTCCGAACAGCGTAGGAACGTCGGGTGGCGGCATCACGCGGAGTCTTCGGAGCTTGGCGATGCCACCCGCGGCAACAAGCAGGGACGTGTAGAGCAACAAGGCGCGAGCGCCCACGAGTCGCAGGGCCATCCCGGCCCTGCTTCACGGGCGGGACGCCCATGCTACTCACAGGCGGGACGCCCGTGCTACTCATGGGCAGGATGCCCATGCTACTTACGGACAGGATGCCCGTGCTACTCATGGGCGGGACGCCCATGCTACGAAGGGGGCGCGAATCCGCAACGTCCGGCCGGCGGTCCTTGCCGTCGGACAAATCCTTTGCCGGACGGGGGGCGGGGCTTATAATGACGCCGTTCGCACCGGATACAGTGGCACGGGCATCCTGCCCGCGATCCGGAAGCTGTGGCGCTCGTGCTAACACGACGGAACCGCCGCACGGCGTCATTGCGAGCATATTTCAAGCGGTGCATTCAGGAGGCTGATTTGTCATGATGCGAAAAATGCTGGCGTGTCTGTTGGTGGCGTTGGTCGTGGTCCTGTGGCTCGCCGGGGGCGGGCGGACGCAGACGCGGGCGGTGAAAGACGAGATCAAGCTCGTGGTGCGGGCGGACGACATCGGGTCGTGCCATGCGGCCAATCTGGCCTGCATCCAAGTTTATCGCGAAGGCATTGCGCGAAGCGTCGAGGTGCAGGTGTGCTGCCCGTGGTTCAACGAGGCCGCCCGGATGCTGCGGGAGAATCCCGGTTACGACGTGGGTGTGCATCTGACGCTGACGAGCGAGTGGGAGAACTATAAGTGGGGTCCGTTGACGCACGCGCCGAGCCTGGTCGATGCGCAGGGGAAGTTCTATCCGACGACGAGCCAGCGGGCGGACTTTCCGCCGAAGACGGGATTCCTCCAGTGCGGCTGGAAGATCGAGGAGGTGGAGAAGGAGCTGCGGGCCCAGATCGAGCTGGCGCAGAAAATGATCCCGCAGGTCTCGCACCTGAGCAGCCACATGGGGACGCCGACCGCCACGCCGCAACTGCGGGCCCTGGTGCAGAAGCTGGCGCAGGAGTACAAGCTGCCCCTCGAGACGCCGGGGGCGCAGTATGCCCGCTGGGCGGCGGACAGCAAGGCGACCGCCGAACAACGTGAGGCCGCCCTCGTCAAAACGCTGGAGGAGTTGACGCCGGGCGTCTGGATTCTCATCGAGCACCCGGGCCTCGACACGCCCGAGATGCGGGCGCTGGGACACCAGGGCTATTGGGAAGTCGCCACGCACCGCGACGCCGTGACGAAGGCCTTTTGCAGTCCCAAAGTCAAGGAGGTCATCAAGAAGCGCGGGATACAGTTGGTCAGCTACCGCGATCTGTGGCCGGGGCGGTAGGGACGGTGAATGCCGCGCGGCGACTTAAACGCCAAATGGGAACGCGCCCGCGCCGATCACAGAAGGCCTCCGTCCGACCGGAGTTATCGGCCGATGACACGTACAATCGACGTGCACAGAGATGCAGGAACCTACAAGCATCGAGGGCTACGATGAACGTAGATCTCCATTATGGAACAGGCGTTGTCTCTCTCCGGGTCCCCGATCGAAACGTGCAGGAGATCATCCGGCCCTGGCAGGGGGAGCAGACTCACGACGCGGCGGTGGACCTCCGGGACATCGTGGACCGTCAGGCCGAAGCATTTCAGGATGCCGTCGCCGGCAAACGGGTCTGCGTCCTCGTTGATGACGGCACACGCGATGAGCCCCTGGCGGACGTTCTGCCGCACCTGTGCGGCGTGTTGCGCGGGACCGCCTCGGTGCAATTCCTGATCTGCACCGGGACCCACACGGCGGACACGCCGAAGAACCGCCAGATCCGCCGTGCGATTGAACAGGCGAGCCGGGACGCCGGCCTGACCGTCACGCGAATCCACGCCCACGACTGCAGGGCCGACAGTTTCCTCGACGTCGGCCGCACCGCCCGCGGGACGCAAGTCCTGGTGAATGCGTTCGCTGACCAGGCCGATGCCTTTCTCGCCGTGTCGGACGTGAAGGTCCATTACTTTGCGGGGTATTCGAATCCTGTAAAGAACTTCCTGCCCGGGATCAGCGCCTTTCGCACGGTCGAGCAGAACCACAGTCTGGCTCTGCTCGACGAATCCACGCACGGGGCGCATCCGTGGCACCCCAATCCCGAGCAGAGAAACAACCCGTTGGCTGAGGATCAGGTCCAGGGCATGGACTTGATCGCCCGGGGCCGGCCGATCTACGCGCTGGTGATGATCAGTGCCGCCGAGCGGCTGATCTGGGCCCGCTTCGGCCCGGTCCGGGAGGTCAGTGCCGCCTCCTTTCTCGTCACCGACGAGCGGAACATCCGGACGGTCACTCCCGCGACCCGGTTGATCGTGTCGCCCGGCGGGCTGTCCAACGACGAGGACCTGTACACGGCCCAGCGGGCTCTGGAACTGACCCGGGCCGCGGTGGCCGATGGCGGCGAGGTCTTGTTCCTGGCCGCTTGTCCCAACGGCATCGGCGAGCCGCAGACCCTAACCAATTTCTACGACCGCCTGACGGCCCCGCTCGAGGAGGTCCTCCGCTCGATCCAACAGGACTACGTCCTGTACAGTCACAAGCCCTACAAGTTTGCCGTGATGATCCGCCGGCTGCGGCGGATCTGGATGCACACGCAGATCGCCGATGACCTCATCACGGCGGCCCATCTTCACCCCGTGCCGGCCCCCCAGGCGGTGCTGGACAATTGGCTGGCCGAGCAGCCCCAGGCCGGGATCATCGTTGTGGACGGGGCCAACAAAGTCGCCCTGCGGGCGGCCCTGCCCTCAGAGAGTGCGTGAGAAGGGGGGCCGTATCCAAGCGGAACGGTTGGCGATCAGGCCGAACGTAAAGTCGCAGGGGGACCTTCCCCTGTGTGTCATTACCGCACCGTTCGCGAGATGCCGCGACGAGTTGTTCAATGACGAACAGTTCCGCGAGCTCGAAGAGCACTTGGTCCTGCATCCTGCCGGGGGTGCTCTGATCTCCGGCGGGGGCGGCCTGCGAAAGATCCGGTGGTCGGGCTCAGGACGGGGCAAGCGGAGCGGCGTGCGCGTGATCTATTACTTTCGCTCGAAGACAAACAGGCTGTTCCTGATCTTCGGTTTCCGCAAGAATCAGTATGAAGATCTGACCCAGGCACAGATCAAGAATCTGGCCGGGATCATCGAACAGTTTTAGGGGTACGTTGATGGGTAAGAAGAAGACCAATCTATATGCGGAGCTCAAAGACGGACTCGAAGAGATGGTCGCCATTGAGAAGGGCGAAAGAGAGCCGGTGCGCGTCCATCGCTTCTTCACCAGCGCGGACATCAAGGCCCTGCGCGAGAAGGCGGGCGTCTCACAACGCGCCTTTGCGGCTCTGCTCGGGGTCAGTTCCCGAACGCTTCAGGATTGGGAGCAGGGTCGCCGAACCCCGACCGGACCCGCCATGAACCTGCTGCGCCTCTACGAAGCCATGCCCGAGGCCACCGCCAAAGTCCTGGCCGACCAGATGGCCTTGGCGTCGTGAACGAATCCTGACCGGACGATTTGCCATCGGCAACGGCCAAACCCTCAAATACGGGCCCACCCCGGCCGAGTTGTGCTGGGCCTTCGCCAAAGCTTGACGTGGTGCTTGGCCGAGCGCGGCCTCGATGTCGCGCGAGGGGCGGGGCGTCACCGTTTCCTGGGGTAATGCCGGGCCAGCCAGCGGATGTCGACGTTGTCAGGGTCGCTCAGGCCGGTCATGTCGGGGTAGCGGGTGCCGTGGCGGATCTCGTTGGACCAGCGCTGGGTGCGCGGGTCGGCCCAGGTCTTTTTCGCGGCGTGGCCGTCGGCGTAGCCGAACATGGTGATATTGTTGTGAAAGACCGCGATGGTGTCGATCAGGATGAGCTTGTACGGGTTGAACGCCCAGGCGTCCATGTTGTAGTCGCGGTTGTCGTTTTCCTCCACCAGAATATAGGTCGAGCCGGGGTCCTTCAGGTCCGTGATCCGGACCAGGCGATCGGCGCCCGCGGCGGCCCCGTACCGGCTGGTCAGCTCGGCCGTCGGGGCGTTCAGATGATAGGGCAGCGAGTACGTGCGGTAGCCGCCGGTGCCGCCGTAGCCGGGATACGTCGGTGCGCGGACCCAACGCTTGTCCGTCGGACAGTTCATGAGCTTCGCGTCTCTGTAGTATGGAAACAGCGTGCCCGTCTCGATCCCGCGTCTCTCTTCCTGGGCGATGAAATTGGCGGTCTTGACGGCGCCGGACACCAGGTCCCGGGGCGGTCCCACCCAGTCGTACCGGGGACTGCCCGTAATGCCGGTCATCGGTCCGCACAGGACGTAGTCGTTGCTTTCCGCGTACATCATCCAGGCCACGACCAACTGCTTCTCATTGCTCAGGCACACGGCCGAGCCCGCCTGCTGCCTGGCAATATTCAGGGCCGGGATGAGAATCGCCGTCAGCAGTGCAATCATCGCAATGACCACCAGCAACTCGATGAGCGTGAACCCGCCTTTCGCTTTCATCGCCATACCCCTCGCCGTGGCTCCCACACATCTTTCATCGATCGCCCTTTCGCCAGGGTGTTCCACTGGAAGATATTATGCGGCACGGGACGCAGGGACAAGGAGAAAAGCCCGGGGCAATCGCCTGTGCGCCACCGGCTCGGTGACGGGAGTCCGGAGTTCCGCCTTCAGGCGGGTCGAACAGTCCGGCCTTCCTTCTCCCCTCCGTGTTCACAGGAGATGGCGCCGGCTGCGCCGGAAGACCCTCAAACCCGCCTGAAGGCGGAACTCCAAACGCCAAATCCGCCCTCCCATGCAATTGCCCTGGAGACGGCAAGCGGGGAGTTTACTATTGCCGCGTTGGCGGTTATCATACCCCAGTT
>Ga0194125_10007374_pt1 | contig 15868 bp, 19 predicted proteins | sample TA2KigC250mmetaG_FD_148626 | JGI IMG/M metagenome (GOLD analysis project Ga0194125, IMG submission 148626) | Freshwater microbial communities from Lake Tanganyika, Tanzania - TA2015034 Kigoma Deep Cast 250m | ecosystem: Environmental > Aquatic > Freshwater > Lake | place: Tanzania: Lake... | reverse complement strand
AGCGCTTTTTAAATCATGCATGGTTTGAATGATTTCTCTCCAAGTCTCACCCATGCCTAAAAGTATTGCCGATTTTGTCATGATTTTATGATTAATCTTTTTTATTTTCTTAAGTACATTTAAAGACTGCTCATAATCTGCCATCGGCCTAACAATTGGATAGAGTCTCTTTACCGTTTCAATATTGTGGCCGATTACAGAAGGTCCGGAATCAACGATTATTTTAAAGCTTTCTTCCTTCCCTCGGAAATCAGGAATCAACAATTCGATTTTTGTTTGAGGAGTCTGCTTTTTTATTTCTTTAACTGTCTCTGCAAAAACTCCCGTTCCCCCATCGGATAAATCATCCCTTGTCACAGAAGTAATCACAACATAATCCAAGTTAAGTTTTTTAACTGCCAAAGCGATATTGCGCGGCTCATCAGTATCAAGTCCTATAGGTTTGCCTTTTTCTACGGCGCAGAAACGGCAATTGCGCGTGCAGATATCTCCTAAAATCATAAAAGTCAAAGCGCCTTTAAAAAAACATTCGCCCATATTCGGACAATGCGCGCTGACACAAACAGTATTTAGATTAAAACTCTTTAATAAATCCAATTTCTCCCTAATTGAATTCATATCCGGAATTTCTTTTTTAAACCAGACTGGTAAAGTCTTCATCTTTTATTATCCTGAAGGAGCCTGTGTATTGAACGATCGTATGTCTTTTCGGTTTCCGCAGAAAAATAACACGCCGGAAGCTGTCCTTTCTTACGATGATAAATAACACACTCGCAGCAAATCCCTTTTCTCTCGCAAGGTTCGTATGTGCAGTTGCAATTTTCTAGATTCTTTTTTTTATTTTTGCACTCGGTCATGAATTTCTCTGGGCTCTTATACCTTTAATCCTTTTTCTGATGCGGAATTTATCCACTAAGTTTGCATAGTCGATGATAAGCTTACCGTCTAAATGGTCTATCTCATGCTGTATGGCTCTAGACAATATTTCATCGGCTTCTATTTTAATCTTCTTGTTATTCTTATCCAGCGCCTCAATAACTATATTCTTAAATCTTTTTATCCTAACAGAAATCTCGGGAAAACTAAGGCAACCCTCCTCTAACAGCTCAAAGCCTTCTTTTTTTAAAATCTTAGGATTGGCAAGCATCAATAAAGCATTGCCGTATTCGACAACTATCATTCTTTTGCTCAGGCCTATCTGGGGAGCTGCCAGGCCTACGCCGCCGGCTGTACGCATAATCGAAAGCATATCTTCAAAAAGTTTCTTTTCCTGTTCCCCTACGCTCTTTATAGCTTTGGCTTTTTTGCGCAAAATAGAATCGCCGAATATACAAATCCTGCCATCCACAATAACTCCTTATTTATTTTTTGATTCTATTTTTATCGTCGACTTTGACTAGCTTCACCTTTACAGATTTGGCTTTTTCTTCTTCAACAAAACCATAGGCGAGAATAATTACTTCATCTCCGACCTTCCCGGAAAGCGCAGCTGCCCCATAAAGACAGACCGCACCGGAATCTTTCTTTCCGGATATGGCGTAGGTTTCAATGCGTGAACCGTTATTAAGGTTTAATACCTCCACCTTTTCTCCGGGGATTATTCCTGATTCCTTAAGCAAGGCTTCATCGATCTCAATGCTGCCTTCATAGTGAATCTTGGTTTGAGTAATCCTTGCCCCAGAAATTTTTGACTTACACATTATTATTATCATCGTCCTAAAGCCTCCAATATCTTATCCGCAAATAAAGACGCTGAAGTCGGACCATTTGCAGTGATTATTTTTCCGTCAACGGCAACCGACTCTGCAACATAGACAGCGCCTTGTGTTTTTAATCTTTTTATCTCAGAAGACCAAACTGTGGCCTTTTTACCTTTTAACTCTCCGGCGTTAGCCAAAATGATAGGGGCAATGCATATAGCTGCCAAGACCTTATTCTGTTTTACAGCTTCCTTGACTATATTATGAGCGATTGGCTCATCCCAGTATTCTTGCGAACCCGCCCCTCCGACAAATATAATTACATCGTAATCTTTGACTTTAATATCGCCTATCAATAGATCTGGATTAACCCTTGAGCCCAATATCCCTCTTGCTGTACTGAGGCTCGATGAAGCGATTGTAACTTTCACGCCGTTATCCTCAAGGACTAAATGCGGAACTTTGAATTCCTCATCTCTGAATCCATTACTGGCAATAATCATTACTGCTTTTTTTGCCATACACTACCTCTTAATCAAATCATAGGCTTGTTTAGCTATCATCAATTCTTCATTGGTGGGAATAACAAGAATCTTTGGTTTTTTCTTCAGGCCCAAGAATAACCCTTGGCATACTTTATTCCTGACGATGTTTTGATTTTCACCGATACCGGCGGTAAACACAACGGCATCTAAACCGCCAAGAATCGCCGTATATGCGCCGATATACTTCCTTATACGATAGACAAATATCTCTATCGCCAACTTTGCCTTTTTATTTCCTTTTCTGTAGGCTCGAGAGAGCCTACGCATATCATTACTTATCCCGGAAACACCTATCAGGCCGCTTTTCTTATTGAGGATATATTCTGTTTTCTCCGCCGATATCTTAAGCCTGCGCTGTAAATAAGTGACGACCGCAGGATCTAAGTCTCCGCATCTTGTCCCCATTAATAGCCCTTCTAGCGGAGTAAAACCCATACTTGTATCAATTGATTTTCCTCGCCTTACAGCGGTTATGCTGCAGCCGTTTCCCAAATGACAAGTAATTAGTCTCAATTTGTTTAAGGACTTGCCCAATTTATTCGCCGCCTCATGCGCCACATATTCATGGCTTGTTCCGTGAAAACCGTATTTACGGATACCAAATCTTTTATAATATCCATAAGGCAATCCGTATATGTATGCAAAGTCGGGCAGGCTATGATGAAAAGCAGTATCAAAGACCGCGACCTGCGGAATATCCTTGATAAATTTCCTGCAGGCCTGTATGCCTTCCAAATTAGCCGGATTATGCAACGGTGCTAATTTAGAACAACGTTTGATCTTTGAGATTACACGCTTATCGATTAATATCGGTTGTCTAAATTCTTCCGCCCCATGCACCACGCGATGGCCTATAGCGCTAACAGCAGGAAGATTTTTCAAAAGCAACCGCATGCCTTCTTGATGATCTTTTATTCTTGAACCCCGCTCTCCAATATTTTCAATAAAACCTTTTTTTATAATTCTCTTGGAAGGCATGTCGAATAACTGATATTTTATTGAAGAGCTCCCTGAATTTATCGTCAATATCTTCATAAAATTATTTCTCTTTTGCCGCCCTAATGGCAGTAACTGCAACACAATCTACGATCTCCTCAACGGTACAGCCTCTAGATAAATCGCTACAAGGCTTATTTAATCCTTGAAGCAACGGCCCCAAGGCTCTTGCCTTTGCCAGTCTATTTACAAGTTTATAACCGATATTGCCCGCTTCTAAATTAGGAAATATTAGTATGTTTGCATCGCCTTTTATTATGCCATCCTTATTTTTAATATTTGCCACTTCCGGCGATATGGCGCTATCAACCTGAAGTTCTCCGTCAACTATTAAATCCGGATTCATCTCTTTTACCATCCGCGTTGCCTCTTTAACCTTATCCACCATTTCTCCATGGGCTGAACCCTTTGTGGAATAACTAAGCATTGCGACCCGCGGAGTAATCCCCAAGACAGCTTTTCCTAGCCCGGAGGTTGCCACGGCTACGCTGGCAAGTTGTTTAGCGCTGGGATCGGGTATAATTCCGCAGTCTGCAAACAAAAACACGCCATTTGCGCCAAAAGTATCGTCGGGGAGAACCATAATAAAACTACTTGAGATTGTGCCAATGCGCCTATCTACGCCAAGGCAATAAATCGCTGCCTTTGCCACGTCTGGCGTGGTATGGCTTGCGCCGGCGACAAAACCATCGGCCTCTCCGGTCCTGACTAACATGGCTGCATAATAAACCGGCATTGAAACAGTCTTAACTGCATCCTCCATAGTTATCTGCTTATGCTTACGCAATTGATAAAATTCTTCGGCGAATTTATCAATTTTATTTTTATCCAGCTTTTCCTTGTCTAAAAGGATAACTTTGGCTATTGACTCCTTCTGTATTACTTGCGCAGCAGCTCTGACGCGCTCATCTTCCGCCTCCGGAAGAACAATAGTCTTTGCTACAGATTTTGCATCCTGTCTTATTTTCTTAATGATATCTTCCATTTATATGTTCTCCAATATTTTTTCTATTTCTACAAAACTTTTGATTATCTCCCTTACCTTTTCAATTTTTTGCTTATCTTGCGGCCTTATTTTTATGGTCAAATCATGAACTTGCGAAGCAGTATTGTAAGTATCGTCTCTTGATAATATCAACGGAATACCGGATCTTCTGATTATTTCTCTTATTGCTTCGTGCGGATATATGCCGCCTGTTAAAATAATGCCCGAGATAAAAACTCCGCCTTCGTTCTTTATCTTAGCGTAGTGCTGGCTTAAAGTAGTGGTAAGGATATCTTCCCTATCTCCCGGAGTAATAATGAGACATTCATCTTTGAAATAATTTAAGGCATTATGCGGCTCCATCGCACCCACAAGGATATTAGACACCATATTATTTATATTTTCTTCTCCTGAAAGAATCTCAAAATTTGTTTCTTCCAAAATCTGCGCTACTGTAGGGGCGTTGAGCATAGGGTAAAAAGGCACAACGCCTAAGACATTAACTCCTTTTCTTGCCAGGCCTTTTCTGACGTAACTACTGATTTTATCGTATTTATCAGGCAGGACCTTGTTAACAATGACCCCCAGGAGTTCAACTCCTTCTTTTTCAAACAAGGCCTTGTTTAACATAATCTCATCGATTGGCCTTCCCACTCCTCCGGCGGAAATCAATATTACTTTGGCGCCAAGAGTTCTGGCTACCGTGGCGTTGGAATGGTCGAATACGCTACCCACACCGGCATGGCCTGTGCCTTCAATAATCATTAAATCCCTGCCCTTGGCGATATGGTCGTAAGATTCCAAAATATGATTGGTGATTTCATCTTTATTAGGGTTATCGATATATTTTTCGGTAAAGCCGCGTTCAACCGCTACCGGACTCATGTCTTTAAGGCCACATTTGACATCGCAGATTTCACAAACCCGTTCAATCAAAACCGAATCCTCGTCGACCTTTACGCCTTCTTCCTCAAGATATCTTTGTCCGATGGGTTTTATAAACCCGATTTTATTAAATTTCTCTCGTAGCGCAAAGATAAGACCTAAAGAAACTGTGGTCTTCCCGTCGTTCTGCATTGTGGCAGCAATAAATATCTTTTTAGGGTTCATAAATTATTATTTATTTCCTTTACAAGTTGCTCTTTGGTTAGAAAACCCGATTTATGCGCGGAAATATTCCCTTCTTTAAAAAATATAAGCGTAGGTACCGACATAACACCATATTTATTGGCGATTGCCTGGCCTTCTTCGATATTTATCTTAGCAAATTTTACTTTTCCGTCGTAGGACTTAGAGACCTCGTCAAATACAACGGCAAGCTTCTTACAGGGCCCACACCATTCGGCAAAGAAATCTACCAAAACCGGAAGGTCTGATTTTATAACCTCCTTTTCAAAATTCGCATCCGTCAGATGAACTATTGCCATCATTACACTCCTTACCTTTAAGAAATTGTTTATTTATTCTTACTTCTTATTTTTTCAAGAAGCAAGAAATTTTTACTACCTCGTATCAATCGATAATAAACGCTCTAAATTCACAGAAGCAATTATATATGTAATGACCATTTATATCAAGAATATTCTGGATTTAAAAAAGCCTTGGTTTCATTATCTCGCGCAGATTATCAAAGTAATATCATCGTGCTGACTGCGGTGCATAGAGAATTTCTTTACTCGATCTATTATTAATTCCGACAGCTGTTCTGCTTTCTTTGTCCCGTTCTCCGAAATTATCTTTTTGACATTCTCGCAGCCAAACTCCTGGTTATTGACATCCCGGGCATCAGTTAAACCATCGGTAAATATAACTATCTTATCGCCTGATTCAATATCAACTGGAACATTTTCGTATCCCGCTTCATCCATAATCCCTAAAGGCATACCGGCGTTAATCTCGACTTCAGCTACGGTATTAGTCTTTTTTCTGTATAATAACAATGGGGAATGCCCGGCAGAAGATACGTATACTTTGTTCTGGGTGGTATCGACGATTATGTACATAGCAGTGACAAACCTGGCAGAGGTCTTACCGCAAAGCTCTTTATTGATTAAAGCCAGGACTTTCGCGCAATCTGCGTATTGGCGCGCGAATATCCTAAAAAAAGAAATCGTCTGAGCCATAATCAATGACGCCGGCACACCTTTCCCCGAAACATCAGCGATAAATAGTCCCAGCCTCCTATCGTCTATCTTAACAAAATCATAGAGGTCGCCAGCGACAAACTTCGCCGGTAGCATAAAAGAAGAAATGCCTAGACCGGAAAATTCTTTTAACTCAGACGGTAAGAAGCTCTTCTGGATAGCGCGCGCGATATCCAGCTCCTGCTCGAGAAGCTCTCTTTTTTTGGTCTCAGCAAAAAACCTATAAGCGGAAACAACAATGTAATTTACCAAAATGATGAATAATGGAAGAAATAAATCTATCCATAGGCCAAAAATAATAAATACCGCTACAGATAAAGAAAAATAAGCGGTCGCAAAAACTAAGCTTCCCAGAAAAGATTTTAGGGGTTTAAGCCACAGGCATATTGCCAGGCTAAAAAAGAAAACTAAAAAGGCGAAAAATATATTAAAAGGAAATCCGACGTAAGTAATGAATTCCTTATTCATTAAGCTATTGAATATGCTTGCCTGAAGTCCGACTAGAGGGTAAATATTTTCTAGAGGCACAGGCTGAAAATCAGAAGTCCCTGCTGCGGTCAGACCAATAAAACAGACCTTGCCTTTTAATTCCGATAAGTCCAAATCGGGATCCTTGCCCTCTTTTTTCTGGGCATATGATTTTAATATCTCAAAATAAGAAAAGTGCTTAAAAGACTTCTCCCACTTCTGAGGATAATTTACCAGAAAATAATTATTGCCGATTACCGGCAACGACAAGCTTCTGTCGATAACTAGCTTATTGCCTTTAATAGCAATGTTATTAGTATTAAGACCAAGCTTATCGCAGACAGCCTTAAATGCAAGTTGTGGGATTAATCTGCCTCCTTGTTTTATAAATAAGGGGACTTTTCTTACTTTTCCGTCGGAATCCAGCATTACATTTATATGCCCGATCCCTGAGGCATTTTCTGCAAGCTCACCCACTAAATCTGCGAGCACATAAGAACTATCTACGGGAAAAATATTGTCGCGGCTTTTGTCTTCTAGATAAAAAACCAAAGGCAGGTATACATTTTTTGCCTCTTGTATGCTGCGAGCGAATTCGCCATCATAGAGTGTGGGTTCGCTAAAGATGATATCAAAAACTACCATCTTTGCGCCGTATTCCCGTAAAACATCTAATAAACTCGCATGGAAATCACGCGGCAGGGGCCAGGTCCCGAGATTCTTTAGCGTATCATCGGAAATCTCAATCAAAACGATCTCCTCGGACATAGATAACGCAGGCCTTAACTTAAACCTTAAATCATAAAATGCCAGCTCGTAATTGTTAAATGGCTTGATAAGGAAAAATATCAGGATAACAAGGCAGAAAATTAACAATAGTCCTATTTTCGTAAGGATGCCGCGTAAATATGTCATAGTCTAAAAACCATGCTCCAATCCAACTGTAAATACGCTTTCTGTGTATTGTTCCAGGTCTTCATTGGTTGAATTACCCCGATAGGTATAGAAAAAAGAAAGGGTATCATTTCTATTCAACTTATACCTTAGCCCTGTATTAGCGTAAAAAACATTATCCTTCTCTTTTTTATCCCCTGTATTTATGGTGCGATCGGAATAAAGTTTGCGCAAATAACTGAAATCTCCGACAAGATTTATTTTCTCTGATAACTTATAATGCACTGACGGAGAAAGCTCGTATCCCCTATAATCATAAAAATCAATATATCTGGCGTTGGAGTTATTTTGGGAAAACTTTCCGCTACATTGGATAAATAAGGCAGGCGAAATATTTGAGCCGATAGTGTATTCTATACTACGCCTCTTATCAGTCAGAGGATTATCCCCAAGCTCGGAAATAGAATTGGAAAGAGCCTTTCTCGCCGCATGAATCTTATAGCCATATTCCAGTGCCAATTGCTGAAATGAACTGCCGCCAATACGGTTCTTTAAATAAATAAAACCTTTTGAAAAAATAAAGTCTCCGTCCGAATCTTTAGGATAGTAAAAATCGGATAAATCGCAGCCGACACCAAGTTCAAGAATACGGCTTAATCTTTTGTCTACGCCAACTCTTAAATGGTTCAAGAGATTCGATGCGCGAGGGACAGAGTTGTAATTTAGATAATCAATATCATAGTTAAAAAGAAGACGCAGCTTACTTGAGAGCGGTTTATTAAAATTGAGCGAATACAAGACTTCCTCAAAAATTGACCCCTCTCTTTCCGGGCTTAATTTAACGTTGTTATCGTATCCGCTAAAAAATGCGACTGAAGAATTCAAATTATAAGAAGGCGGCTTCTTATGTAATATCTGAAAACCAGCTAAACGCTTCTGTTTTTCCTCCTTGATTTGAGCTAAACAATTACTGTGAATTAAAAGAAAGACAATTAACGAAAAGAATGCTGACAAAAAAATATAATATTTACGCATTTCTCTCCTTTTTTTGCAATTCCGAAGCTAATATTAATACTGGCGCTCTTGGCCCCCTGGAGTAGTTGGGGTAGATGTGTTTTCTTGGCGCCTTTGCTGGCCTAATGCTTCGCGTAAATCATCCCGCTGATCTTGCCTTAAATCTCCGAGGGGATTATGACCTGAATCACTTGCGCCGGATGTTAAAGTGTCTATATAGCTGATAAAATCGCTCCATTCTTCATTATCTTCATCACTTAAATCAAATACATTGCCGAGACTGCCGCCGCCTATGTTTATGCCGCTACCGCTTAATAAATCCATTTGGCCAGTAATATCTCCCTTGGCATCAAGACCCTGGACATAAATCGTATTTTCAAAACATTTTGCGGAAGCATTTTTTCCGTTATAATCCGTTGACCATCCGGTGCCTCTAGCTCCGGCTATAGCCGCAGGCGTACGAACTTGAAACTTCTCATTCTTGGATAGACTGTTAATCAAAGAAAACACTCTTCCTTTTTGCAGAGAAATATTCCCCGGTTTTATACTGTCTATTTTAATCTGAGAATTCTGTTTAATAGTAACTATATTCTTCATCTCGTCATCAAATGCCAAAGTACAATATGAATCTCGGCCTGTTTGGATTTCTGCATCCTTACCTAACAGCATATTGATTTTTGCCTTATTCCAGTCGGCGGATAAATCCACTTTTACGCTTGCCTGCCCGCCTAAATCGACTATCTTAGCTACCTGGGCAAATGCCGAAGACGCAAAAGTAAAAAAAAACACAAAAACTAACATCGAGATCGCTTTTTTCATCGATACCCCTTTCTTGTCTTAATTGTTATTTATTTTTCTTTTTAAGAACCTTTTAGGAATGTTTTTCGATGTTATCGCTTTTATTACGGAAAAGAAAACCAATTACCTTTTTGACAAACTTGAACAACTTAATAAACAACCACGCCGTCAGGGCTAACAATAATATGATAACGATAGTGGCGACAACCGGATGTTTCACAATCATGTATAGGACAAATATCGATAAGCCATCTTCTGAGGTACTGACGACGGCGTTACTGACCGGCTCAGGAGACGCATTGATTGCTAACCGCGCGCTCGCCTTGGTCAGCTGAGTCCCTCCGGAAAGCGTCCCGCAAATCATAGCTAATGGGATTTGAGCTACCGGACCTAAATTTGAACTTGCCGCATATCCTAGAGCGGCGGCACCTATAGGCTTAATAAATGTATGGATGCTGTCCCAAATAGTATCGACGTACTTAATCTTATCAGCCAAGAATTCAACTCCGTACAAAAGTCCGGCAGCGATAAAGATCAGGGGATTGGAAATTACTTTTAAATCACCGGGAAGCCCGATCCATCCCATCTTGCCGGCAAAACCAAGAACCGCGACGGTTAGGTAAAAACGAATTCCGGAAGTCCATGAACCGCCCAAAAGTAAAGGTAGAGAACTTAACGCCTCCATCCGAATCCTTTCGTTATTCCAACACTATCACAATCTTTAAACTCTCCTATCACACGAAGAGGAATAGATAACTGGGGTCGATGGCTTAAGCAGGTTAGAAATTGTTTCTGCTCCACGCGATAGCCTGCCCCTTATCGTCTAAAAACGACCATCCTCGCTATTTACACGGACCAAGATATTTTCCTTCGATCTTGACCAGCGTATCCATGACCTTCCCTTGTGTCACTTGGCGCGTCCGGCTCTCGCCTTTCATCGTATCGCCCTTATAAGTCATTTTGCCCTTCGTCTCCATCTCAAAATCACGGTCTTTACACACAGTCTGGTAGGCCACGGTATTGCCGCGGACCGAGTGAGTTTGCTGGCAGGTCTTGGGCATCTTGGAATCAGGGACAGGGTTGGCCTCGGTCAGGCACTGGGTGACCGTCGTTGTCATGTTCCCCTGTGCATCTGTCCCGACGGATACGCCCATGCTTCCCTGCATCTTTTGCATAAGAGACCGGGCCGCCGCCGGCATATTCTGCATCTGTTTTGCCGCCTCCCTGGCCTCCTGGGCCTGAGGAGAATCCCCTTCGATCACAGTCGTCATCGTCATAGTCCACTTGCCCGGTTTAAACCCCGAAGACCCCGCCGGAGAACAGGAAACGAGAAATATCGCAGATCCCCCTAGAACAAAACCCACCATTGCCATAACCCTTGCTTTCATAAAATCTCCTTTATCGTTAAAATAATCATACCTTTAGCGCGGTAGCGTCCTGGAAGGTTTCGGCGGCTTGCCTGCAGGCGCCGTCGATCCGGCAAAAACAACATTAATGTTAACCGTTATTTCGGCCGCATTGCCGACCTTATCAAGCGCCTTGACGCGAATCGCATGCGCCCCCTGCCTGGAAACGCCAAATCTCCCAACATACTTATTGTCCTCCGAAGGAGTCCGCGCGGCCGCAACCCCCTGGCCGTTAAGATAAAACTCCACCTTGTCGATACCGGATGATATCTCGCCGGGATCAGTCGCCTCAACCTCGACAGTTACGACCGGCATAGCGCCGGAAGGAATCGTCACGGCCTGGCCCCCCGTCGGAGAAATAACCCTGACCTGCGGCGCGGTCCCGTCCACATTGATCCACACCGTCTTTTCATCACTTTTCATGACCTTATCCTGGATCTTCACGCGGATCCCCCGCCGCCCCGGCTCTTTAACCAAAACATTCCATTTCTGCAATACGGGTGATGCTACATTTAATTTTCCAGAAAAAACCGGCTGGCCGTCAAGATCGATCTTCAGATCATATCCCCCCAGGCCAAAACTCCAACGTTTAGCCGCAAGAAGATCATCCTCGATACGCAACTCGAGTTCAACATTGCTTCCTGCCTTGACCATCTGCCCCTCAACAGGCTTCCCAATAAGAACACGCGGAGCCTGACAATCCACCCAGGCCCACTCTGAGTTGGACTCATACTTTAGGCCTCGAACGGTGCCGTGCGCCTCAAATACAACCAACCCGCACCTTTGAGCATCTCCAACAGGAAACACATGCGAAAACCCACCATTAAACTTCGTCCAAACCGGAGAAGAATCGGTCCTGCCGGAATGCGCCCAGCGGGCATCTATGCGAACAGTGTCCCAACTCACTCCTGTGTAACTCGCAAATCCATCAACCTTGAACGTTTTCTGCCTTTCGCCATCAAGTATCGGACTGGAGTAACTGTCCAGCCTCAAGCGATCTGTATTAACTTCAGCTTCCGCGATGCGGACATTGACAAAAAATCCTAAAGAAAATAGTCCGACCACTAAACCCCCAAAAATCATTCTTTTGTTTTGCATATCAACTCCTGTCCTTTAATGAAAGTTAACGCTGCTTTTTTTCAAAAACAACCGAAAAAAACTAGGGCGGGTGATGAGATTCCCTAGCCTGCCCAATTATGGGGTCCCACAGGTTCCCCTGGATGAACACCAAGACTAGTATAATGCCTTTTGCTTGACCCCGCTAACGGGACCCCCTCACACGAAGAACCATCTCTTTTCTTATAAGCTTTTGTTCCAAACTTACCGTTAATCTCTTCAAAAGCTTTATTATTATAACACTCGTCTGCTATTTTTTGTAAAGTTTTATTCCATATCTCAGCGTTTTGACCTCTGTTAAAAGGTCGCCCAAATAAGCCTATTTTGAGCTTACCGATTCCTTTTTTCTTGTCGGCGATTTCGCAGATAACTGAATTAATTATTCTTGGCAAGATTGCCTGAATACGCTCCCTGTTATTTTTATTCATCATATAAAAATCTTCAAATAACTGCAGTGTCATAATATAATCATGAGCTGTCCCGGCCTGAACTTTTTCTGCCTGAATTTCAGATTTAAGCCTGTTTTCTTCCAAAGCAAGCTCGGACTCGTCTTGATTCAAGACCCCTAGCTTCTCCTTAACCACATCAATTCCTGCCATGCCTTTATCTGCAAGTATATCCACCAGATTGGCAATTTTTGTACGAATATCTTTTAGGCTTGCCTGAACCCTATCTAAATCTTCCTCCAAAATTCCTATCGTTGATGCCGTTGCTTGGTTGGCTTTTTTTACAATTTCGGCAATATTATCCGGATCCAAATGTAAGTGCCGTAACACCTCGATAATTGCATCGTCCACAGCATCTGCAGCCAAAAGATTAGCTTCCGCACAATCAATGCCATTAGTCTTAAATGCCTTCATGCACATGTAATAGGGATAATATTTACCGCCTTTGCCGGTAGCAGGTCTTGCAATCATAGTTGATCCGCAACTACTGCATTTAAGCAGGCTTTTGGCAAGGTAAACGTAATTACGATTTGAACCATTAGGGCTATGATTAGTCGCTCTATTTCTTTTAAAAATATCCTGGATAGCTTTATGAACATCCTCTGTCCTTAAAGGCTTCCAATTCCCGGGGTAAAGTTGACCATCGTGCTCCTGTTTTGCAATATAGCGAATATTCTGAAGAATACGCGATACTTGAGGCCTTGAATAGGTTTTTCCGTGTCGAGATTTATAACCTTTTTGGTGCAGAATATCAACAACCCTGCCTGTACTTTTTACTCTCAGATATAATTGATCAATAAATTCAACGTGTTTCCTATAAACGGGATCAGGCTCATAAGTAGTCTTGCCGTTAACGTCTTTACTTATCCGATAACCTAAAGGAGGCGGACCTATTGGTCGACCCTGGTTAACATGCCTAGAAACGGTTTCCAGACTATATTGCGATATGCGCTCGGCCTGCCACTGAGCAAGATTAGCGTGATTACGCATAATCATCTGCCCGTCAGGCGTTGATGTATCTATATCAAGATCCAGGCAGACAAGTGCTACCTCATTTTCGTTGAATTCAGCTGAAATATCTATATAGTCTCTTGTGTTTCTTGCTATACGATCCAGTTTTGTTACAACAACTACATCAATGAGCCTTAATTTAGCAAGTTCGAGGGCTTTGGACAACCCTCTTCTACCTTCACGCTTTGTTGCAGTCCGTCCCTTTCTCTGGCCATCCGGGCCCTCATTTTCTACGAATATATTAACAAGCTCCCATTTTTGAGGCGCGTGCAGGCTTGACTTAGACTTGACCCAATTCTTAAGAACTTCCTTCTGGTGGTCTAAGGATTCGCCTATTTTCTGCGCTTGCTTGTCTGTTGATACGCGGGCGATACCGAAAACGCGGACAGTCTTGGCATCCTTAAAGCTATAAACAGTTGTGACTTTTTTCCAAGAAATTTTTTGGGTCATATTCATCTTTTACTTTCGTATGGAGAACATTATATCATTAATCCTGATTATTGCAATCTTTTTTATTTCCATAAATATCTCTGCTGGTTTGCCGGCACGATTCAGCCCAAAGCAAAGCAAAGATTTCATTAAAGTCTTTTATTCTCTCTTCATCCGGTAAATGTGAATACGGATTGCTTGGATTAGCAAACAATTCAGGAGCAGAGCTGGCGTCAGAGATTTCGATCTTAAATGAACGAATCACTTTTCCAGTGCCCTTTTTTTGTTTTATTTTATGCGGCCCCACTTTGAATCTTCCTTTCTGAAGTATTTAATTTAATCAAACATCAAATAGCTCCAGAATTTTTATCAATTTTGTCTACACTTTTCTTCGAATAACCCAATTTTATTAACTTATTCTTGAATGCTTGCATATCCTTAGAACTGTAATAAAGTTCTAATAAAGTTTCTGTGGATAAATCCTTTAAGACTTTCTTAGCGGCTTCGATTGCTTCCGGCAATGGCTTGGATCGTAGAAGGCCTAAATCTTCCATATCGCTAAATACCCTCTTTAGAATGCTTCTTATCTTGGCAGGTTTAAAACCTCTGGTAGTAAGGTGCCTTTTTAAACCTCCTTTATCTTCAGAAAAAATCTTCTTAAAATCCTCAATTTCTTGCTTGCTTACTTTCTTACTTAAAACTTCCTTACTTACTTGTGAAACGTTTTTGTCCGAATCCGTAACAACTCGTATCGCATCGGTTGTTGGCGGAGGTTGTGGATAACTGATTTTGGCTTTGATATCCGAACGCAGTGTCTGATGTTTGTTAAAATTGGGAAAATAGCAATACCTTTCATCTTTGGTCTCATAGAGCTCAATTAAACCCCTGCCCTTGTCATCTTTTGCCCCATGAAGCTCTTTAAGGCGTTCTTCTATAGTTTTAATGGAAACATCTCTCCTAGGATAGATCTGACCTTTAATTAATGAGGAATCGGCAAATACCCTACCGGCATCATCTGTTTTAGAAAGCAGGCGATAAAAGAGATTCTCCGCTCCTTCCGAGACAGAGTTAAGGCGCTTATCAATACAAATACTCTCATCGATCATACGCTTGCCTGGCACAGAATCCTCCGAATATCTAATCCATATTAAAAATGGCAGACTTTAGGTCTGCCATGGCGTTTTTAATTAAGGTTATGCCTATAGAACCGTTATTATAGAATTTTTCGATTAAGTCTTTTCTTTCTGCGGAATCTTCAAAAACAAATATCGCTCTTCGGTTGTTGCCCTCAACCCGGAGAATCTTTAGGCCTTTGGCTTTTAAAAATGCAGAAAGCCAAAGGTCATTGGTAGAATAAGTAGAATTATTCATATTTTCATGCTCCTTCGCGGACTCAAGGCAACAAAAAAAGGGCTGGTCTCCCGAGTTTTGCTCGAGAAACCAGCCCAGTTATCTCCGATCTCTTTTAAGACCGAGTTTTCTGCGACTGAAAAATCACATTACCTAATTGTCATCTATCTTTATACAACAAATTTTATTTTTGTCAACTGTTTTATTTTGGAGTAATAACTGAATCTGTCTGCCCTTCCATGACAGAAGTCGTCTCCAGATAAAACTGCGAACCATTAGACTTTAAACCTACATGCAAATGGCCCTTGCGATGGCGTTTCAACATGCGCCATTTTTCAATTATCTCTTTCTCATCTAGGGTTATTTCCTCTTTATACATAGGCCAATATCCAGCTGTTTACTTAATCCCCAAAACCATCTGTTTTGCTGCATGCTAACCAATGTGCGGTTTTGCTACATAATGTGGCAATTTCGCACATTATATGGTATACTTTAATTAGAACATAAGTAAACGCAAAAGGTTAAGTCGATAATAGCAAACCATTCGAAAGAATGGGGCGCAAAGC
>Ga0194125_10007371_pt1 | contig 15870 bp, 29 predicted proteins | sample TA2KigC250mmetaG_FD_148626 | JGI IMG/M metagenome (GOLD analysis project Ga0194125, IMG submission 148626) | Freshwater microbial communities from Lake Tanganyika, Tanzania - TA2015034 Kigoma Deep Cast 250m | ecosystem: Environmental > Aquatic > Freshwater > Lake | place: Tanzania: Lake... | reverse complement strand
TCCCAAATGCAACGTCAAGCGTTACTCTTTTGGAGGTAGCAGCATGACGCTCACTAAGATTAACGCTCTGCAATCCCTCCGCCCCGGCGCTGAGTGGGTGCTTCGTGGCGATGAGCTGGAGTGGCTTAGCCCCGACATCCCTCAGCCCACCGAAGCCGAGATTCAAGCCGAGCTGGATCGCCTCATCGCTGATCAGCCCCGCAAGAAAGCACAGGCCGCACGAGCCGCCGCCTACGCCAGTGAATCCGACCCGCTGTTCTTCAAAGCGCAGCGCGGCGAGGCAACCATCGAAGAGTGGCAGTCTACTGTCGCTGACATTCGTGCTCGCTTTCCCTACCCCACGGAGGTTGAATCATGAGCACGCTCAAAGTTAACTCCATCGAGTCCAGCAGTGGTGGTGGCGTCAACATCATTAAGGGCTTCAATCGCCGCCCAGCGCTTCATCGTGGTCCGTTATTTACGAAAACAACTGCTACCACACTTAGCGTGGTTGCCGACTGCTCACTCAACGGTTTCCATTACGGTTCCGCCACGGCTGTGACGATGGGCACGCATACCAATAACACGGATATGGCTATCTGGCAGCACCCGACCAGTGGGGCATTAGTTAGTGACGCGAGTTTCACTACGGCACCAGCAGGAGCTACGGGTGGCTCAATCGTTGCCGGCTATCACTACATCCCCAGCGGTCGCCCTACAGCAGTGAATAGCGGCAGCCCAACTGCTAGTGCTGAGATTTTGGAGTACAGCATCTGGGATTTGACCTGGCGACCTGAGTGTCCTGACCCTCGTGGGATGGCAAACATTGATGGTCGGTTCTGGTGCGACCTTTACCTATGCGGCTCCACCAGCTTCGCAGGCACGACTTTCAGTGCCGTTCAATCCAGCAAGATTGGCCTCACTATCGCTGATAACAACAGCCCACCTTTAATCCCTAGCTTCTACGGCGGCAATGGCAGTACGGCTTACACCCTGACCAGCGGCAACCATCCTGGTAGCTGGTATAACTTCTTTGAAGTGGCACACAGCTTTGGCAAGCGGCTGATGTTCAGCTGGGAGTTCCAAGCCGCCGCATTTGGTGCGCCTGAAGCCGGCAGCCGTGGCTCTGATCCCGGCACGGTGATCTGGGAGCGGCAAAGCAAATGGGGTTTGGCACAGGCCACAGGGACGCTAATGATCTGGGGCATTGAGCGCGTTGGTATCTGGACCAGCGGCAGCAACTCCAACACAGGTGGTCGAGGCACGGAATTTGCCGACGCCCCTCGCGCCGTCCTTCTGGGTGGCGCCTGGAACAACGGAGCTGATTCCGGGTCTCGGTTCGCCAACTGGATCGCCGTTCCCTCGGAATTTGGCAGCGCCATGTCGGCGCGTTTTGCTGCCGGGCACCTTATCTGCGGATAGTCACCATGACATTTATCAACACTGCTACCGATCTTGCGGCAACAGAAGCTAGCCCTGAGCGCATTGCGTTCTTACAGAACCTGCTGAACGATTACACCATCTTTGATGATGCGGAGTATCCCGAGGGCTACGACCGTCAGTTGCAGCCCGGTGACGAAGGTTATGTGGTCCCGGTGCTGCGGCAGGAATGGAACGCTGGGGCAGCAGCAGCTTGGGGATTTGACAGCCGTGAGGCGATTGAGGCGGTGCTCTAATGCCGGTCAAGTCAAAAACCGCGCTAGGGCGCATATTGACGCGGCTGCCAGTCCTGACGAGATCAAAGCAGCTCTTGGTCTTGATTAGTTCCAGCCACTACGATGGTTGCGTAGAGCCTGAGCCCCTGTTGCGTCCCTGAGGCGCATCACGCTCAGGCCATCCATTTGCAAGTATCCCCTGCGACGACAGCAATGTCTGAGCTTCCCTTCATCTACGTCTGCAGCCACGCCGGCAAGATCGGCAATTTTCGCTGGGTCAACACGGACACCTGCTGGCGCGGCTACTGGGGACGCTGCGGCTACGTTGATCCATGCCCTGACGAAGACAAGGAAGGAAGCGTGCCGCTGCCATAATCGCCGATACATTAGTAAAACGCCCTTAACTTCTTACAGGTGGCCGTCAAATCCAAGCAAGGCGTCAAGGCGATCGAGCACCAGCCCGGTCCTCCCAAAAAGACCCGCCAAGGCCGTTCACTCCACACCCACCTTGGAGCGTCCAGCCGCAACGGCCGCAAAAAGCGGTATCGCGGCCAGGGCAGGTAGCTACAATAGAGAAGTAGCTTCCGGCCGGCCGTGGTTGAAATTTTTGCAGCCTTGGTTGGCTCAGGCGTAACTATCGCCGCCATGGGAGTTGGCGGCGGAATAAAAGGCAACAACGCCAATAGAGAAACGGTCACTCGTCTCACAGTCGCCGTCGAAAATATCGCCGAAAAATTGGAAGAACTCCACGTCGACATCAAAGCTGACCGCCGCGAAATGTTCAACCGCCTCAATGGCCTGGAGCAGCGCGTAACTAAGCTGGAAGCAAAAATTTGAGCCTAGAACGGTGTCTTCCAACGTCGTCAACACCATCGACCTCGGCCAAGGCTTCATCATCGAGCAACTCGAAAACGAGTTCGGCCACATGTATTACCGCATGTGCAAAGGCAGTATTTGCCGTTACGCCGAAGACGAGTACATCGCCTATATGTACGCCGAAAACGCCGGCTGGAACAAGTTCATTTACTGATCCAAAGTTTGATCGCATCTTCCAGATGTGGCTCCCAGAACTCCTGCATCCTGAACCAGTCGAGCCAATCCTCCACCGACCCCTTCCTCATGTTGCAGCTGTAACAGCACGCCACCAGGTTGGAGCGCCTCGTCTTCCCGCCCTTCGACTTGGGGCGTATATGGTCAAGTGTGCCTGATCGCCCGAGTGGTTCTCGGCAATACGCGCACTTATTTCCCCAAAAATTCAAAATGTGTTCCCTAAAACGGGCTTTTGCTTCCCGCTTATTGAAAAATTCCGTGCCATCTATGTGATTGTCCATGCAGGCACACGGTTAAATGAAATGTAGCGATTACTGCACACCCGGCACGTGACACGGCTTACCAAACGCTCTAGACTTACACAAAGCACTTCTCTGCTTCTATGGACTTCATCAATCACCCAGTCTTCTGGATCGTAGTCGCTGCAGCTTCCGAGCTGATCGCCCTGAGCCCCTTAAAGAGCAACAGCATCGTGCAACTGGTGTTCCAGGTTCTGCAACTGCTGAAAGCAAAAAAGCTCTGATCGCCTTCGACAGTGTCGGGTGGAATAAACGTATCGGGCAGTACGCCGAACGGCGAAAAAACGAAGCGTTTACCTCCACCCGCATCGACGAAGCCGAAACCACCTGGCACGCCACCCAGCCCTCCAATATCCCGCCACCAGTCGTGGTGGATCACCCCATCGACGACACCCTTCAGACTGGAGAGAGCCGTTTACTAGGCGGCGCTCTATCAATCCACGCCCCCTGGAGCCGTGAGCAACCCGATCCGCCTAATTGATCTATTCCGCTACTACAAGGGGCTGCCACATCAAATGGCGGCCATCACTGAGCTGGAATTTGCGATCAACAAGGCGAATCCCCATCTCCTCGGCCGCAACCAGAGCTGGTTCAAAACCTGGAGCGTCTCCGGCAAACAGGCCAACCCCAACGAGCACCAGCGCAACGACGATGCCACCAGCATCAGCCTAAAAGTCCCGTATGAGTACCAGCTAGACAACGGCCCCACCGGCTACCGCGAGTGCTTCAGTTCCAGTTGCGCGATGGTTGCTCGCTACTGGGGCAAGATCAGCGGCGACCACGAATACAACCGAATCCGCCGCCAATTCGGCGACACCACCGACCCCAAAGCCCAAATCCTGGCACTGAAAGCCCTCGGCCTCCGCGCCACCTTTGAGATGGAAGGCACCGTCGAGGACCTGGAAAACGAAATCCGCGCCGGTTTCCCTACCCCCGTCGGTTGGCTCCACAAAGGTTCCGCCTCCCAGCCCACCGGCGGCGGCCACTGGAGCGTCATCACCGGCTTCACGCCAACCCACTTCATCCACAACGACCCCAACGGCCAAGCGGACATCGTGGCCGGCGGTTACAGCAACAACAAGGGCGGCGCCAGCATCGCCTATTCCCGCGCCAACTGGCTAAAACGCTGGCTCGTCGACGGCCCTGACTCGGGCTGGTACCTGAAAATCCGCCCCAACTGACATGCGCCCGATCGAACAGTCCGTCGAGCACCAGCTCACCCAAAACGCCCAAGACCGCTGGCTCCGCCAACGCTACGAAGACAAGGACTGGAACGGCCTCCTCGAAGCCGCCCTTCTCCTCAACACGCTTTACCACATGGAGCGCACCAAGGTGAGCTGGGCCATCCACGAAGCCGCCGACAACCTATCCGACATCTGCGGCTACGACCGCGACTGAGCCAGCCCGCTGTACAGCATGTACATCGGGTGGGACGGCTGATCCCGCCCATCTTCGACGTACATCCGCTCCAGCTCATCCTGGCGCGTTTGCTGCCGGATCACATCCTGCACAGCAACACGGCGCAGGGTGTCAACGCTATCAGTCATCAGCTTTCTGCCTCTGCAGGTGACGTTTTTTAAGTAGCCCCGGACTGGTGTGAGACCGCGCCAGCTCAACCTTGGCTGCCGGCTCGGGCACCTCAATCCGAGACCCTTTGTATCGAAACTTAGCCCAGTGAATTGCATCCTGGAGCGACCGGGCTTTTACTAAGTCCCGCATCGGCCCCTGCCCCGGCAACCACACCAACAACTCGAAATACTGCTCTTGAGGGGTCATATCAGTCTGCGGCGAGCGCCCAACTTTTTGGGTAGTGGGGCTCAGTAACGCTGTGGACACTAGCAAAAGCACCAAGAGATTCAGCGACAATTCGCGCCGCCTCGACAGCCCGCTCATACGTCACCCACGATCCAGCATCCTCCCGATTCGGCGTCAACCCAATCCCATTGCTGGTACGGTCGTACACCGCCGTGACGTACAGATTGTCTGCACACACCACAAACCTGGTCATCGCTTTTCGATGAACTACTGTCACACACTAACCCAAGCCTTCAACAAGCCCCAGACTTATTAACGATTGTGACTGAGTCTTATGAGTCTTGCGATACAACTCCTTCTTATTGCCTGGAACGCTGCCGCCCTTCCACTCGCCGCTTCACCGACTCCGCCCACGCTGCGTGATCCGCTGCTTCCGCCGCCTTGTACTCCGACGACGGCAGCATCCGCTCCAGCATCGTGTATACCATCTCCCGCATCAGCGACGTGGTGCGCTTGCCTTCTTTCGCCGCCAGCTTTTCGACCAGCGCATAACGATGCCGATCCACCAGCAACTGGCAGTAATACTTCTGTCCGTGCTTCAGCGGCATAACCGACTGTCTACTCTGCTACACAATAGCACTACCATCGGGCTGGAGCATCGACGTACTTGCGCCAGCCATTGGCCTGAGCCATCCGCGCCCCACCCCGCTGCTTGGCACACCCAGCCCGAATCCCCCTCGCCCACTCCAAAAAGGCGGCTGCCCTGTGCAAATCCGCCGTCTTCGCCCGCCGAATCTCGTCATACAACCACTGGAGCACCAGCTCCCTGCCCGTCTTCGGCGTTGGACTCATGAGACTCACCCTGCTACCAATCGCCCTCCTTCGTCAGTCTGACGATCCGCAACCCCGGCCACAACTCCCGAATCGTGTGGTGCGCGTGGGTCATGCTGTCAGCCATGATCGTGGCTTTCTGCACTAACCCGCCCGGCGTACGCAATAACGCCACGTAATTCGTTGGTGCGTACCTCACTTTGCCTCCACCCACGAATCGCCGACCTTAGCCTCGGCCAACGCGGGGACCTCACCCAACCACTCAGCCTCGGCCTCCTCCATGATGGCGGTCAACTGAAGCGCCCAGGTTTCAGCGTGCTCTTCACGAACAAGAAGAATAACTTCGTCATGAACGACACCCGCGAGGCACACCACTTCCTCACCATCGGCCTTCAGCGATGGCCATAACTTTCCAAGCGTCCGTTTCAGTACAGCAGCACCAGCCCCCTGGATTGGGGTGTTAGATCGAACTGTCAGTGAATTGTGGTCGCCCGGAAGAAACCGCCTGAGCCCGGAATGGCGAATCCTGATCGCGGCATTGTCCTTAGCCGCATCAGCCAATCGAGCATTTTGGCGTTGCCACCCGCTAATTCCTTTATACGCAGCGTGGAACTTTGCTCGGATTTCTGCAGCTTCATCAAGATCCATTTGTATCCCCATTCCTGCTGCATAATTTCGTAATCCTCGGGCTCCCGATCCATACAACAAACCGAAGTTCGCAGATTTACTAACTTGGCGCATATCTTTGGTGACTTGATCTTTAGTAACGCCATAAATCTGCATTGCGGTGAGTGTGTGCAAGTCCATGCCCTGCTGGAACGCTTGGATCATGAGAGGATCTTCGGCCTCGGCGGCTGCCAGCCGTAGCTCCATCTGGGCGTAGTCCGCAACTACCAGTTTCCACCCGGCCGGCGCCTGCACACACGCCCTAAACCTTGAATCTCTTGGTATTTGCTGGAGGTTCGGCGTCAGACACGACATGCGCCCAGTATCCGCCCCAAGCTGCATGTAACTGGCACGAATAAACCCGTTCTCGCCCAAATGTTTAAGAAGTGCTTCAACCATTTGACGCCGCTTCTCCACCCGTTTCCACGCCAGGTAATCCGCCACAACTTTGTGGTCCCCGGCATACTCCCGCAACGCCGCCCTGCTGGCACTCGCCTTACCGTCAGATCCCAAGGGCTGCTTACCAAGCAATGCCGTAAACACCGCCAGTAGCTGCTTGGGACTGTTCAGGTTGAAGCCCGCCTCCAGTTTGTTACCGGCCCGCACCGACCCTGTTGCTTTTGTTCTCAAGTTGAGGCTGCCATCCGGGTCCCGAGGTAGCTTGCAATCATCCGGCAACGCGGTGTCCAGTGCCTCGACAAACTCCGCCCCAAGGCGAGCATGATCGTCCTGCAAATCCTGCTGGAGCTTTTCGAGTGAACTGCGATCAAACGGCAGGCCGGTTCGCCAAAGCTGCGCCATCGCCGGCAACGCCTTGCACTCCAGAAACCACGCCCGATGCAGATTGCCCTCAGCCATCCGCTGATTGATCGGCCCATCCAACTGGGTCAACAACTTCACGTCATACGCTGCATACTCCAACTGGCTCGGCGTCAGATCCTGGCTCCAGTCACTCTTCTGCTCCTCTTTGGAGATGTCGAGCTGCAGATACCGTTTGACCACGTGCTGCAGGCCATGCTTCACGTTCGGCAGCCCGTTCGTCAAGATCCTGCTGGCCAGCATGGTGCATAGCACCTCCCCCTCGGGATAAAGCTCGTGCTCCTGCAACCATCCCAGGTCAAACACCGCATTGTGCGCCAGCCAATACCGCTTGACCGCGAAGAACTCCTCCAACTCAACCCAGTGGTGATCTTCGATGTCCCAGCAGTCAATGACGACTGGCTCACGATCCAATGCCGCTAACTGCAATAACCGCAAACCGCCAAATTTCGGCTGGAGCCCAGTCGTCTCACAGTCAAACGCCACCGTCGTGGCATTGAACATCGTGTGCAAATGCTCGATGCCATAAAGAAAACGTGCATTTGCCATCAGCTGTGCATCTCCACGTGCTGAGCGCGCGCAACTTCGTGAGTCTCACTCTGAGACACAGGAGACTCACCGCCACTGTTATCCCAGAGATACTGCGGCGTTGGATCGTATTCGATGCACTCGATGCAACGATCCAGGATCGGCAGAAGCTCGTCCTCGATCACAGCAAACAAATCCATCGGAATATGCGCGTCCTGCATAGGCCGCATTTCGTCGCGCATAACCACGACGTGGAGCCGTCGCTGGAAATCCGCGATCAGCGTAGAAACCTTGTCAAAGTCGTTCATGATGCCTGGTGGGGCGACTACTTCAGTAATGTAGCACAGTAGCCCGGCTAGAGTCGCCGGAACAAGTAACAATCCGTAGCAAAGTCATCACCCGCATCCGGGAAACCGAAATCGCAACCACGCTCACTACGCCAGTGAGCACACGCCACACACAACAACACATCCGTCTGCGCCTGGAGCTTCCCCTCAAGCACAAGCCGTTTGTAGACGTCTTGGTAGCTGTTATTCGCCTTGATGTTGCGGATCGCCTCAGAGGACACCCCAAATCTCCGCGCCAACGCCGCCAACGACTCGGTCGACAACAAAACCTCTTCGACCTCGTTGATCTTGAGCTGGCGCCTAGACGGCTGCTTTGGTAGCAAAGTGCTATCAATTTCAAACCCTGGAGCGGACGGCTCTTCAAACGCCGTCCACCGCTCGCGGCAAGTCAGGCATTTGTACCGACGGCGCCGAACACCATCACTACGCAACCGACTCTCCAGGACATAGACATCATCACTCTGACAACTGGGACAGCTCATCTCCGATCTCGTGGAAGGCTTCAGCAATGGTCTGGTGGTGGAACCCGCAGGCTGCCAGAAACTCGCCAAACACCGATACCACCTCACTGGCGAGGATGCCGCGAGTCTTGACCGACAGCGACGTATTGATCTCTGCGCTTTCGTCGAAGCGCATCATCTCAAACTTGTACTGGTCAGACATCGCGGTACTCCTCTGATTCGAGTTTGGCAACCAGCCGCTCCAAATACCAGCGCGCTTTCCGCGCATCCTGGAGCGCATTTTCCTTCAGCCACAACCGACTGATGTACTTGATGACCTGCCACTGCAGGCCACCAACCACAGCATCTGGCGCAGCCTCGACCCAGTCCTCAATAACGTCGATCACCTCGACGCGCCCCCGCGTGTAGTGCGGGGGCTGATTCACTAGATCGCTCATGCATGGAGCGTCAACGCTGCCGGCTGCTGGAGCTGGACATGCTTCCATGTCTTGCCCCACTTGATGCAGTTGATCGTGGTGAGATGCACCTTGTAGTCCTTGCTAATTGCAGTAGACCCTTCACCCGCCGCCAATCTGCGCTTGATCTCCAATACCTGGTTGGCGTTCAGCGCATTGTGCCCCCTCTTGCGGCGAGACGCACGAGTCTTAACTTGAGACTCCCGTTGCTTACGTGGGGCGGGGGTAGCAGGCTTGCTACTAGCGACCTCGAAGTTGACGGTCTGGGACGACTCCATGATGGAGCGGAGTTCGCCGAGCTGCTCTTCGATGGTCTTGATACTGTCGGAGAGAAGACGGACTTGTGTGTCAGAGAGAATGGTGAGCATAGTGCTGAGAAAAGCGTTGTTAGTGTACTACCCAACAGAGGGTGTGTGGGCATTGTGCGGATGCTGCGCGTGGATTTGCAGCAATGTCGCCGCAGGCAGCTTGAAGATCTCGTGGAACGCCAAGCGTGCCAGCAGCTCGCGGTTGATCGACTCGCTTTCGTCAAAGGCATCGACGAGGCGAGCGATGAGCTGGGCCGCAGTCTGTGGTGCGACCCAGGTTTTATCGCCGGGAATCGGCTCAGTCCCGTAGTGCCAGTCGTCGTAAGACGGTTCGTTCCTAATCGTCCTGGCCGTCATCCTCCCAATTTGAGGCGTCAACGATCTCCCAGTTGGTGATGCGTTCGCTGAACAGTCGTCGGACTCCGGCATCGGTCGCTGGGATTACGTCGTCTTCACAAAGGTAGAAGGAGCCTCGGCACACAGCAGGACCCCACTCGGCCGGCTCTTCATAGCTTTGCTGGTGCGTGATGACCATCTGGTCAACAACGGCCTCGCACTCCACGCGACCACTGGGAAGGAAAGCAAGATCAAGGATTTCAATGATTTCAGACTCCATAGATCGGTTCCTCCTCAGTCTGACCAGCAACGAGGTCATCCATCCACTTGTCCCAGCTCATCTTCAAGAACTGCTCCAAGTCTTCGAGCTGCCGGAGCTGGTGCTCGTCATAGGTCGCCTTGAAGCCAGCTTGTTTGCTGCGCTCGATGGACTGCTCGATGTGATAGATACCCCACTTGACGGCGTAGTACCAGGCGCTGAGGTTGCCGTTGGGTAGGTTGGTAGTGGTTGCCATAGTCCTTTGGTAGTAGGTAAGTGATGGAGCAGCGAGCTGCCCCCTCGATCACTACCCTTGCACAGAACAAGCCACTTGCCTAGTAGGCCAGTTGTAAAACTTCACACTCCCGGCTGCGAAGCCTCCAGTTCGGCGGCGAGCACAGCGGCTGAGCGCAGCATGGTACTGAGACTCGTGGGACGCATTTCGCGCCAGCAGGCATAACGGATGGCCTGGCGGAATCCCATGGAGACGTTGCCGCCGCCCAGCTTCCTGGCAGCCTCGATCTCCTCGCGGGTCATCCTGATGTTGACCGTAAAGTTCCGCCCCTTGCCCTTGGCGCGGCGATCACTCTTTGTTGCGGGGGATTCCAAGGGCTTCAGGCGGATAGACGGACATGACGGACACGTCGGCTCCTTGGCGCAGAGCCTGCCCGACTGCATAGTGAAAAATCGTGTGGGCGTCGTCGCACTCCATGATCGAGAACTCGTCGACCTCGACCGGCCGGCCCTGCCGAAACCAGCTGGTACGCACCACGGCAAAAATATCGTCCGGGATAGGACCATTCGTCAGCGCCAGCGTGGGACGCCTGGGCGGTCTAGGCGGTCTCGGTTCAGTCTTGGACTTAGACACCGGATCCCTCCAAAGCAGCCAAGAGGCTGCCCGAAGCAGCCCCAGAAACAGGTTAGGCAATTTAGGCAATATCCTCATCGTTGAAATTTAGAAGCGTTCCACGGCGCTCTAAGTATCGAGCTTGATCTTCAGTTGTGCTTTTTTCAAATTCTCTTTTAAGCACCTGTTCTTTGAATTTACTTAAAAGTTCGGCATATTTTGGATGTCCAGGTGTATAAGCAGTTTTGTTAATATCCCAGGCAACTCGTATAGTTTTACAGTCGCCGCAATAAGTTAAAGGTGATTCTCTGATTTCGGTTTTTAACTCTATTGGTTCAGCCGTGTAGTTCTGAAAACGTGGATCGGCATTAAACATACGCGCATACAAAGCTGCAAATTTTGAAACAAAAAATTTTTTATTGAAAGTAGAACTTAGTTCTTCCGTTAATCCGTATATTCCGTATTTATTTATTGCGTGCATAACGTCTTGTCCTTGGATATTACCATTATACGGTGCTCTCCAGTTTAATTCTTGAATATCCCCGTGCAACAATGCGTACGCTGTATAAGCAAAAAAGTGATAATACTGAGGTTTGGGTGAATAAGTTTTTCCTTTTCGTGTAGTTGTTTTAGTTTCACCAGTTTTCGGATCAATTTCTACTTTTGTTTTATCCGGGTGACTGCAACCATAGATTTGCTTTAACAGATCAAACATTATACCTTTTCGATATTTTATTGCGATTTCGTAGTCATTTTCTTCTTTAATAGCTTCTAAACATTGTTTAGGAAGATTATTTAGATCCTGCACATAATCAGGGTCATACCATTCGGACTCCATGCGAACACGTACAGTGTCCACAAACTTTTGTGGATAAGGCATAATGAATTTGTGTTTCGGGGGAAACACCAAAGAAGGCCCCAGACCGGGGCCTTTTTTAGTGCTGCTACACAGTAGCATAAAAAGACGGACCGTTTTAATTTTTTAATCCCAGAACGCGGCAGCCTCCTCCAAGGTCGACTTGGTTACCGGTTCCACGGGCAAAACCCTATTCACACGGGGGTCACCGGAAAACTCGGAATCGCTTGCGGCGCAAGGTGTTTGAGTTTTCCGGTGGCTTTCGGAAAAGTCCCCTTTCGGAAAAGTTCCTGGCTCGTTCTGCGTCTCATGCGTCTCATCCGCCGTATCCGCTACCGCACCAGGGTCAGGACTTTTCCGAAACTGGACTTTTCCGGTACCTTTCGGAAAACTCAAATCCCGCTCCAGGGCAGGAGTTTCGAGTTTTCCGGTGGATTTACCCGAGTCCCCCCGCGTGAGAGAGATAAATCCTGGAACTTTTTCTGCCTTGGCGCAGTAGTACGCAGGCGGCCTCCCCTTGAAGCTCACCCCCTTAGGTGGATCGCACCGCTGAATCAGCTTCTGCTGCTCCAGCTTCTGCAGCGCGTACTCGTTGGCACGCGCTAGGTGGCTGTCACTGAACGCCTCGTTGGCGCAGATGTCCTTGATCGACCAGGGGCGCTGTTCGCTCCGCAGAAGGTCCAGCACGGCCTGTACGTGCTGTGAGGGGCTCGTATAAGCCCCTTCACGGGCCTTCAGGTGCCTGATCTGGTACGTGAAGTCCTTGAGCAGCCGGAACGTCATCTCCACGCCTTCCCGGTCGTCCCTGGACTTCTCCACGGTCACGATCCGACTCATGGGCATCAGACCGCGCTCAACGACCTCTTGCTGGGTCGCCTTTCGCATGTTCCAGGTCTCGTCCACAGCAGCCCTGATTGCGCTGGTACCCCGGAATGTCCCATTCTTGGTGTTGTGGTGTATCACAATAATGCTGCACGCATCAAAGTCGATCCCGTTTCGCCTGGCAAGTTTTTTCAGCGGCAATGCAAACTCCCGCCGATTTTCCTCGTAAGGGTTCGAGTCGTTACACCCGTCCAAGCTGTCAATAACAATCAAGTCGTACTTGTACTTTTTCTGGATGCGACAAAACTTCCGGTACCACATCATGTCCCACTCGCCGATCACATCCACATTGGCCGTCACCCCCAACTGCATGAACTGGCGCCGAACAATCCTCTCGTTCTGATCGCCGTTAAGCCACAACACCTTTGACTGCGGAACAGCGACCATCCCACCAAAACAATCGAAAGGCTTGCCCTGGGACAGATGCTTTGCAATCGTCTGGCACATCGCGGTTTTACCCGTGCCACCATCAGCATGGATAAGCAAGGTCCAAGGCTTCGGCAACAAACCCGGAATCAGATACTCAAACGGCGTTGCTTCCAAATCTTTTACCGCCACTGGTGCAAGATTTTTACTCCGCTCATACGCCATATCAGCGTCGAGCATCTTGTCAATCGCTTGCGCCCCCTGGGTACGTCCAGCCTTCAAAGCCAGCACATGCTTGGCTTGATCTAGCAGCGCCGGATTATCAATCTCGTCTTCAAGTTTGTACGCCTGTTCCAGAACTTCCTTTCCATCCAAATAGGAAGTTTCCCAACGCTGAATCCTTTCCTGCTCAACAATATGCAGCGTCTGGCGCGACAAATCTCCAAAACGTTCACGCTTCGGGTCATATTCATCGGCCAAAAAGATCAGCGACCCCAACCCTTTGTTGTTGGGACGTCCAACCCGTTGCAAGATGTGCGGCCATTTCGACTCGCAAGGATTTCCGTGGGTCCATTCATCTTCAAACGCTGGATCTTCCGAACTCCAAGCCGCCCAAAGCATCAAACCCTTTTCATTGGGCAGTGCCTCGGCAATCATTGCCCCGATCGACCACCAGTAATCCTCAGTACCCCTACCAAGGTGCGGCAACACCGAAAGGCAGTCTTTGATTAACCAGAAAATTTCATCCTCAGTCCGATTACCAAAGTCCAGCCCCTTGCGGTTCTTGATGATTCCTTGCCTTGGAGCGTCCGTCTCCTTGGCCGCCCGCATTTCCGCCAGCAACCATTCCGGCGCATCCGGGATGCTTTCCATATCTCCCTGGAGCGCGTAGAAGCCCGCAGGAGCCTTCCCGTCGCTACTACCGGGGTATTGCCCCGCAATCAGCCCTTGCATCCCCCACAGGACCTCGTAGCCCTGTCCTGTGACCTTCCCGCTGATGCCCTTGACCTTGGAGCGCTGCTCCTCCGGCACCCGGAAGATGAATTTCGCGGCGTTTTTCTTGGTCGAGACAATTTTCGGCGCCCCAATCAGCGAGTCTCCCCACTTCTTCTGGAGCGTCGCCAGGTTTGCGTCCACGTCGAGAATCACGAGACCGCCACTGCGAATCCCGGTAAACAGGCCAACCGCCTTGAAGTCCTCCGACCGCTGTTCAATCAGCAGAGCAACGTCAGCCGGCGACAAAACCTTGTGGTGCGCCCCTTCATAAGGCGCCTTCCCGGTTGAAATGTCCCCGTGCTTCCCGAACACCCGCCCCTTGGCGTAGATCGGCGCATAGGCAAAGCCCACCGGAAGCTGCCTGACAAACGCCAGCAGCTCTTGAGTCTCATGAGACACGTGCTAAACTCCTACAGTGAAAGTACGTTCCGTTCCCAGGGTTGCTGCCCCTGGGACGTTTTTTCACTCTAGCCACACGGTCAACCGCGTGCTAATGTGTTACACGTTGCCGGAAACGGCGACCATCCAACCCGCTAAAAAGCACCATGGGATTTCTTTCAAAGCAAGCCTCAGCCGCAGTTACCAGCTCTGGTTCAGGCGGTGGCTACCTCCAACTTTCCAAACTTGCCGACGGCGGCTCGGTCCGCTTCGCCCTGCTCTCCGACGAACCCCTTGAGGGCTTCGAGGTCTGGGGCACCAGCGCCGGCGCCCCCCCCAAGCCCTTCCGCTTCCCCGAAGAGCCTACCCCCGAGGACGTTGCCGTGGAACTCGGCGACTTCGAGCCCCGCGAAGGCCGTGGCGGCCCTGGCACGGTTGATGTGAAGTTTTTCATCGCCGTCCCGGTTTACAACTACGAGTCCGGCAAGGTCCAAGTCCTGCAGATCACCCAGAAGTCCATCCTCAAGGAGATTGACCAAATCTCCCAAATGGAGGACTACGAGGACCTGCTTGCCTGGGACTTCACGATCAGCAAGAAGGGCTCGGGCCTTACCACTGAGTACACGGTCCGCCCTGTCCCCCGCAAGAAGGGCAGCCAAGAGCACATCGACGCTGCTTGGCTGGAGTCCAAGTTCGAAGGCTTCGACATTTCACGCCTGATGAACGGCGGTAACCCCTTCAAGGCGGTGTGAGATGCAGTTTGACTTACTCGGAAAGAACTGCGGAGACTGCATCTTTTGGCGTTGCTTTGATGAATCAAATCAGCGAGGCGAATGTCGTAGACATGCTCCGCATCCTGTGGATACACCGTCTTGTCGCTCTGATAGACCAGTCAGATTTGTCTCTCAATGGCCTGTGACTTTTGCCACCCATTGGTGCGGCGAGTGGGACTACAAAACACTTAGATAAACATTAACCATCCCCGGCACCAGCTCCCCCACGCGCTGGATAAGACCGGGGCTTCATACCTGGGGCAAAGCAGAGGCGTAATGAGCCTCGTACCCGCGTTGCCGAAACACGCTTTCCACTGCTGGGACCAAGCGGTGGGTGACAGAAAGCCTCTGTTTCAGGAAGGTTCCCATCGAGGAGAACGAGTGGCTCCAGCCTGTACGAGGTCACATTCACTCGTTCTAAACACGGCGCTTGTAAGTCCCCCATCCCTTTTTTCATGGTATATTCATAGTGGGACAAACTATTCAAATGCCTTCCAATACGCAAGACACCTTAGCTGGCCTAAGGAAATGGCGACTGGAACGCGACGACACAGGCCCCCACCGGGTCTACCGCGACGGCAAAGGCAACGTTTATACCTCTGTTACACACATCCTCAAAGAGACCAGCGACCAAACAGGGCTGGTACGTTGGCAGGAAAGGCTTGGCGCCGTAGAGGCCAACAATCAGCGGAATGTGGCTGCCACACGCGGCAACATGGCCCACTCACAGGCCGAGTATCTCCTAAAGACTGCCCAGCAGCTGGCACGCTCCACCGCCAACAAACGCAACGCCATTCACTGGGACGATCAAGCCCTGGCTCGTATCCCCCCGAAGATCACGCAGTGGGCTCTAACCAAGGTCCGCCCCAATGTTCCCCGTGTTGGCTGGAGCGCCTCCGGCTACGCACGTGGCCTCAGCGACTGGATCGCCGAGAACGTCACGGAAATCTTCGCCTCGGAATTTTCCATTCACCACCCCGCCGGCTTTGCTGGAACGTGTGACGGCCTGGTATGCCTCAAGGGC
>Ga0194125_10007370_pt1 | contig 15873 bp, 19 predicted proteins | sample TA2KigC250mmetaG_FD_148626 | JGI IMG/M metagenome (GOLD analysis project Ga0194125, IMG submission 148626) | Freshwater microbial communities from Lake Tanganyika, Tanzania - TA2015034 Kigoma Deep Cast 250m | ecosystem: Environmental > Aquatic > Freshwater > Lake | place: Tanzania: Lake... | reverse complement strand
TATCCCGAGGAAATAACCAAATCCAGAACCGTTACCAAATATAGAGATGTTACTAAATACCACGAAGTACCTACACAGGTGCTAAAAGAAAGAACAGTAACCAAATACGTGAAAATGTCAATCTGGGCCTATTTATTCAGATAAAGGGTAGCCATATTGACAAAGTCAAAAATCAAAGGTTAAAAACCAAAATGACAGATAAAAATGCAAAAATAGAACTTTAGATTACGGAGATTATGTAAAATTACAGCGATTGCTTCAGATTACAACGGTTAAGAATGAAAGATTAACAGGCGAAATTGACAGTTTGCCTTAAATACGGTAATATGGCTTTAAGGGTTAGATTATGGCTCAGAAAGCAAAGATAACTGTAGACTTAGGGGACGATGAGCTATACCGGGCAGTAAAAATTGCCGCTATCGAGCACAGAGCAAGCTTGCGTGAAGTAGTTATAGAAGCTCTGAAGGACTGGCTAAGACGACAGGAGGAACTCGAAGACCTGCGCGACTATCAGGAGACTAAAGGTGAGCCCACCAGACCTTTTAAGGAATTTCTGGCGGAGCTAAATGAGTGAGCTATAACCTCAAAATCAGTCGTACAGCTGAAAAGGAAATAGCTCGTCTTACTTCGAAAATTCGTCGCCAAATGGTTGAAAAGATACAATCCTTGGAGGATAATCCCTATTCACAGGATATAAAACAGCTAAAAGGCGAAAAGGATGCCTACCGAGTGGATAGCGGCAAATATCGCATATTGTTCCATTTAGACGACAAAGCTAAAGCGGTAACTATCTTCAGAGTTAAACACCGCCGCGATGTCTACCGGAATTTATAAGGAACAACTATAACTATAAATAAGGAGCGCTAATGAAAAAGGAGTTGATGGACATACTGGCCTGTCCGGTATGTAAGAGTTCGCTTAAACTCAATATCACCGAAGAGAAAGAGGGCGCGGTAGTTACCGGCTCTCTCTTCTGTAAAAAATGTAACCACAGCTACCCCATCACGGACAGCATCCCCAACCTGCTGCCGCCAAACCTTGAAAAGGCTTAGTAACCTTACCTGTCATTCCACACACATGTCATTGCGAGTCCCCCGATATATCAGGGGATGTGGCAATCTCGGTGACGGGAATACCGTGAGATTCTTCGCTACGCTCAGAATGACAAAAAAGCGAAGGGCTCCTCGCGATGGCAAAGGAATTTTGAGACCCTTCCACTTCACTTCGTTCAGGACTCAGGTCAGGGTGACAAGTAAAAGTCCAAACCTAAAAGGCTAATTATTCAGGGCTATAGGTCACGCAGCTTTGCGGAGACTCCCAGACCTGCACACTTGATAGCAACACGTCTCCAGAGAAACGACCTTTAAGCTGGTCATAAATGGCTACAGCGATATTTTCCGAAGACGGATTCAGTTTATCGAAGGGCGGCACATCATTAAGACAGGTGTGGTCAAACCGGGCAAGAACCTCCCCCAGATGACGCTTCAGCTCAGTAAAATCATACGCCAGGCCAATATCATTCAGTTTTGTCGCCTTCAAGCTAACTACCACCTTGAAACGATGACCGTGCACGTTCTCACATTTGCCACCATAATCCCTAAGATAATGAGCAGCATCGAAATGTCCTTCAACAGATACTTGATACATCTTGCCTCCTGTTCACAACTTCCTCAGCTTCAGCCCACCTGCATACACCAGCCACTTCGCCCAAATCATCCAACAGTTCTTTGATTCTTTTCCCGTTCACAGGATGAACCAGGTCGGGAGCGATTTCAGCCAGCGGCACAAGTACAAAAGCCCGCTCAGTCAGGCGCGCATGAGGTATAGTCAATTCCTCAGTACTGAAAACACTGTCGCCATAAAAAAGTATGTCAATATCAATAGTCCTGGGGGCGTTAGGAAAACTGGGTACCCTGCCCAGCTCAACTTCGATTTCCTTGGCCAAACGCAAAAGCTTATCAGGACTTAGCTCAGTAGAGATAAGGCACACAGCATTTAGAAAAAGGGGCTGGTCTCTATAGCCCACAGGCTCAGTCTGGTAAATTGATGACAGCTTTTCCACTACCACCTGTCGTGATAATAATTCCAATGCCCGAGCCAGGTTTTGCTTTCTGTCCCCCAGGTTTGAGCCAAGACCAAGATAGGCAGTTATCATTGCTAGCTCACGTGCTCCGAATAATTGCATCGCTCATGCGGCAAACGCGTATCATCTCCCTGACATCATGCACTCGAACCATATCTGCACCCTTAGCAATGCCGATGGCAACGCTGGCTGCTGTGCCCTCCACGCGCTGCTCCAGAGGCAAGTCCAGCACCAATCCAATCATAGATTTACGCGAAGTGCCAAGCAAAATGGGTCTCCCTAACACTTTAAGCTCATCCAATCGCCGCACCAACTCGAGATTCTGCTCCAAAGTCTTGCCAAAGCCGATGCCGGGGTCAACTATGATATTCTCCCAGGGTACACCTGCATCCAATGCCAGGTCTATAGACCTTTTCAGGTCAGAAATCACCGCGGGGACGATATTGCGTCGAGGCTTATCTCTTTGGTTGCTCATCAAGATTATAGACACACCTCTCTCCACCGCCAGTTCAGCCAATTTCGGCTCCTGCTTCAACCCCCATATATCATTTATCATGTGCGCTCCGGCATTGAGAGCCTGACGAGCTACTTCAAGCTTGTAAGTGTCAACGCTCAAAGGCACTGTTATCTCGTTCGCCAACCGCTCCAACACAGGTATCACCCGACGTAATTCTTCATCAACCGATATCGGTGCTGAGCCCGGCCGTGTGGATTCGCCGCCGACATCTATTATGTCAACACCATCAGCAACAAAACATCGCGCTTGAACCACAGCGGCACCAACGCTATTCAAACCATCGCCGGAAAAAGAATCAGGAGAAACGTTGACAACTCCCATCACATAGGTTCGCTCGCCCCAGCGGAAAGTGACATTCCCACATTGAGTAACACCCGATGAAGCTCCACCTTTAGCTTCCCGCCATTTCAACAACGAAGTTTGGCTCAACCTGCTAGTCATCAGACATTTATTCTACCACGCATGGCAATATATTATGTAGTTAATAGGCGAGATTCTTCCCGATAAATCGGGATGAAATCGGGATTCCCTCAGAATGACAGACGAAGGATTCACTAGGTAATTATACGCTATTCAAAGCTCACCAGAATATGTTAGAATTACTAACCAGCAAGCAATCAGGCCGAGTCAACACACCGCAAATCGGCTTAATTGAGAGGTGAGACAAATGGGAACTGAGCAAAAAATCACCGAACTGAACAAACTGAGAGAACAGGCTATGGCCGGTGGTGGCGCCCAGCGTATCGAAGCCCAACACAAGCGCGGAAAGCTGACAGCCAGAGAGCGGATTCAACTTCTCTTCGACCCCGGCACTTTTGAGGAGTTAGACCCATTTGCCCTCCATCGTTGCACCGATTTCGGGCTTGAAACGCAAAAGACGCTTGGCGATGCCGTAGTCACCGGGTATGGCAAAATCAATGGTCGAAATGCCTTCATTTTCTCTCAGGACTTCACAGTTTTCGGCGGCTCGTTGTCGAAAGTAGCTTCGGAAAAAATCTGCAAAGCTATGGACCTGGCAGCTAAAAATGGTGCCCCTGTAATCGGCCTGCTTGACTCAGGAGGCGCACGCATTCAGGAGGGGGTGGATAGCCTGGCAGCCTACGGTGATATCTTCATGCGTAATACCATTTACTCAGGCGTTGTGCCTCAGATTTCGGTAGTCATGGGACCTTGTGCTGGCGGCGCTGTTTACTCACCAGCCATAACCGACTTCATCTTTATGGTCAAAGAAACAGGACAAATGTACATTACCGGACCAGCGGTAATTAAGTCAGTGACCGGCGAAGAAGTCAGCCTTGAGGATTTGGGTGGTGCCATGACCCATGCTACCAAGAGCGGCAACTGCCACTTCGTCACCAACAATGACCAGCAATGTCTTGAGGCGATACGCCGCCTGCTGAGCTTTTTGCCTCAAAACAACATGGAAGAGACACCTTTCATAGATACTGGTGATGACCCCAACAGAATGGACGAACAACTTCTTCATGTCGTCCCCGACGACCCGAATAAAACCTATGATATGAAACAGGTCATATTAAAAATTGTGGACAACGGAGACTTCATGGAGGTACACGAGAACTTCGCCCGCAACCTTATAGTCGGCTTCGCCCGAATGGGTGGACAGAGCGTTGGAATAGTAGCCCAGCAACCGTCCATTTATGCCGGTGTAATTGATGTTGACGCCTCGGACAAAGGTGCCAGGTTCGTCCGTTTTTGTGATTGCTTCAACATCCCACTGGTTACCCTTGTTGACGTACCAGGATACATGCCAGGCACTGAGCAGGAATACAAAGGCATTATCCGACATGGTGCCAAGTTCCTTTATGCTTACGCCGAAGCCACCGTGCCCAAAATAAGCGTCATCACCCGAAAGGCTTATGGAGGAGCTTTTGTGGTCATGAGCAGTAAGAGCCTGCGCGGCGACATCAACTACGCCTGGCCAACAGCCGAGATCGCTGTAATGGGACCGGATGGTGCCGTGAACATCATCTTCAAAGACACCATAGATAAGTCAGAAAAGCCAGAAGAGACAAGGCAAAAATTGATTGCTGACTATAGAGAAAAATTTGCCAATCCGTATGTAGCTGCGAGCAAAGGATACCTTGACGATGTCATCGACCCTAGAACCACAAGACCCAAGGTGATTAAAGCCCTGGAGATACTCAGGAATAAAACTGATACCAATCCACCCAAGAAGCATGGCAATATCCCGCTTTAAGGGAGTAGTTGAAATGAAGGAAGCTGTAGTAGCTGCTATAGTAAGTGCAATCAACGCATACATCGAGCAGGAAGAACAGGCTAGAACTATATCTCCTAAAGTTACGCCTTATCCTGAAGTCAGCCCCTGGCGACTTTTCGGACGCCAGGAGTTAATGAGAGCCAGAACCCGCTGGCAGGTACGGAGAACCAACCGATAAGAAGTCAAGATATCCATTAGGTAAAAGGAGGCACGAATATGAGCCCAGACAAGGAGAGCAAAAAAAATCCGGTAAAAATAACCGACCTTACTCTGCGTGATGGACACCAGTCCTTATTTGCCACCCGCATGCGAACCATTGACATGGAACCCATTGCCCCGGAGATGAACAAGGCAGGTTTCTGGTCCATGGAAGTCTGGGGTGGTGCCACTTTTGATGTCATGACTCGATTCCTGAATGAAGACCCCTGGGAAAGAATCCGCATCTTGAAGAAGCTGATGCCCAATACCAAGCTCCAAATGCTCCTGCGCGGTCAGAACCTGGTCGGCTACCGCAATTACGCTGACGATGTAGTTACAGCCTTTTGCCACCATGCCGCTGACTGTGGCATTGACGTCTTCCGCGTTTTCGATGCTGTTAATGATGAACGCAACTTCATAACTGCCTTTAAGGCCATCAAGGATAAGGGCAAACATATCCAGGGTTCACTGTGCTACTCGCTAACAGAACGTACACTGGGTGGCCCTGTATATAACATCGATTATTTTGTAAAGAAAGCTCTCATTATCCAAGACATGGGGGCTGATAGCCTGTGCATCAAGGACATGGCCGGGCTTATTGCTCCCGATGACGCTTATGAGCTGATTAAAGCTCTGAAGCAAGCTCTGAAAATACCGGTGAACTTGCATAGCCACTTCACCAGCGGTATGGCTTATATGAGCTACTTGAAAGCCGCTGAAGCTGGCGTGGATTTTATAGATACCTGCATTGCCCCCTTCGCTTTGCGCACTGCACACCCGGCAGTAGAGCCAATTGTGGTTGCCCTGAGTGGCAGTCCCAGAGATACCGGGCTCAACCTAGAGCATCTGCTTAAATTAGGCGACTACTTCGAGTCCATTGCCCCAAAGTACCGACACCTTCTGGACACTACCAAGATATCAGTCATCGACACAGGCGTGCTATGGCACCAGATTCCGGGTGGCATGTTCAGCAATATGGTAGCCCAATTAAAAGAAGCCGATGCCATTGACCGCTTGCGTGAAGTCTATGCCGAACTTCCCAAAACCCGCAAAGAGTTGGGTTATCCACCTCTGGTTACCCCAACCAGCCAGATTGTTGGCGTTCAGGCAGTCCAAAATGTCCTCTTCGGCAGATATAAGATGGTGTCAAAAGAAGTCAAAGATTATGTATACGGCCTGTATGGCAAACCACCAGCTCCGATTGACAAAGAGGTGCAGAAGACAGTTCTTAAAGGTTATGAACGGGGAGAGAAACCTTTTACCGGCCGACCAGCTGATATTCTAGAGCCAGAACTGGAAAAAGCCAAAGAGGCCACAAAAGATATCGCCAAGGACATTGGCGATGTGCTTGTCTATGCCCTCTATCCCACCACCGGAATGCGCTTTCTAAAATGGAAGTACGGTCAAGAGACACCACCACCAGAAACCAAGCCCAAGACTTTGGAAGATGTGAAGCGAGAAGACGAGCTTATCGCCAAAGCTAAAGCGGGCAAATTAGTTGAGAAAGTAGAGGTGAAAGCGCCGATTAAGGGGCCTGCTGCCAGAACATTTAATGTCTTCATCGGCGATGAATTCTACAAGGTTGAAGTCGAGCCTACAGGCGGCACAGTTGCCTTTGCCGCTGCACCTGCCTATACTCCACCGCCACCTCCAACAGCGCCACCAACACCTAAGCCAGAAGCTCCCCCAGCACCGGTAGAGAAGAAGGAGGCACCTCCTGCCAAGGCAGCCGTCGCTGCTGGAGAAATCCCGGTGTCTGCCCCGATACCAGGTACGGTCATACGCTATCTGGTAAAAGAAGGAGATGAGGTCAAGGTAGGCACTGGCATAGTCATCCTGGAAGCTATGAAAATGGAAAATGAAATAGTTGCTCCGGCTGCTGGTAAAATAAAATCTATAAACTGCAAACCAGGGGATAAAGTAAGCGGCGGCGCTGTACTTGCTGTCATTGGTTAGGCTTTAATGGGGAAAACCCTCAGTGAGAAAATCCTAAGTGAGAAATCAGGAGTTGATGCCCGAGCCGGCGATATAGTTATCTCCCCGGTAGATTTAGTTTTTGTTCAAGACACGACCGGCCCCCTAACCATAAGACAATTTAGAGAAGTCAAACATGGTAGGCTGGCAAACCCCCGGCAAATCGCCATTTTTCTAGACCATGCTATCCCTAGCCCCAACCGACAGCTATCAAACGACCATCAATTTCTACGCCGATTCGCCGAAGAAACTGGCTGCCTGATTTTTGAAGGTGGCAGTGGGATATGTCATCAGTTGGTGGCGGAGATGTTCGCCAATCCAGGCGATATCATCGTAGGTGCTGATTCTCACACAGTAACCGCTGGCGGTTTGGGGGCATTCGCCACCGGTATGGGCTCCAGCGATATCGCCGTCGTCTTCGCCCTAGGCAAAACATGGTTCCGAGTACCAGCGAGCTTCAAGATTGAAGTTAGTGGCAAATTCCAGAAATGGGTTGGTGCTAAAGACCTTATCCTTCACCTGATTGGCGCACTCGGGGCCGATGGCGCCGCTTACAAAGCACTGGAATTCAATGGCGAAGCAGTAACCCACATGACTATCTCTCAACGTCTCACTATAGCCAACATGGCAGTGGAAGCCGGTGCCAAGGTCGGGCTTTTCCCTAGTGACAGCATTACCAAAAGATATTTGGCAGCTCAAGGGAGAGCCAACAAATACAGGGCCCTCCATCCCGATGCTGATGCTGACTATGAGCGCCTCATCGCCATCAATGCCGCCGAGCTGGAACCTATGGTAGCTATACCCCACACCGTTGATAATGTTGTCCCAGTTCACATACTCACCGGTACCAAGATTGACCAGGTATTCATCGGCACCTGTACCAACGGTCGCCTTGAAGATTTAGCTACAGCCGCTGTTATCCTCAAGAATAAGAAAAGCCACCCACATGTCAGACTGATTGTAGCTCCAGCATCCCGGCAGGTCTTGACCGCTGCTATGAAGGCTGGCTATATAGAAACTCTAATCGGCGCAGGAGCTACATTGCTGCCACCGGGATGCGCTGCCTGTCTCGGCGTTCACCAAGGCGTGCTCGGCGATAATGAAGCCTGTATATCCACAGCTAACCGCAATTTTAAAGGCCGCATGGGCAATCCAGAAGCCTCAATATACTTGGCTAGTCCAGCCACAGCCGCAGCTTCAGCGATTACCAGCGAAATTACCGACCCGAGAAAGATACTATGATGTCCGATGTAATCCTAAAAGGCAGAGCTTTCAAGTTCGGTGATGACATCTCTACCGACCTTATCATACCAGGCAAGTACTCACATTTGAGAAGCAACCTGCCCGAACTGGCTAAACACGTCATGGAGGATGCCGACCCAACATTTGCCAAGAAAGTGAAACCAAGTGACTTTATCATCGCTGGCAATAACTTTGGAATCGGTTCCAGCCGGGAACATGCTGCATTGGTCATCAAAATGGCTGGAGTGAACGCTATCCTGGCAAAATCAGTTGGCCGTATTTTTTTCCGAAATGCCATAAATCAAGGATTACCAGTCCTGATTTGTGATACCAATAAAATTGACGCCGGCGATGAAATAGAGGTAAATTTAACCAAGGGTGAAATCACCGATTCGACCAAGGGTATTAAGCTTAGCTTCAGCAAAATCCCAAAGGTGATGCTGGATATACTAAGCGAAGGCGGACTCATTCCCTACATAAACAAATACGGCGATTTCATCATCTGAATTTCGTAAAGGCGGAACGTATTGTGCCTTACAAAGTGACTCTTATCCCTGGCGATGGCACCGGCCCTGAGATTACCAAGGCAACCAAGAGGGTATTGGAAGCCACAGGCATTGAATTCGAGTGGGATACAGGAATAGTCGGCCAGAATGCCCAAGACAAGTTTGGCACTCCTCTACCTGAATCTGTCCTCAAATCCATAAAGAAAAACAAGCTGGCCCTCAAGGGGCCGGTAACTACGCCGTTTGGTACCGGCTTCAGGAGCGTGAATGTAGCTCTGCGACAAGGTCTAGACCTTTATGCCTGCCTCCGCCCCTGCAAAACCTATTCCGGTGTGCCTACGCCTTTTGATAATGTGGACATCGTGGTAGTTAGGGAAAACACGGAGGACCTGTACAGCGGAATCGAATTCGCTAAGGGAAGCCCTGAAGCCATCGAACTTATGGAACTGATTTCCAAAACCACAGAGACAAAGATAAAGCAGGATTCTGGCTTTAGCATAAAAATAATTTCCGAAACAGGTTCCCGGCGTATTATAAAATTTGCCTTTGAATATGCCCGCGCCAATAATCGAAAAAAAGTCAGCGCCGCCCACAAGGCCAATATCCTGAAGTTTTCCGATGGTATTTTCCTAGCTACCGCCCGCAAAGTGGCTAAGGAATACCCCGACATAGAATTCGAGGATATAGTGGTCGACGCTCTGTGTATGCGCCTCACCAGAAATCCCCAGCAGTATGATATCATTGTCTTGCCCAATCTCTACGGAGATATCGTATCTGACCTTTGCGCTGGCTTAGTTGGCGGCCTGGGTATTGCACCTGGAGCTAACATGGGCGATAATATAGCGGTTTTTGAGCCCACTCATGGCAGCGCTCCAAGGTATGCTGGCCAGAACAAAGTCAACCCAATGGCTATGATGCTCTCGGCAGTAATGATGCTTCGCCACCTCAACGAAATTGAAGCTGCAGATAGGCTGGAAAAAGCCATAGCTGATGTTATCGCTGAAGGCAAGCATGTCACCTACGACTTAAAGCTGGACCGGAATCAACCTGCAGCAACTACCTCACAGGTTGCTGATGCAGTGATTGATAAATTGAAAAAGCAAGGAGGGAAAAATGAGAAGCAAGGTTAGTGTTATCGGCGCGGGCAATGTGGGAGCTACCTTGGCCCAGCGTATCGCCGAAAAGGGATACGCGGATGTAGTAGTTATGGACATCATTGAAGGCTTACCTCAGGGTAAAGGCCTGGATATGCTTCAAACCGGGCCAATTACCAGCTCCGATGCCAGAGTCATCGGCACCAATTCCTATGAAGAAACTGCCAACTCTGATATCGTGGCCATCACCTCAGGGGTGCCGAGAAAGCCAGGGATGAGCCGCGATGACTTGGTATTGACCAACATGAATATTGTGAAATCGGTCACCGAACAGGTGGCGAAATACTCGCCGAAGTGCATCATTATCATGGTTGCCAATCCCCTAGACGCCATGACACAGTTGGCTCTTCACGTAAGCAAATTCCCCCGAAATCGTGTCTTCGGTCAATCAGGTATCTTAGATACATCTAGATTCAGGACTTTTCTAGCTCAGGAACTAAACGTCTCAGTTGAAGACATTTACGCCTGTGTGCTGGGCGGACATGGAGATACCATGGTGGCCATCCCAAGGCTAACCACTGTCGGCGGCATCCCTATAACTGAGCTTTTGCCTCAGGAGACTGTGAATAAGATTGTTGAACGGACGGTCAAAGGGGGTGGCGAAATAGTTGCCCTGCTGAAAACAGGAAGTGCTTTTTATGCCCCAGCAGCAGCTACCGCTCAAATGATAGAATCAATACTCCTGGACAAGAAGAGAATCCTGCCCTGCGCTGTCTATCTTGATGGTGAATACGGAATAAAAGGTGCAGTGGTTGGCGTCCCGGTAAAATTAGGCAGGAGCGGCGTTGAGCAGATAATCGAGCTAAAACTAACCGCAGAAGAGAGCGCCGCCCTTAAGAAATCAGCCGAGGCTGTACGGGAGCTCGCCAAAATAATGAAGCTGGAGTAGCCACCCATGCGGGATATTGACTGCAAACAGATAACCGAAACCGTATCCAATCTCTTCCAAGAGGCTTGCCTTCATCTCCCCAAAGATGTGCTCACAGCTCTCGAGCAGGCAAGAGAGAAAGAAGAATCTCCTGTGGCTAAAGACGTGTTATCTCAAATAATCGAGAACACTGAAATCTCCGCCAGGGAGAAAATTCCGCTATGCCAGGACACCGGTGCCGCGGTTGTCATCCTGGAATTAGGACAGGAAGTGCATATAACCGGCGGTGACCTCGAGACGGCTATAAACGAAGGAGTACGCCAGGGATATGAGAAGGGTTACTTACGCAAATCTATGGTGCGCCAGCCCTTCTCGGCCAGAGTCAACACCAAAGATAACACCCCAGCTATCATCCACACAGATATCGTCCCTGGTGACAAACTTAAAATCAGCGTGATACCCAAGGGCGGTGGCTCTGAAAACTGTTCTCGCCTTACAGTGATGCCTCCAGCAAAAGGACGACAGGGGATTATAGATTTTGTGGTAAACCTGGTTGATGAGTCCGGCAGCAACCCATGCCCACCAGTTATCGTCGGCCTCGGCATAGGCGGAACAACAGACAAAACGATGACAATAGCCAAAAAGGCGTTGCTGCGTAAGGTCGGCGAGCCAAATCCAGACCCGGAGGTCGCTGAGCTGGAGAGGGAAATTCTGAAACGTGTTAACAATCTAGGCATTGGACCAATGGGATATGGTGGCAGAACAACCGCTTTAGCAGTTCATGCTGAAGCTTTTCCAGCACACATCGCTAGCATGCCTGTCGCTGTTAACATCCAGTGCTGGTGTGCTCGCCACAAGGAGGCAGTCCTGTAATGAGCAAAAAACACGATATTATAGTCCTAGGCTCAGGTCTTGCCGGACTACGAGCTGCTATTGAAGCTGCCCGGCATCCAGAATTAGATGTTGCCATCGTCTCCAAAGTCCAGCTGATGCGTTCTCACTCGGTCTGTGCTGAAGGTGGCAGTGCAGCCGTCATGCAACCGAATGAAGGAGACAGTTTTGAGCTTCATGCCTGGGATACGGTCAGAGGTGCGGACTTCCTTTGTGACCAGGACGTGGTAAAACGCTTTGTTGAAGAGGCGCCCAAAGAAATTCTCCTACTAGAGCACTGGGGGATTCCCTGGTCACGGCGACCTGATAGCCGGATTGCTCAGCGGCCATTTGGCGGCCATAGCTATGACCGAGCAGTCTTCGCTGCCGATAAAACCGGCTTCGCCGAAATGCAAACTCTCTACGATACCTTACAAAAATATAACAACGTAAGCAGATACGATGAATGCTATGTTAGCTCCATCCTGACAAAAGACAACGTCTTTTGTGGTGTAACTGCGTGGGACCTGACCAGCGGTGAGTTCCTCTTCATTCAGGGCAAGGCTTTAATTATCGCCACTGGTGGTGCTTGTCGTATGTTTGGCTTCACCACTTACTCCCTTACCGCCACGGGCGATGGTCTAGCCATGGCTTATCGGGCTGGATTGCCCATCAAGGACCTGGAGTTTGTCCAATTTCACCCTACAGGTCTGGTACCCTCTGGCATCCTGATTACTGAGGCGGCACGAGGAGAAGGTGGCTACCTGCTCAATAATAAGAGCGAAAGATTTATGGAAAAATACGCTCCGTCTAAGATGGAAGTAGCTCCCCGAGACATTGTCTCCCGCTCCGAGATAACTGAAATCGAAGAAGGCAGAGGATTTCCCGGCCCCGAAGGCCTAGACTATGTTCACATTGACTTACGTCATCTCGGTGCAGCCAAAATCAACGAGCGACTTCCGATGATTCGTGAAGTCGCTATGAAGTTCAACTTCATCGACCCCATTTACGAGCCGATACCCGTTCGCCCAGCTGCTCATTACTTTATGGGTGGCGTGCATACCGACATCAACGGTGCTACCCCAATAGAAGGTATCTGGACAGCCGGAGAGGCTGCCTGTGTTTCACTCCACGGCGCAAATCGTCTCGGCTCCAACTCAACCACCGAATGTCTCGTCTGGGGGAAAATAACCGGAGATGAAGCCGCCAAGTATGCCTCCAAACAGAAAGCCATTCCTTCTCCACCAAAAGCTGCAACGCTAAAAGACGAAGAGGCTAGAGTCTTCAGACGGTTTAGCTCTGAGGGCAAGGAAAGCGCCTATGCTTTACGCAGAGAGCTACAAAAAACAATGGACAGCAAGGTAGGCGTCTTCCGTACTGGCCCAGAGTTGCAAGCTGCCCTCGATAAGATTTGTGACATAAAACAGCGTCTACCTGACATCAAGGTCAAAGACCGCGGGCACATATACAATACTGATTTGCTCAGCGCCCTAGAAGTTGACAACCTGCTTGACTTGGCTGAAATCATTATATCTGGAGCCTTGGCTCGCTCCGAATCTCGAGGAGGTCATTCCAGGCGAGATTTCCCAGCTAGAGACGATGTCAACTGGCTCAAACACACTCTGGCTTACTATACACCTAAAGGGCCACGACTCGATTATATTCCGGTAACCATCACCATGTGGCAGCCGGTAGAAAGGAAATATTAGGGAGGTTGATAATGAAACGAATACAGCCTCGACAGAATTATCTGGGAGCTACCGGTTGGCTATGGGCAGGTAACTACAAAATTGAACGTTACCTGTATATACTTCATCGAATAACCGGCCTGGGAATCCTGCTTTTCCTTCTGCTCCATTTGATTATGACAACCGTTTTCCGTATCCAGGGCCAAGATGTCTGGGAAGCCACAATGAGAATACTCCACAACCCGTGGTTTAAAATTGGCGAGTATCTGGTTGCCGTCGCCTTCGTCTACCATGGTTTGAACGGCTTAAGACTCATCATACAAGAACTGGGCTTTGCCTTAGGACGGCCTACCCCACCAATCTATCCATATCGCGATTCACTTCGCAAAAAGCGTCCCTGGACAATGCTCATCATAGCCATAATCGTGATTCTTGCCCTCGTCTTCTTTTATGACTTCATCGTAGGAGGCTGGTAATGCGCAATACATACTTATGGTTTGTACAACTAGTTACGGGCGTGTTAATAGCAGTTCTATTAAGCATACACATGGTACTGATGCACCTCGATGCTATCCTCGGCTTCTTCGGAATAAATGTCAATGACCCGACTTCGTGGCACTCAATGATACAGCGGTCTAATCAAGCTATATGGGCTAGCTTATACATAGCTTTATTAGTTGTTGTGCTCTATCACGCCCTTAACGGACTCAGAAACATCATCCTGGAACTGACACCCTCAGTCAGAACTGAGCGCATCGTCACCTGGGCTATCATAGTTTTCGGCATAATCGTCTTTGTCTGGAGCAGTTATGTACCAATCGCTCTGCTATACGCTTAGGAGGTATCATGGAGAAACATGAAACTGAACTAATAACATTCAAAGTCCAAAGATATGACCCGGAAAAGGACAATGAGCCTCATTTTCGAGAATTCACAGTGCCGTCTAGCCGAGGCATGACAGTGCTCGACGGCCTCATCTACATAAAAGAAAATTTGGATGGCAGCTTAGCTTTCCGCACCTCATGCCGCATGGCAATCTGCGGTTCCTGCGGCATGCTTATCAACAACTACCCCCATCTCGCCTGCCACACACAAATAGAAGAATTTCGCTCAAACACACTAACTATCAAACCACTGCCAAACCTGCCCATCATAAAAGACCTGGTAGTTGACCTGATTCCGTTTTTCGATACCCACAAAGCAATAAAGCCTTACATTCTTCGCCATGATGCTGAGGAAATGGAAAATCCAACCACCGAATTTGCTCAGTCACCTCAAGCACTAGAAACGCTCTTACAGTTCACCTACTGCGTAAAGTGCGGCATTTGTATCTCCGCCTGTCCCACATCAGCAAGTGACAAGCTCTTTGTTGGCCCACAAGCCTTGGCTCAGTGTTACCGCTACTGTGCTGACACCCGGGACGAAGGTGAACAGGAAAGATTCCCCATAGTGGACACCGACCACGGTGTCTGGCATTGTCATCTCGCCGGTGCCTGCTCAGAAGCCTGCCCCAAGGGATTAGACCCTGCTCTAGCTATTCAGTTGCTCAAGAGGCGAGTGGTATCCCGTGCTATAAGGCTCGGCAGAAAGCAGCAGCCTAGTTCAAAAGTGCCACCACCTACACAGACTAAACCAAAAGTTCCCTTCCCTGAATTCACCGTGAAGGGTGCTAAATAAGCCACTTCGGAGGATAAGATGAAACCGCTAAACATAAAGTCACCGCTTGATGAGAAAACCGTCGAGAAATTAAAAGCTGGTGACCAAGTTTTCATTACTGGCGTCATTTACACCGCCAGAGATGCTGCCCACAAACGCTTGGTTGAAGCTCTGGACAAAGGCGAAAAGCTGCCTCTCGACCTTACCAATCAAACCGTTTATTACATGGGACCATCTCCAGCCAAGCCAGGACAGGTTATCGGCTCAGCCGGACCGACAACCAGCGGGAGAATGGATAGCTATGCCCCTCGTCTCATGGCTGCCGGCCTTAAAGGAATGATTGGCAAAGGCAACCGAGCACAAGCAGTAAAAGATGCCATGAGAAAATACAAAGCGGTGTATTTCGCAGCCATAGGCGGCGCCGGAGCTCTGATCTCAAAGAGCATTAAAAAAGCCGAGGTAATAGCCTACGAAGAATTAGGAGCAGAAGCAATCCGCCGTCTGGAGGTGGAAAACTTTCCCGCCACTGTCATCAACGATATCTACGGCGGCGATTTGTACGAACAAGGCAAATCGAAGTATCAAGTTAAAGCATAAGCGAGACTTATCTCATTGCGGAACATTTTCATTTTCTGTCATTCTGAAGGAGCGAAGCGACTGAAGAATCTCTACTCAGGATAAAACTCCGCGACCGAAGAATCCTGTTAGAAAGCTTAGTAAGAGTAACTCTAGATTCTTCGCTACGCTCAGACTCGACTTTAACAGTTGAAAATTACCACCGAAGCTAGACCATCTACCCATCAAATACAATTTCAGCCTTCACAAGGCAAAATGTTGTGAGACGTTTTTTCAGAAATATATTGACATATCACCTATAA
>Ga0194125_10007368_pt1 | contig 15877 bp, 26 predicted proteins | sample TA2KigC250mmetaG_FD_148626 | JGI IMG/M metagenome (GOLD analysis project Ga0194125, IMG submission 148626) | Freshwater microbial communities from Lake Tanganyika, Tanzania - TA2015034 Kigoma Deep Cast 250m | ecosystem: Environmental > Aquatic > Freshwater > Lake | place: Tanzania: Lake... | reverse complement strand
AGTCATAAGTAAACGGGGGGCTGACTACCCCTCTTTTTTAATATATACTTTATCTTATAAAATTATGAATGAAACCACAGTCATGTAAAGCTAAAGGTAGAAACCTTCAGAAGTGGGTTAGAGAACAGATTATAGAAGAGCTTAATGTACATCCAGAAGATATTGAATCTAGATCTATGGGTGCTGGTGGAGAAGATCTTATTATGGCTAGAGCAGCCAGAGAAAAATTTCCTTTCAGTATAGAATGTAAGAACGTAGAAAAGTTAAATGTGTGGGAAGCATATGAACAAGCAAAGGCAAATGCTGGTACATATGAACCATTATTGGTTATAAAAAAGAATCATAAGAAGCCATTGGTAGTCATGGATGCTGAAAATTTTATTAAGATGATCAAAAGACTTGACAGCCAACAATCATCGTGATAGAATTCTTAAGTTCACATAAAAACGATGCCACTTTCTCAGGAGCAAGAAGCTAACCTTAAAAAATCAGTTAAGGGGAGTATTCAACATGCTATTGATAGGATTTTTGATCTTTATGATAATGGAAAGATTAAAGAAGCTGAATCAATTTCCAGAGAATTTGATATTTGGTTTCAGGAAGATTATGGTCAATATTATATTATGTGCCTAACTCCTCCAGACTAAATAACCCAATATCATTTTTATGTGACAATTAGAGCCGTGGGATCTGCCCTCTGAGAAGGGGGATGTGCGCTTTTCCTATACGGATGTAGAGTTCAATGTAAATTAATGCTTTTTAAATCATTTTCAATTCTTGCCGTTGCCATTTCGGGACTGGCACCCCTGCAGGCAAAGGCAGCGAGCGGATGTTCCCTCGCATCACATTATGGAGTCGGTGATGGATATCATGGGCAGACTACTGCAAATGGCGAAAGATACAATGCTTATGGAAAATCAACAGCACATAGATGGCTTCCTTTCGGAACCAGATTGCGTGTAACCAATCAAAGAACAGGTAAGTCTGTGATTGTGCGTGTGAATGATCGTGGTCCTTTCGTAGGCGGAAGAGACCTTGACTTGTCTTATGGTGCATTCTCTTCTATTGCTCACCCAGGTCAAGGAGTCGCCAGCGTCTGTTATGCAAGGGTTTGAATAACTGAATAAATATTGGGGAGTGCTGCAGACCTCCCCTTTATGTTTAACTTCGGTAAGAAGAAACCTGATATCAAACAATATGCTATAATAGGAATTGTATTATCATCTATTATTGCAGCACTCTCCCAATGCACAGGAGTATCTGAAAATGGACTATGGGACTTACTGGATGAAATTCAAAGAAAATATTTCCCACAAACTATTCTTAATGAGTTTATACTTAAAGATCCTGACAAACTAAACAGAAGAATTCCAAGAGACGTAGACAGAGCAGTAGATGATTATATTAGACAATCTGGATTAAAAGAATCTGGAGTAGACAAACCTCGTTACATGGACGAAATAAATGACGAAACTATGTGTTATACTGATGAATGTAGAGCACTTGCTCCTCCCATGAGACTCTGTGCTCCCTGGGTTGACGACTGCCCAAAGCAGTGATATAATCCTCCCATACTTGCGGGTATAGTTTAGGGGTAAAATGCCATCCTTCCAAGTTGGAGTCACCAGTTCGAATCTGGTTACCCGCTCTCTAAATAAGTGAATTATGAAAAAGAAAAAATTCAATGAATTGATACAAAAACCACTGAGGTTTCATCACCAAGATATACATGAGGAACTTGAAGAAATTAAAAGGATGATTACAGATGTTAAAGATCAGATGCAAAAATTGCAATACAATATTGGAATCACATCCATCACAAACTAAATGTTGTGGATGTGATAACTTAACGTCAATTAAAAATGAAACTATCACTGCTATTGATTTGACAAAAGTAGAAATAGTTAGTAATATACTAAAGAAGGAAAGCAAAGATGTCTTAACTAGAGAAGACCTTGCTTTTCAAGAATCAAGAAAAAATCGTAAAGTTAGAAAACTGGAGTTTGAAATTAGATGAGTTGGGAGACCCCAAAGTTATCAAAACCTGACATAGAGGTTATTACCCTAGCACTGGACGACTACATATATTATTCCAAACAAGATGGAATAGACGTTCAAGAAGCAGAAAAAATGTTGCTGAGGTTGAATGACCACTTGCAAAAATTTTAAATGAACAATCACACCTATGAGAATTGGGTGAAGATAAAAGAAATATTTGAAAAATCTGGTAACACAAACAACATGTTCTACAAGAGAGCATGTGAAATAATTAAGACAAAAGTAGATCCATTAGAAAAATTCTTAAATGGATAAAGAATTGGATGAACTAGTTAGTAGATCAGAAGTTCAGGAGATGATTGATGCTGCAATACGTAAACACAATCGTAATGCTTCGATTATTTCTATGTGTGTCGGTTGGGTCGTTCTTGCTTTATTTGCTGAGGGTCTCCTCAGACTCATAGGAGTTATCCCACCACTGATGCCATGGCTCAAAATCACTCTGAACTAATCTTTTTAGTTCCTTGGTTTGTTCTTATGGGTATTGCTATCTCCATGTTTGTTCAAGGATGGATGTTAATGAATGCTCACTATGGATATTCCAAAAATCCAAAGATAAAGCATCCAGAAATGAATGATGTTAAAGCAGGTGACAGTTTGATGAGTATAAAAATTTTAAGTGTTGACGACCTTGGGGATTCAGAGTATGATGACCTTTATAGAAGGATAGAGCAACAAAAGTTGCAAGAATTATTTGAAGAACCTTCTTCTTATGAGGATGACCCTGAATGATGACTTACACAGTAAAAGAGTTTCAAGATGATTTTGACAATCTTATGAATAGAGTAGAAGGTGGAGAACACATAGGTATTGTAAATGAAGAAGGAAGAACTGTAGTAATTATTCCAGTTGATGATGAACTGATAAAAATGTACACTGAATTGAATAACGAAGCACAATAACTTTAAGGGAGCATAGCTTAATGGTTAGAGCGGGCTCCTTATAAGGGCTTAGTCTGGGTTCAACTCCCAGTGTTCCCATTTGCTATTTGCAAATAGCAAATGCCAGTCTTGGGATGACTTTAAAAGCACCCTGGTCGGGAAGAAACCCCCTCAGTCATGGAGAGACTTTAAAAATACTGGTGGAGTCAATATGACCCCCTTTGGTTTCTTGCTTCCTTCAAGAGCAAGTGGTGCTGATGGGATCTTACTCCCGCCTGGTTTCCAGTTTCCAGTTAAAGAATTGGTGGCGAGCCTGAGTTACACAAGAGGAGTTGCATAAACTTCTCTTTTTTTGTATAATAAGATAAAGTATTTTTTAGTATGAAAATTTTAAGTAGTGCTAATTTTGCAACACTTCATAATGATGAAACTATATTTTATTCACATGTATTTGATTTGGATATAGTTTTTGATAAGATTAGTCAAAAAGAAAATGATGTTATATTAATTACTGGATGTGGAGATATTTCTATAGATAATTTTTGTGCACCAAGTAATGTCAAATATTGGTTTGCCCAGAATGCATTATCTAATGATCATAGGATTATACCTATTCCAATTGGCATGTGTAATGGATTTGAACATCACATTCCAGGACAAAGATCAATTGGGTGTGGAGGGACTTATGAATACTGTGATACTGTATCTCAGATATTAATTGATATGTTTCTAAATGATACTACAGTGCCAAATGATTTTATATATGCTAATTTCACTGTGGGTACAAACGAAGGATATAGATCAGTCATAAGAGATATTGCTTTAGAAAGTGAGTTTATTAATTATGAAGGACCAGAAGATGTTGGGTTTGTTTCTGGCGTTGGTAAGTATTTGGAGGATGATGGTCCCAAAAAGTATATTGAAAAACTTTTAAATCATGAGGCAATTTTGTGTCCTATTGGAGCTGGAATAGATACTCATAGATTGTGGGAAGCATTATATTGTAAAAGAATTCCTGTTACTATTAACTGCAATACTTTTAGGCATGAGAAAGTAAGTCAATCCCCACATCATGAAGGAGAGTTTTGGCATATTCCACCACTACAATATGAATATTCAATTTACACTAAACTTTATTCAAAATTACCTATAGTGGTTTTAAATAGTTATAGGGAATTATTTGATAGGAAACGTTTGGAAAGATTGATTCAGGAACAAAAGGAAAAGGAATTTGATACTCAATTATTAGATTTTAATTACTGGGAAAAAATGATTTTAGATTTGGAAAAAACTCTTTGACTATGAATAAATTATATTTCTACAACAACTATCACTATGGGGATTGTTTAGTATCCTTACATTTCTTAAATTATTTGACTAAAGTTAATGATGTTGAGTGTGAGTTTAGTTGCAAATCTGAATATCATGATCAGCTAAATGAATTGATTTCTTTGAATGATAAAGTTAGTTTGTCTGAACTGCCAAGAGAAAACTATGATTCATTAGATTTTAGGACACATTCTGGACCAAATCGTGCAATTAATCTTTGGTGCTGCCCATCATTAAGAAGAATGTGGGGAGAGGATGTAGAAAAATTTCCTGCATACTCTGATAAGTTTCCAACTATGTTAGACTTGGGAACAGTTTTGATTGAAATTTGGAGGTTTGTTTGTCAAACAAATGACTTAACATTTCCTTTTGAGAATAAAGATGATATTATTTTTGATGAAGAGATTTTACTTCAAGACACTTTAGATGCTGAGTATGATTTTCTTTTAGTGAATAGTTATTGCCATAGTGGGCAAATGAAAATTGCTCCTGATCAGCAAGATGATTTGTTTTTACAAGTGATAGATTTGTTGAAAGAACACAATAAAACATTTATAACCACGCATAAACTTTTAGATTATGAATGTACAACTGACTACAATCTTTCTTTAGTTGGTATTGGTCAGTTATCTAAAAGATGCAAAGTTCTTCTTGGAGTTCCAACTGCCCCTCTTTGGATGTCTCTAAATAAGTGGTCACTGCAAAATTGTATTAAATTTGTTAACTATACAAATGATATAGTTGCTTATGATTTTGGAGATAAAACAACTAACATTAATGATTTGGATGAATTGTACCAAGAAGTTTGTAATTTAATTAAACAAGTATGAAAGCAGCAGTATTAGTAGAAATTAATGCCCCTCTTGCAGTCAAAGAAGTAGAACTTACTGAACTGAAAGTTGGACAAGTATTAGTCAAAGTTCTCATGAGTGGATTGTGTGGAGCACAACTCCATGAGATTAGAGGGCATAAAGGAAATGCAAAGTTTCTTCCACACCTGATGGGTCATGAGGGTTGTGGAATAGTTGAAGATGTTGGACCTGGCGTTACCACAGTTAAGGTTGGTGATAAGGTGGTAATGCACTGGCGTCCTGGTTTTGGAATTGAAGCACCTTTCCCATCTTATGTCATGGATGGAAAAACTATGAGTAGTGGTAAGGTTACTACTTTAAGTGAATACTCTATTGTTTCTGAAAACAGATTGACTACAGTTCCTCAAGATACTCCACCAGAACTTTGTGCTATTCTTGGATGTGCTCTGACAACAGCTATGGGCATTATTGATAATGAAGTTGACTTGAAGTTTGGTGAAAGTGTTGCTGTTGTTGGTTGTGGTGGTGTTGGATTAAATTTGATTCAAGCAGCATCTATGAAGAGTGCATGTCCAATTTATGCTATTGATAATAATGTAGAAAAGAGAGAGTTGTGCTTTACTGCAGGGGCAACTACTTTTACTGATAGTGTAGAGAATATTGACAAGGTGGATATTATTATAGACACTACAGGAATTCCTGAAGTTATTACTAACTGTATTTCTAAATTATCAAATACAGGTAGAATGATTCTTGTTGGGCAACCTGCACCAGGAAAACTGGTTGAGGTTATGAATGCAGTTAATCTTTTTAATGGCATGGGTCAGAGTATCAAAGCAACTCAAGGAGGAAAAACAAATCCTCAAGAAGATATTCCAAGGTATGTAAAGATGTACCAAGAAGGAATTCTTGATGTGAAACAATTTGTGACACATTATTTTACATTAGATCAAATTAATGAAGCATTTGATTTGCTCAAAACAGGTAATGCTGGTAGAATTATGGTAAAACTTTCAGAGGAACAAGCATGAGAAAGAAGTGGACTAAAGAAGAATTAATTTCTTTTGAAAATCATATTGGTGATCTGTACCTTGATAATAAACTTCCATTTCTTTTTCACTTATCTGGTGGCAACGAAGATGAGTTGATTGAAATCTTTGATCAGATTGAAGATGGAGACTATGTAATTTCAAATCATAGAAATCATTACCATGCTCTTCTTCATGGTGTTCCTCCTGAAGTTGTTGAGGATAGAATCCTTAATGGTAGAAGCATGTTTATCTATGATAGAGAAAGAAACTTCTTTGTTTCTGCTATTATTGGTGGAACTCCTGCTATTGCTGCTGGTATTGCCTGGGCTCTTAAGAAGAAAGGATCTAAGAAAAAAGTCTGGTGTTTTATTGGTGATGGTACAGAAGATAATGGACACCTGTTTGAAGCAGTTAGATATGTTGATGGATGGGATCTTCCCTGTACTTTTGTAATTGAAAGTAATGATAGGTCCTGTGAAGCAAGTAATGCAGATCGTTGGGGTAAGAAGGGGCACCTTAAATGGGATTCTCCATCAGTCATCAAGTATCAGTATGAGTGCACGTACCCACACTGTCGTAAACCTGGAATGATTGACTTGTCTAAGGCAGTCAAGAAAACTGATGATGAATACTTTCCTCCACTTGAGGAGTTTGTGTACCCAGAGGTTGCTGAGAGTGACATTTCCTACAAGGATGCTATTGTCCAATCCATGACTGAACTTGGTGAAGCAGGAGCAGTGTTTATTGGATATAATGTTGCTTATGGTGATGCTATGGGAACTCTGAAGAATGTTCCTACAGAACAAAAACTTGAAACCCCAGTGGCAGAAAATCTAATGGCAGGTCTTGCTATTGGTATGTCATTTGAAGGATTTATTCCTGTTGTGTATTATGAACGTCATGACTTTATGGCTGTTGCTTCTGATGCAATCATCAATCATATTGATAAGATTGAAAGGATTTCTCATGGTGAATTTAAAGTTCCTGTGATTATTCGTGCTGTGACTGCAGATGCTGGTCCATTTTATTCTGGCATCACACACTCTCAAGACTTCACCAATCTGTTCAAGGCATCAGTAAGTTTTCCTGTGGTTGATCCTGTGACTGGCACAGATGTGCTCAAAGCAGTCAGAGGTGCCAAAGAAAGTGGAAGACCTATGATGTTGATTGAAAGAAAATCAAGGTATTGATGAAAAAGATACTTGTTGTTGGAGAGAGTTGTAGAGATGTATTTGTTTACTGCGATTCTTTTAGACTGTGCCCTGAAGCACCAGTACCAGTTTTAAACATTATAGATCAAAGAGAAAACCCAGGCATGGCTGGAAATGTTCGTAGGAACATAGAAAGTATATCTGGTAAAGTAGATATCTACACAAATCCTAATTGGTACGAATTAACTAAAACAAGATATGTTCATCAAGAAACAAATCATATGTTTTTTAGAGTTGATAGTACACAAAAAATAGAAAGAGTTGATACTAGTAAACTTGATTTTGATTATGATGCTGTTGTAATATCTGATTACAACAAAGGATTTTTAGAGCCAGAAGACATTAGTTTTATTTGTGATAATCATTCTAATGTTTTTATTGATACTAAAAAGACATTAGGAGATTGGGTTAGCAAAGCTAGGTTTATTAAAATTAATGATGTTGAATATAAAAACTCAAAGCAATTTCTGACTAAAGAGTTGTCTAATAAAATCATTCATACTATGGGTGGTTTGGGGTGTGAGTATCAAGGTAAAAGATACCCAACAAAGAAAGTAGAGGTCAAAGATTTATCAGGGGCAGGAGATACTTTTATATCTGCATTTGTTGTAAAGTTTTTGCAGACAGATGATGTTGGAGAAAGTATTAAGTTTGCCAATCAGTGTGCAGCAAAAGTTGTATCACAAAGAGGAGTTAGCGTGATATGAAAAATTTAAGTCATCAGTTCATATAAATGATTATTGTTACTGGTTCAAGAGGGTTCATAGGTAAAAATTTTCTAAAGAAAATAAATGAACCCATTATAGAAGTAGAACAAGATGATGCATATAAGTTTATTAGTGGATTTGATAAATGGGATCAAGTTTCCTTGATCCTTCATCAAGGAGCAATTTCTTCTACCACAGAAACTAATATTAGAACGCTTTATCATCATAATGTAGCATTCAGTTTATTTTTATTTGAGAAAGCAATTCAGTATCAAATTCCAATTAAGTATGCATCATCTGCTTCAGTCTATGGGAATACTAAAGGTCAGATTAATCCATTAAATTATTATGCAATTACAAAACTGCAAATGGATTATTATGTTCAGGACAATATTGATAAGTTTTCTTTAGTGCAAGGTTTTAGATACTTTAATGTCTATGGTGATGGTGAAGATGCTAAAGGTGATCAAGCAAGTCCAGTCAGTAAATTTACTAAACAAATTAAAGAGACAGGTAAACTAAAACTGTTTGAAGGCTCTGATAAATTTTTAAGAGATTTTGTTTGTGTGAATGATGTGGTAGATATTGTTTTGAATAACAATAGTCCTTCTGGAATTTATGATTTGGGAACAAGTAATCCAGTTAGTTTTCAGTATGTTGCTGAGTGTGTGTCTAAAAAGTATGATGGGGAAATAGAATATATTCCTTTTCCAGAGCATTTAAAAGGCAAGTATCAAGACTATACTTGTGCTAAAACAGAGTGGAGCAACTATAAATTTATGACAGTGGAAGAGTATTTGAAATGATTACAGTATGGGTAAATGGTTGTTTTGATATTTTACATCCAGGACACATAGAACTTTTTAAAGTTGCCAAGTCTTTGGGAGATAGATTGATTGTAGGTGTTGATGAAGATGAGAAGGTGAGTAAAGATAAAGGTCAAGATAGACCTATCAATACTTTGCATTTTCGTAAATCTATGTTAGAATCTATAAAGTATATTGATGTAGTCTTACCCTTTGGTAGTAAAATTGAACTAGAACAACTTATAGAACTGTATTCTCCAGACATACTTTTAGTTGGTGGTGATTGGAGAAATGGAGAAGTAGTTGGAAGACAGTTTGCTAAAGAAGTAAGATTTTTCAATCGTGTTGGTAATTATTCCACCACAGGTATTATATCCAAAATAAATAGTATTTTGTAATTATTAAAAGTATGGAAAACATGAAAGTAGTTGATGCAGAAAGTTCTCATCCTTATGTCAGTATTGTTAAGGAATCTCTTGAGAAATGTTCTGAATACAATAGTCAACTAATTCCTCTTGTATTAGACATGCATGGAATGTCTGGCAAGAAGTATAGGCATTTTATTAATAATGTAATTGCATCTATTCCTGATGCAAGATATTTAGAAGTTGGTTCTTGGAAAGGGTCTACTCTTTGCTCAGCAATCTTTAATAATAATGTAACTGCTTATGCAATTGATGATTGGAGCACTGATGGTGGTCCAAAAGAAGAGTTTACTTCAAATGTAGAAAAGTGTATTGAAGCTTCTAATGAAGATTTGGAAATTGATGTAAACTTTGAAGAGAATGATTATAGAAAAGTAGACTACACAAAGATTGGAAACTTTAATGTTTTCCTTTATGATGGACTGCATGAAGAACAGGATCAATATGATGGAGTTGTACTTCCATATGAAACATTAGATGATGTTTTTATTTTGGTTGTAGATGATTGGAATTGGAGTGGTCCAAGAGATGGGACTATGAAGGCAATACAAGAACTTAATTTAGAAGTTCTATATTCTGTTGAAATCGATTCATCTGAAACATACAATCAAGGAATTTCTTTTCAAGGTAGTGATTGGCATAATGGTTATTTTATTGGTGTTCTCAAAAAACCAAATTGATGAAGTACGTAGTTGATATTGATGGGACAATTTGCACTTCAGTTTTTGATGGAATTTATGAAGAAGCAACTCCCATACAATCCCACATAGACAAAATAAATAAGTTGTATGATGAAGGTCACCAGATCATTTATCTTACGGCTAGAGGCATGGGTAGGTATGGTAATAATGCTGCTCTTGCAAAAAGAATGTTTTATGAACTTACAAAAGACCAATTAGATAGTTGGGGATGTAAGTATCATAAACTAATGTTGGGCAAACCCTCAGGGGATTTTTATATTGACGACAAAGGAATTAATTCTGATGACTTCTTCAAAAGTTAAATTTGTCCCTAAGGGTTGGGGATTTGAAAAGTGGATTGTGAATACAAAAGATTACTGTGGTAAACTATTGTATTTTGCAAAAGGTAGAAAGTGCTCTTGGCACTATCATTTAATTAAAGATGAAACCTTTTATATTCAATCAGGTAAGATCTTGCTATTCTATGGTGAAGATGATGAGATTGAAACTGCACAAAAAAAGATTTTAAGAAGAGGAGATACTTTTCATGTTCCTGTAGGACTTAGACATAGAATGTATGCTTTAGAAGATACAGAACTGTTTGAGTTTTCTACACAACATTTTGAAGAGGACAGTATTAGAGTTATTAAGGGGGACTGATGATTAGTATTGTTACTGGAACATTAAACAGAGGACCTTTTCTTCAAGGTTTGATTGAGAATACAGTTGAAGCAAATGAAAAACTTGAACTTGTATTAGTAGATGGTGGTAGCACTGATGGAACTATTGAGTATATCAAAGAAGAAAATCATCCAAGAATTAAATTGATTGAGGTTGGAGGTAGAAGTTCTTACCCCCACTTTATGAATCTTGGAATTCAACATGCATCACATGAAATTGTTTGTCAGTGGAATGATGATGTTCTTCTTGCAAATGACTGGGAAGAAGTATTTTCGGAGATAGATGATGAGCATGATTTTTATCTATTCAACTGGAAATATGGAAATGTTTCTGATATGACTAATCCTGATTGGTTGTCTGGTAATGATCATAGTAATGATTGGTTTTTGACTAATGCAAAACCAGAACATAATATTGTCATGAACTATGGGTTGTATAAGAAGAAAATATTTAGAGAGATTGGAATGTATAATAGTGAGTATAGGTACTATGCTGCAGATGGAGACATGGCAGAGAGGGCTTATTACTTTGGGTATAAGGTAAAAGATTTAAGACATATTAAAGTTTGTTCATTAATTACAGATAAGGTTGCACAATATTTTTCTGATGATATGGAAATTTTGAATAAGAATGTTTCTTTATATCAAAACAAAATTCTCCCAACTAATATTGAAGTGTTAAAGTAATGGATAAGAAAAAAATTAATTTGGTTGGTGATTCATTCACACATTTAACTGGAGGAAACAAAGGTTATTCTGTAGCTGGAAAAGAATCCAAGTATATTCAGTGGGTTAAAGATGGTAGTGGTGACTCTATTTGTTATGTTGACAACACTTTGGAGCAAGCATTTCTTGATGAAGATAGAGGAATTCCAAAGTATGCTTGGTTACTTGAATCTAAATTTGTCACCCCACAGATTGTAGATTCTGTAAGATTAAATCCAGAAAGATATTTGGAAAAATTTGATATTATCTTCACTCACAATCAAGATTTGTTAAAGATAGATCCTAAATTTAAGTGGGTTCCTGCCCAAGGATTTTGGATTAAAGAACCTAAAGTTTATGAGAAATCAAAAATGATTTCTTTTATTACTTCAAATAAAAACTTTACTGAAGGTCATAGAAAAAGATTAGAGTGGGTTGAAAGAATAGGTGATCAAGTTGACCTCTATGGTAGAGGATTTAATGAGATTGCTACTAAAGAAGAAGGTCTTTGTGATTACATGTTTTCTGTGGTGATTGAGAATGGATTCTATGAATCTTATTTTACAGAGAAGATTATGGATTGCTTTGCTACTGGAACTATTCCAGTTTATTTGGGAACACCTGATATTGGAAACTTTTTTAACAAAGAAGGTATTGTTGATTTGACAGAAGAGTTTGACGTTTCTGAAGAAATTTACTATAGTAAGATTAATGCTATTAAAGATAATTTGGAAAGAGTTAAAGAAATGGAAGTCCTTGAAGACTTTATTTACAAAAATTATTTGGAGAACTGAATGAGCACATTAGTTTATATTGGTACTAATGAAGGATATGGTCTGGAAGAGTATGTAGATCTTTATGATAAAGTTTATGCTTTTGAGCCAGACCCAGAAATGTTTGGGACACTTGTGGATAAGTTCTCAGATAGAGATCATGTAGTTTTTGTCAATTCTGCATGTTCAGATACTGCTGGCATTAAGACACTTTATGTTACAGAAAACAGACATTCTACTTCTCTTTCTAATTTGTCTGACTATTCTTTAACTTATGGATTCTCTGGAGGTAAAGAAGCATTTAAAACTTTTGATGTTGATTGTGTCAATCTTTATGATTATCTTGTAGAGCATAAGATTGATTATATTGATACTCTGATCACTGATTGTCAAGGAAGTGATTTGTCTATTATCAAAACTATTAAATCTTATATTGACAATAAAAAAATTGGTGAATTGTTTTGCGAGACACATGGAACTTCTGTAGAACTTTATGCTGGTTTGAATAATCAATTTGATGGGTTTAAAGAAGTATTGTCTGAAAACTACGAAGTTCAAGATTTCTATCTTGATGGAAAGCTAATGTCAAAAGATGGTGAACCTTTTGTGGAATGGGATACTCACTGGGTGCTAAAGGATGCTGACATTTAATCAGTTAGGAAACCTTGGAAGATTAGGGAATCAAATGTTTCAGTATGCCTCTTTAAGAGGTATTGCTGCGAATAGAGGATTTGACTTTAGCATTCCTCCAGAACATATGTTTGGAAAAACTGACCCTAATGTAAAAAATTGTTCTACTAATATTCACACTGCTTTTGAACTTAAGCAATACAATCAAGGTCTTTCTAATAACAGAATGATTCAAGAATGTGGATATCATTTTGATGAAACCTTATTCAATACCTGTGATGATAATGTAGATCTCTATGGATACTTCCAGTCAGAGAAGTACTTTAAACATATTGAAGATGAGATTAGAAAAGATTTTACGTTTCATCAAGATGTGGTAGAATCTTGTAGAGAAATTCTTGACAATCAAGAAGTTATCTCTTTGCACATTAGAAGAAGTGATTACTTACATCTTCAGTCATTTCACCCAGTGCCACCAATTGAATACTATACTGAAGCATTAAAGAAACTTCCAAATCTTCCTGTGTTTATTTTTTCTGATGATCCTGAATGGTGTTCTATGAGAAGTGAATTTGATGCAGATAGATTTTTAATTTCAGAGTCAAATGATGCTGATTTTGATATGTGTCTTATGTCTATGTGTAAGTATCATATTATTGCTAATAGTTCTTTTAGTTGGTGGGGGGCATGGTTAGCAAAAAGCGAAAAAGTTATTGCTCCTAAAATTTGGTTTGGACCTTCTCTGATGGACCATGATACCTCAGATCTTTATTGTGATGGTTGGGAAACATTATGATTTTAACTGATTATTTTCATAAAACTTTGTGCATTAATCTTGATTCCAGATTGGATAGATGGGAAGAAGCACAGAAAGAATTTGCAAAACATGCATTTAATGTAGAAAAAGTTTCTGGTATTGAAGGTTCTAAAATGAATCTTGATTTCCCATCAGAGATTAAAGAAGGTGCAGTAGGTTGTGCATTGTCACAACTGTTTTGTATTAAGTATGCAAAGCAACTTGGACTTACTGATTTTCTTTTACTGGAAGATGACATTCAGTTTGATGAAAATGTAAACAAACTGTTTACACAGTATATTGAAGAGGTTCCATCTGACTGGGATATGTTATATCTTGGAGGACAACACTTCCATGGTATGAATCTTCAACAAGTATCTGAGCATGTTTATAAATGTGAGTATACATTAGCAGCACACTCAGTCGCATTTAAAAGCACAGTCTATGATAGATTTATTGGCAATTTAATTGATATTACCAAACCTTGTGATGTGCATTATGCAGAATCACATGCAGAAATCAACGCATATGTTATAATTCCTCATTTAACCTGGCAAAGGAATAGTTATTCTGATATTGAAAAAGCAAATGTGGATTATACATTCTTAAAACAACATAGATATCCACAGTGGGGTAGACCATAAATGAAAAGTTTAGTAACTGGTGGATGTGGATTTATTGGATCTAATCTTGTTAATAGATTAGTAGAAATAGGTCATGAAGTTATAGTTTTAGATAGAGTTGATTCAGTTCAAAAGAATAAGAAAGCTTTGTATTATCTTCAAGATCTTTCAGAAAGACATACTAAGTACTCTTATTTGTTTGAAGGTGTTGATAATGTTTTTCATTTAGCATCAGAAATTTCTATTCCATATTGTGTAGAATATCCAAATGAAAGTATGTCCAACAATACTCTTTCTACATTAAATGTTCTTGAATGTTGTAGAATTCATAATGTGAACAAGTTCATGTTTTCATCTACTTCTGCTGTTTATGGAAACACATTTTTTATTCCAAGTTTTGAAACTAATCAAGTTCACTGTTTGAATACTTATGCAATTTCAAAATACACTGGAGAACAACTCTGCAAAATGTATTATGAATTGTATGGTCTGAAGACAGTTATATTCAGATATTTTAATGTTTATGGAGAAGGTAATCCAAAGACAGGGCAGTATGCTCCAGTAATGTCTATATTTTCTCAACAAAAATTAAAGAAAGAACCTTTAACTATAATTGGAGATGGTCATCAGACAAGAGATTTTGTTCATGTCTCTGATGTGGTTCTTGCCAATATTCTTGCATCTCAAAAAGAAATGAAAACTTATGGTGAAGTTTATAATGTTGGGACAGGAGTAGGAACAGAGATTAAAGAAATTGCAAATCTTATTTCTTCATATCAAATTAGTGTTCCAGAAAGACCTGGAGAAGTTTTGCATTCCAGAGCGTCTATAGATAAAATTAAAAATGATTTAGCTTGGAATTATAGTATAAATGTTTTAGACTGGATTAAAAATAATGACTGATACATCAACAGTAAAAAAGAAACTTAAAGGCATAGGTCCAATTCTTTGGATTAATCTTGATACAGAAACTAACAGACAAGAACACATGCAATCTTTGTTTCAAGAATATGACATTCCCAATACAAGGATTTCTGCTATTGATGCAAGGGGAAATAATGATGTTAGTGATTTATTAGTAGGCAAGTTTCCAGAACTGATTACTCAAGGTGAACTTGGATGTACTATGTCGCACCTTAAAGCAATCAAATATTTTTATGAACAAACAAATTTAGATTATATTATTATATGTGAAGATGATATTGTATTTGATACAGTCCCTTATTGGCCTTTTACTTGGGGTGGATTTATGTCTTATGCTCCATATGATTGGGATGTATTACAATGTGCAATTACCAGCACCAAAAATCTTAGGGCAAACTTACACCCAAGATTGATTAATGATTTTTGTGCTGCATTTTATGTGATTACAAGACACCATGCAGAAAAAATTCTTAAGTTACATGTAAGAGGGGATAAGTTTAGATTAGATCAAAAGCTTAAACCAAGAGCTACATCAGAAGAAATCATCTACAATACAGGTAGAACATATTCTATGCCACTGTTTACTTATAGATATGACTTTGACTCTGGCATTCATCAAGATCATATAGAAATATTCCACAAAAATAATGTTGAAGGTGTTCTTAATTTTTGGAAGAATAGACCACCAGAGATGGGAACAGCACAACTATTAGATTATGACTTCTATGGATTCTGGGAACCTTTGATAGGTTGACAATATTTTTTAATTATGTTACAATTAAAATTCCATTAAGTAAATCTTAAGG
>Ga0194125_10007367_pt1 | contig 15880 bp, 16 predicted proteins | sample TA2KigC250mmetaG_FD_148626 | JGI IMG/M metagenome (GOLD analysis project Ga0194125, IMG submission 148626) | Freshwater microbial communities from Lake Tanganyika, Tanzania - TA2015034 Kigoma Deep Cast 250m | ecosystem: Environmental > Aquatic > Freshwater > Lake | place: Tanzania: Lake... | reverse complement strand
CCCGGGTCATGGCGTTGAAGGACTCGGCCAGCTCCCCCAGTTCGTCCCGGGAGGTCACCGGGATGTCCCCTGCCAAGGCGGCCTCCTGGGTCACCTGCCGGGTGCCCTCGGCCAGGGAAGAGATCTGGCGGCGCATGCCCAGGGAGAGCGAGAAGCTGAGAATCGCCCCCAGGAAGGCCGCGGCGCCCCCCACCCCGAAGATCACCAGTTTTAAGCCGCGCAGGGTGGCGTCCATTTCCTTGCGGTTCACCCCCACCACGATGAGGTTTTCCCAGGGCTTGACGTCTTCTTCCTCCAGGGGCAGGTAGAACAGGGTATAGTCCTGGTCGCCCAGTTTCAGGCTCTGGACCCGGGTCGGCGGGGGGGAGCCGGCTGCGGCCAGCTCTTTGCTCCGCCGAATTTCGTTCAACGCGGTTTCCGTGAGATTCTTGAAAGAATTGACCACTAGGCGGTTGGCAAAGAAGAGGGCCACTTCGGCCCCAGGCCGGGACAGGGATTCCACAAAGCCCCGGTCCACCAGGAGGCCGGTGAGGATCACCCCCACCACCTTGTCCTCGGAAAAAATGGGGGTGGAGGCGCTGAGCACGATGGAATCCTTCCATTGGGTCATGCGCACCGCGTCTTTGCCCTTGAGCGCCGCCCGCACCAGGGGATTGCTGGAAATGTTCACCCCGATAGCTTCGGGGTCGTGGGCCCGGGCCAGGATTATTCCCTTTCGGTCGGTGATGGTGAGAACATGGAGGCCGGTGGCCTTCATCATGGGAAGGGCGAGGCGGCGCAGACTGTCGGCGTCCCCCGCGGCCAGGAGTTCGGCGTAGCTGGGGTTGTCCGCCAGCAGGCTGGCGGCCTGGGCCACCCGCTGGATTTTGCCCAGGTATTCCGCCAGCACCAGGCGAGCCGTCAGTTCCACCCGTTCGCCGTGCCACTCCAGAATCTGCCTGGTAGCCAGATATTGCATCACCAGGAGCAGCCCCACCAGGGCCGCCACCAGGGACAGCAGGTTGACCCCCAAAAGCTTGCCGCCGACTTTACTCTTCATCATTTTTAAAAGATAGCATATTTTAAGGGCTCAGGGAATCAGGCCACACCGTCGGTTAGTGTATTTTGAATTTGGGAAATTAAAAAGCGGCCCGGAGGCCGCTAGAAATTAAGCTGTTAAAGAGGGGTTAAAATTTAGGGCCAAGTTTGCCGAGGTTGGCGGTAAGGACTGGAATAGGGATTTATTTGGTAAGGGTTAACAGTCCCCATTTGGCCGGTATAAGGGTTAACATTGCCGCGTGTGCTATAATTATTAAAAGGGTTGCCGTCGGGTATTGTGCGATGGTGAGGCTGGATATAAGTTCCATCCCGGCGCAAATAGGGGTTGACCTGGGCGTCCCGGCCATAATATTGGGCTTGAGCAAAGGCAGGGAGCAAAACCAATAATGCTAAAATCATAAGGAGGCTAAACCGCTTCATTTGGGTTCACTCCTTTCAACAGGGCTAGGCTATGATAGGACATATTTTTTACAAAATCAAGAATTTTATTAGTGAAATGTATCATATCATCTGTGAATAATTTCTTGACATATAGGCAAAAACGTCTATGTTAAAAACAATAATCAATAATTTCTTGCACAATCAAGCTAACCTCCTGATATGCCGATGACGGAAGTGAAAAAATTATAACACTACCGGGGCAAGGAGGACGTATATGTGTACGCATCTTCGATTCGATCTCAGAAAAGCCACTCAAGCTATCAATTTCCTGGCCATAAAAAATCATGGGGAAATAGACAAAATAAAGGTGGTTAAGCTCATATATTTTGCAGATAGATATCATTTGCGAAAATATGGCCGCCCAATCACAAATGATGAATATTGGGCAATGGAATGGGGACCAGTAAATTCTAATGTAAAAGATATAGCCGACATGAGTGGATTTTTGGGTGATATGGAGAGAGAATATGCCTCTCAATATATCGAATCACTAAACCAAAATATAATTAAATCTATTCAAAAAGTTAATAATAAAGTTTTTTCGCAAACAGATATAGAGGCACTTTCTTGGGCATGGGAGACTTTTGGGCATCTCGATGGTTCCACTCTTGCCAAAATTTCCCATCATTATCCCGAATGGATGAAGTTTAAAAATATTATAGAGTCAAAATCACAATCCAGGGTACGTATGAATTATGAGGATTTTCTTGAAGACCCGGGGGAGGGGTTTGAAAAGTGCTGTGACCTATCTCCTGAAGAAAAAGAAGACAGGCTAGATATACTTTATGAGCTTGATAGAATTAGTGCTTATAGGTAAGTATTTTGATAGACATTTCGCCAGAAGCCCTAGGGAATTGGCTAAGGGCAACCATAAAGGCGGGGTCGGTCTATAAGTTCTCAGAAGAGACATTTTCATCAACTGATCCCCATTTTTTTATCGTACTAAATCCTACCCCAAAAACCGATCCCTTTATTGCTCTGGTAGTCGCATCTTCTCAGATTGAAAAAGTTCGCAGAAGAAACAATCACCTACCTCAAGAAACTTTGGTAAGAATTAATCCAGATCAATATGCTGATTTTACGGTTCCCTCTATTGTCAATGGAAATCAGGTATACCAACGAACTATCGGAGAACTTGAAATAAAAATGAAAAGGGGAGAACTCGAAATCAAAGCCGAAATGGACATGGCTCTAATTAAAAGGATAAGAACCGCAGTAAATCTTAGCCCTATGGTTGAAGAAGAAGTCAAAGATATATTCTTGGTCTGTTAATCAATTAACGCCGCAATTTCCTCCAAGTTCCAAAGATGATCTGAAACCCGCCCTCCATCACCGGGGCCATCTGTGGATCAACTAGCCTTGGACTCAACGGCGCGGGGGTTTATCCCAGCAACAAGCCGAGGATCAGGCGGTAGAAGGGCATGAGGATCATGGACATCACTCCAGTGTAAAACAGGAGGAGGATGAGCACAAAGCCCACCGGCTCCAAATAAGCGTAAAGGCGGGCCAGGTTCCGGGGTAGCAGAATGGCCAGGATATGAGAGCCGTCCAGGGGCGGGATGGGGATGAGATTGAACAGGGCCAGGAAGATGTTGATGGAGCAGCCGTAGAAGGCCAGAAAGGTCACACCCGGGTTGCCCGGAAACAGGCGCAAAAGAAAGGCGAAAACCGCGGCCAGGGCCAGATTGCTCAAGGGGCCGGAGGCGCTGACGGTGATTTCCCCCCAGCGGTAATTACGGTAATTAAGGGGATTAACCGGCACCGGCTTGGCCCAGCCGAACAGGATCTTGGAACCGCTGAACAACAGGATCAGGGGCAGGAGCACCGTGCCGATGGGGTCAATGTGGGGCGCCGGGTTCAGGGTAATGCGGCCCAGCATCTTGGCCGTGGGGTCGCCGTTCAACAGGGCCACGTAGCCGTGGGCCATCTCGTGGATAATCACGGAAAAGAGCAGCACCACCGCCATGAGGGCCGCTTCCATTAGATAGGGCAGGTTCAACGCGGGCATGGAATATGGAGTTCCCAGATTAAGGGGCTGGCTTGGGCAAAATCCAGCCGGTAGATTTTTAAATTACCGATTTTAATGGCTTGGCGCACCCGGGACAAGGGGATTTCCAGAAAATTGGCCAGGATGACCCGCATCACCACCTCGTGAGTGACCACCAGGACCCGGGTTTCTTCGGCTTCCTCCACAAGCCCTTTAAACCAGGGCAAAGCCCGGTCCTGCACTTCCTGAAGAGTTTCACGGCCCGGAAGGGTTAGACGGTCGGGGCATTCCCGCCAGGTCTGCCATTCCTGGGGATATATCCGGGCGATGTCCTGGGGCCGCAGGCCATCCCAGGGGCCATGGGCCATCTCCCGGATGGCGGCGATCTGCTCTATCTTCAGACCGCGGTCCCCTACCAGAAACTTAGCGGTTTCCAGACACCGCTGATAAGGGCTGGAATAAGCCCGGTCATACTTGAAATCATCCAGAATTTTATTGAGCCTAGTTAAGTCCGCATAGGCCGACGGATCCAGGGGTTCGTCCACGATGTTGCTGTACCGGCCCGCGGCATTGGCGACGCTGAAACCATGGCGCAAGAGGTCGATTACTAACGGTTTTCGGAGATTGATGGATGACATTCTATAATCTAAAAATGGGGTCATAAGGAAGTCTTAAGTTTTTGGCTAAAAGCGGGGGCTGGCGTTGCGCACCTTAAATTAATATATTGTCAATCTTAATTGAATCAAATCCAAGACTTATCTGAGGGTAACTTAGTTTTTTTACCGAAAACCGAAAACCAAAAACCGTGTTAAACCTCCCGGAGCAAGGCCTCCCCGGCCTGGCGCAAGCGCTGCAAGCCCTCGGGGGAGGTGGATTCCATATAGAAACGCACCACCGGTTCGGTGCCTGAAGGGCGGAAACAGACCCAGCCGCCGTCTTCCAGAAGATATTTGTGGCCATCTATAGTCACGTGGCCGGTGACCTTTAAACCGGCAAAGGTGGCCGGCGCGGTTTTAAGACGCTCCAGCAGGCGTTCCTTAGCCTCCGGCGGCAGGGCCAGGTTGATGCGGCGGTTGATCACCGGCCCCACTTTGGCAAAGAGTTCTTTCAGAAGCTGGGGGAGGCCCTTGCCTTTCCGGGCCACCATCTCCGCCACCAGCAGGCAGGCCAGGATGCCGTCTTTTTCCGGCAGGTGGTTTTTCATGGAAAAACCTTCGCTCTCCTCCCCCACCATGAGAGCCTGGCCGTTAATGATATACTCTCCCAGGTGTTTGAAGCCCACCCGGGTCTCATAGACCGGCCGCCGGTGATGGGCCGCCACCCGGTCGATGAGGTGGGTGGTGGCCACGCTCCGGGCCACGCCCCCCTCCCAGCCCCGGGTCTCGATGAGATAGTCCAGGAGCAGGGCCAGGATCTCGTTGGCTTCATGGTAGTCGCCGGCGGCGTCCATGATCCCGAAGCGGTCGGCGTCGGCGTCCACCGCCAGGCCCAGGTGGGCGCCGGTGGCGGTTATTTTTTCAGACAGGGCCATTAGAAATTCCCCGGAAGGTTCGGGCCGGTGGCCGCCGAAATAGGGGTCCCGGTAATTGTGCAGGGCTTCCACCGCCACCCCGGCCGCGGCCAGGAATTCGTCGAGATAGCCCTTGCCGGCGCCGTACATGACGTCCGTCACCACCTTCAGCCCGGACCGGCGCAGTACCTCGACATCCACTAATTCCTGGAGGTGCTTTAAATAGTCTTCTCGAGGATCGAAATCCATGACCAAGCCCTGTGTCCGGGCGGCGGCCAGGGGCAACCGCTTCACTTCCTGAGCCGACAGGCGCCCAATCAAGCTTTCAATCTCATTGGTGATGGGGGTGGGGGCCGGGCCGCCCCGGGCGGGGGAGAACTTGACGCCGTTCCATTCCGGGGGGTTGTGGGACGCGGTGATATTAATGCCGCCACCGTGGCGGCCCTGAATGATGGCAAAGCTCACCACCGGCGTGGGCGTAGCCCGGGAGGTGAAATAGGAGGGGACGGAGTTTCCGGCCATGACCTCCGCGGCCGCGGCGGCAAAAGCCTCGGATAGGAACCGGGTGTCGTAGCCGATGACTACTCCCTGCCCCGCCAACCCTTCCTGTTTCAGATAATCCGCAATCCCCTGGCAGACCAGGCGGGCGTTGGGGAAGGTGAATTCCTCCGCCAGAATGCCCCGCCATCCAGAGGTGCCAAACTTGATGTGAGCCATGGTCTGTCCTTGGTTTGCGGGGGGGAGGGCCCGGGGCTTCCACAGGCGGGACGCCGGTGCCACTGCCCTCCCCCCCTACCACCCAAACCCAACCCCCATAAGGGGCCGGGGAAGGCGGGGCCATTGGCCCCGCCTTCCCCGGCCTCACTAACACCCCTTAAGGGACTGGGGGTGGGGGGAGGGGGAGGAGGTAAGGGGTAGTGCCCTTTGCCCCCTCCCACGAATATTAAGTACCCAGATCGTAAGATGCCAGATATTTTTCCTGTTCCGGGGTAAGATGGTCGATTTCCACCCCCATGGCCTGGAGCTTCAGGCGGGCGATCTCTTTATCGATCTCCTCCGGCACCGGATAGACCTGCTTCTGAAACTTGTCATGGTTCTTGGAAATGAATTCCGTGGCCAGGGCCTGGTTGGCAAAGCTCATATCCATGACGGCCGAGGGGTGCCCTTCCGCCGCGGCCAGGTTCACCAGCCGCCCTTCCGCCAGCAGATAGAGGCACTTGCCGTTCTTCAGGGTGTACTCTTCCACGGAATCCCGGATTCGCCGCTTGCGGGTGATGAGGCGCTCCAGGGCCGGGATGTCGATTTCCACGTTAAAGTGGCCGGAGTTGGACAGAATGGCGCCGTCTTTCATCACCTGGAAATGCTCTTCCCGGATAACGTTGATGTCGCCGGTCAAGGTGCAGAAGACATCGCCGATCGGCGCGGCCTGGGCCATGGGCAGCACCTCGTAGCCATCCATCAGGGCTTCCAGGGCCTTCAAGGGGTTCACTTCGGTGATGACCACCCGGGCTCCCAGACCCCGGGCCCGCATGGCCACGCCCCGGCCGCACCAGCCATAGCCGGCCACCACGAAGATGCTGCCGGACATGAGCCGGTTGGTGGCCCGGAGGATGCCGTCGATGGTGCTCTGGCCGGTGCCGTAACGGTTGTCGAAGAGGTATTTGGTGGTGGCGTCGTTCACCGCGATCATAGGGTAGCGCAGCACCCCGTCTTTGGCCATGGCCTTGAGGCGGATAACTCCGGTGGTGGTTTCTTCGGTGCCCCCCAGGATTTCCGGGATGAGTTCCTGGCGCTTGGTATGGACCGTGAAAACCAGGTCGGCGCCGTCATCCATGGTGACCTGGGGCTTCACGTCCAGGGCCTGGTGGATGTGGCGGTAGTAGGTGTCGCTGTCTTCGCCCTTAATGGCAAAGGTGGGAATTTCCTCATATTTGGCCAGGAATGAAGCCACATCGTCCTGGGTGCTCAAGGGATTGGAGGCGCAGAGGTGCACCAGGGCGCCTCCGGCCTTCAGGGTTGCCGCCAGCACCGCGGTCTCGGTGGTGACGTGAAGACACGCGGCCAGGCGCAGCCCCTTTAAGGGCTTTTCCCGTTCGAACCGTTCCCGGATGGCGTTGAGCACCGGCATGTCCCGGCGGGCCCATTCCACCCGGAGGCGGCCCTTGTCGGCCAAATTAAGGTCTTTTACGTGATATTCCATGAGATCCTCTTGGAGAATTAATATTCAGACTTAGAAAACATTATCTCGTTCCCAAGCTCAATTTGGGAACGAGATGAACTAAAAACTGAAAACTGAAAACTATTGTTACAGGCCAGCCTTTTCCCGCAACACATCCACCTTATTGGTGTACTCCCAGGTGAAGTCCGGGTCGGTGCGGCCGAAGTGACCGTAAGCCGCGGTCTTTTTGAAAAAGGGGCGCTGCATGTCCAGATACTGGATCATGGCTGCGGGTTTGAAGCTGAAGGTGCTCTTGATGATATCCAGGAGCTTGTCGTCGGGAATCCGACCCGTATCATAAGTGTAAACCATAATGGATAGAGGGTCGGGAAGCCCGATGGAATAGGCCACCTGGACTTCGCACCGTTCGGCCAAACCCGCGGCCACCACGTTTTTAGCCACGTGGCGCAGCATATAAGAAGTGGTGCGGTCCACTTTTGTAGGATCTTTGCCCGAGAAGGCGCCGCCGCCGTGGTAGCCCCGGCCGCCATAGGTGTCCACGATAATCTTGCGGCCGGTCATGCCGCAGTCGGCTAGGGGCCCGCCCACTACGAAACGGCCGGTGGTGTTGATCAGGAACTGGGTGTTAGCCTCCAGGAGGCTGGCCGGGATGGTCTTCTTGATGACCTCTTCCACGATGGCTTCCCGGAGGTCTTTGTACTTGACTTCCGGGTTGTGCTGAGCCGCAATGACCACAGTGTGAACGGAGGTGGGCTTGCCGTCGATGTAGCGCACCGTCACCTGGGTCTTGCCGTCGGGGCGGAGCCAGGGCAGCGTGCCGTCCTTGCGGACCTTGGCCAGACGCTCGGCCAGCCGGTGGGCGTACCAGATGGGCATGGGCATAAGATTTTCGGTGGAATCGGAGGCATAGCCGAACATCAGGCCCTGGTCCCCGGCGCCCTGTTCGGGCGAGAGGCCCCGGCCTTCCACGCCCTGGGCGATGTCCGGAGACTGGCGGTCGATGGAGGTGAGGACCGCGCAGGTTTCCCAGTCAAAACCCATGGAAGAATCGCAGTACCCAATCTCTTTGATGGTCTGCCGGACAATTTCGGGATAGTCGATGCGCGCCGTGGTGGTGATCTCTCCGGCGATGAGGGCCAGCCCGGTGGTGACCAGGGTTTCGCAGGCCACCCGGGCATATTTGTCTTGGGCGATGATGGCGTCCAGAATGGCGTCGGAAATCTGGTCTGCCACCTTATCCGGATGCCCCTCGGTTACTGACTCCGAGGTGAAAAAAAATTCTTTGGCCATCCTGAAAGGACTCCTTTGGAAAAAAATTCACGCCGGGAAGGTTTCGGCTGATAAACCTTTTAATTTTAACTGCGGCGGGCGAAAAAAGACAAGGGTTTTTCCGTGGCGTCCGCGTCTTTCAAGCGATTTTGGCCGTCCACCAGAACCACCTTGGGCTTGTGGGACCGCAGTTCCGCAGCGGTGTAAGAGGCGTAGGTGGTGATGATAATCAAATCTCCGGGCGCGCCTTTGCGGGCCGCGGCGCCGTTTAAGCACACCACCCCGCTGCCGGCCTCGCCTTCGATGCTGTAGGTCTCAAAGCGTTCGCCGTTGGAAACGTTGTAGATGTGGACCATTTCATAGGGCAGGATATCCGCGGCCCGCAACAGGTCGGAGTCCACGGTGAGGGACCCTTCGTAGTGGAGGTTCGCCTCCGTAACGGTGGCGCGGTGGATTTTGGACTTCATCATTACACGCAGCATGTGTAGCGGGCCTCCGGTATCGAAGCGTTATCGATGAGCCTGGTGTCGCCCACCCATACGGCCAGGGCCAGACGGGCTTCCCCCTGAAGGGTTTCCACTTCTTCCAGGGTTTCGGGGTGCACCAGGGCCAGGTAGTCGATGCGGGTGTGGGGGACCCGGGGGATGATTTTCCGAACCAACTCCAGGATTTTTTCCCCTGATTTTTCTCCGGCCGCGGCCAGCTTCTGGGCCCCCTTCAGGGCGTAGGACAGCGACAGGGCCGCGGCCCGTTCCTCCGGGCTCAAATAGGTGTTGCGAGAACTCATGGCCAGACCGTCAGGCTCCCGGACGATGGGGCAGCCCACAATACCAATAGGCAAATTGAGGTCCGCGGTCAGGCGCCGGATGACCATGAGCTGCTGGTAATCCTTTTCCCCGAAGATGGCGGCGTGGGGCTGAACCAGATTGAAGAGTTTCAGCACCACCGTGGCCACCCCCCGGAAGTGCCCCGGCCGTGAAGCGCCGCACAGGCCCTGGGAGAGCTTCTCCACCTCCACGTAAGTCTGATACCCTTCCGGGTACATCTGCTCCGGAGTGGGGGTGAAGAGTACGTCCACCCCTTTCTCCCGGGCCAGGGCCGCGTCCCGGTCCAGGTCCCGGGGGTAGCGCTGCAAATCTTCCGTCGGCCCGAACTGGGCCGGGTTGACGAAGAGGCTCACCACCAGCCGGTCCCCTAGGGTGCGGCCGTGCTCCATGAGGGACAGATGGCCCTGGTGGAAAAAGCCCATGGTGGGGACCAAAACGATTTTCCGGCCTTCCTCCCGCCACCTCAGGGCCAGGTCCTGCATTTCCTTGGAATTGCTGACAATTTCCATAAAAAAACCCCAGACTGATGCTCTGGGGGTTGGCCTCACGGTCCCGCCGAGTCTCAGTCCGCCTCATGCCGGATCCAAGCTCTGGGTGTAACTTTGTTCTATTATCCTCCTATATGGGAAAATGTCAATATTTTGTTGGGCTGTGGCGTTTTTTTACACCATCTTTTTGGCCCCGGGGACCGCAAAAAGTTAGCGGGGAAATAAGCTGTCTAACTTCTTCACCAGGTTCAGGTCGCCTTCCACCGTGTACTTGCCGGTAAAATAGGCCCAGGCGCCGCTCTGCTCGCCCCGGGAGATGGCCAGCCAGACTTCGGGGGTGGTCTTGATGATCACATCGGGGTTCTCCGCTGCACCTTCATGGAAGCTGGCCCGCTGATTCTCGATGCATAGATGGGCGGTGAAGTTCTCGCTGCCGTGCACCTCAAACTGATAGGTGGCTGTCAGGCCAGCCGCGGCATTGGGATCGAGGTCCTGGGGCATGCCTTCCAGAAGTTCCCTCATGGTGGTGACGCTCCAACGAGTGACCGGCGTCACCGCCTCAACTGGAGTTACCTTAGGGGTCTCCTTCTGGCGCGCCATGAGCTCCTGAAGCCAGGCCTGTCTGGCCTCCGAGTCTAGCCCTCCCTGGGAGCGGGTCTGGCCTACATAGGCCTCAAAACTCTCGTAAAGCCCCAGTTTCTCCCAGTGCGCGTGGTCGGCCTTCATGAAGCCCTGGTTCTCCTTGACCAGGTGACCCATAAAAAGCCAGAAGGCCAGGTCCTGATCCGTGGCCGGGTAGCGCCAGCCTTCTTTTAACGCCCGGAATAGGTCCTGGGCCAGGTGCGCGGCCCGGGCCTCCACCGCCTGCCGGCCCAGGAATTCACCAGGGCCAATGGCAATAGCGGTAAGGTGACCCACCGGGAAAGCCCCGAAGGCCGCCAGCATCCTGCCCAGGTATTGCGCCACCGTGGTTTCTCCCTGGCCGGCCGAGACACTCACGGCCAAGCCGGGTTTCCAGGTGCCCCGGGGCCGGTGGCCGTAGGACAAAGAGCGGTCCAGGAAGGTCTTGGTCTGGCCGGTGACGTTGTAAAAATACACCGGCGAGGCCAGGATAATCGCGTCGGCCGCCAGGACCCTGGCCAGGATGCTTTTATGGTCGTCTCTGATCCAACAGCCTCCCTTTTCCAGGCAGAAGCCACAACCAGCGCAGTACTCGATGTGATGCTGGTTCAAGAAGATTTCTTCCAACCCCACTCCCTCCGCCTCGAAACCCTCTTTAAGCATGGCAAGCATCAGAGAGGTGTTGCCGAAACTTTGGTGGGGAGAGCCGTTGACTGCGACTACCCGATAGCTGGCCGACATGGCGTTTGCCTCCTGCTCTATTCCTAAAATTGCGAAGCTCAACCAGGCGCCGCCCAGGGCCACGCTACAGAGGCCCGCCAGGGTTGCCAGGCATTTCCAGGCAAACCTGGCCAGCCCGAAGCCAGCGCGGCGCCGGTGGCTATAATATCTTCTAGGGAGATTCTTCAATTCCATTCCCTTCACGATGACCGCCTTCGACCAGGAAGGTTATGGAAGCAGGCTGGCATAACTTAAACGAATTCCAGGGCCGGCTCGTCGTTTTTCCGGGCCGTGATTTCCCCGATGACCCAGGCCGGTTCATTGAGCCCCTGGAGGCGCAGCAGCACGTCGGCCACCAGGTCCCGGTCCACCACCAGCACCAGGCCCATGCCGTTGTTGAAGGTGCGCAGCATCTCGTCCTCGGGGATGTTGCCTTTCTCCTGAATAAACCGGAAGATGGGGGGCGCGGTCCAGGAACCCCGGTGGATCACTGCCCGGCAGGATTTGGGGAGGATGCGGGGAACGTTGCCCGTGAGGCCGCCGCCGGTGATATGGCTGATGCCGCTTAAGGGAAAGTCCCGCAACAGGTTGAGGACGGTTTCGGCATAAATGCGGGTGGGAATGAGGAGTTCCTCCCCCAGGAGGCCGCCCAGCTCCGGGATCTCATCGGTGACCAGGTACCCTTGGCGCTCGAACAAGACTTTGCGCACCAGGGAATAGCCATTGGAGTGGAGGCCGCTGGAAGCCACCCCGATGAGGCGATGGCCCACCGCGATGTCCGAGCCGTCGATGATATGGTCCCGCTCCACCACTCCCACCACGAAGCCCGCCAGGTCGTAGTCCCCAGGCTGGTAAATGCCGGGCATCTCCGCGGTTTCGCCGCCGATCAGGGAGCAGCGAGCCAGGCGGCAGCCCTGGGCAATCCCCTCGATGATCCGGGTGGCGGTGTCCTCCGCAAGGCGCCCCATGGCCAGATAATCCAGAAAGAACAAGGGCGCGGCGCCGTGGACGATGATGTCATTGGCGCACATGGCCACCAGGTCGATGCCAATGGTGTCATGGCGGTCCATGAGGATGGCGATCTTGATTTTGGTGCCCACCCCGTCGGTGGCGGACACCAGCACCGGGTCGCGGTATTTCTGCACGTTGAGGTGGAACATCCCCCCGAACCCGCCGATCTCCCCCAGCACCCCGGTTCGATGGGTGGCCTTCACCAAAGGCTTGATCTTCTGGATGAAGGCCTCGGCTTTGTCAATATCCACCCCCGCGTCTTTGTAAGTGATGGTCTCGGCCATATCCTTTGTCCTCCCCCAAGGACAGATGCAGTTTTCGGTTTTCCGTTTTCGGTAAATCGGAGTCAGGAACTGTTTTCATCTCTACATATAACAAACAGCCTGCCCGAGTCTGGCATCTTGAGTCTTCAGTTATTGCAAATAATGTTGGGTTTAGGGAGCATTAATGCCAAAACGCAAAAACTAAATACCGAAAACCGAAAACTATTCTTTCTCCCCCTCCCCCTCCCCTTCCTGACGCATGCATTCGGTGCATAGGGGCGGCAGGTCTTTCCCTTCAGGGGCCACCCAGGGATGGCCGCAGGCACCGCACTGAATCTGGACCGCGTTTAAGCGGTAGTCCCCCCCCTCGATGCGAATGGCCTTCCCGTGAACCAGGGCGTCGGCCACCGCCCGGTGGGCCCGGGCCAGCATCCGGGTCACGGTGGGGCGGGAGACCTGCATGCGTTTGGCCACCTCTTCCTGGGTCAGTTCCAGAAAATCAGCCAGGCGCATGGCCTCCAGTTCGTCCACCGAGATCACCGTTTGCTGCAAGCCCCGCAGCGGGATGCCCTGAGGTTTGAAAAAGGTTATTCCCGGCTCCATCTCCACCCAACGGCATTTACGAGGTCGGCCCATTTTCCTGCACCCTGATGAAAATTAAGTTATGAAAAATTAACTTTATTTGCTTATTACATTATATAAACCGCCTGACTGTCAAGAATAAACCTGGAAATCCGCTCCCGGACCACCTCCGTCGTTGACGAACCGGCAAAATCAGCTTATTTTTACAGGGGGCAGGTTTTGGGTTTCAGGTTTCAGGTTTTAGGTTTTAGGTTTTAGGTTTTAGGTTTTAGGTTTTAGGGCAGCATTCCTGAGTCAAAGAATCATTATAATTCCTATTCCCTATTCCCTGACCTGAAACCTGTAAAGGAGATTGTGTGTCCATCCAGAAATACCAGGAGCACGTGGAGGAATGCGCTCGCGTTATTGCCCCCCGGCTGGGAGCACTGCCGGAGTGGGGCGTCATCCTGGGCACCGGCCAGCGATTGCTGGCCCAGCACCTGGAAGATGGCGGCTATCTTCCCTATGAGGAACTGCCCCATTTTCCCCGGGCCACCAGCCCCAGCCACCAGGGACGCTTCCACTGGGGCCGCCTGGCAGGAAAGCCCGTGGTGCTGTGCCATGGCCGGCTTCACGGCTACGAAGGATATTCCCTGCTTCAGGCCACTTTCACAGTGCGGGTGATGACCGCGTTGGGGATCAAGACCCTGGCCCTCACCAACGCCGCGGGGGGCCTCAACCCCTATTTCAAGACCGGGGAGTTGATGCTCATCTGCGACCACATCAACTTCATGGCCGATAACCCCCTGGTGGGGGAAAACGTGGACGCCTGGGGACCCCGGTTTCCGGATATGAGCCGGGTTTACGATCATGAGCTGATGGACCTGGCTGAAGACGTGGCCCGGCGCCGGGGGATCGTCCTGAGGAAGGGGGTCTATGTGGGGGTCAAGGGGCCCAGCCTGGAGACGCCGGCAGAGACCCGGCTGCTCCGGATTATCGGCGCCGACGCGGTGGGCATGTCCACCGTCCCCGAGGCCATCTGCGCGGTGCACGCCGGAATTAAGGTGCTGGGGATTTCCATCCTCAGCAACGTGAACCTTCCCGACGCCATGGCCCCCATCTCCCTGGAGGAGATCATCGCCACCGTGGCCCGGGCCGAGCCTCGCCTGGCGGAACTTCTCCTGGGAGTGATCGCAGAAACCCCGGCCTCAGGAACGCGGTAACTCCAAAGGCGCCAAATTCAGGCAGTTGGCGCTCTTGGGCGTTCCCGGCGTAGCCAAGGGAATAAGAAATTGATAGGTTTAGAGCGCGAAATGGATTGGCGCAGGATAAAAGAATAAAAGCGGTCAGCCGCCAGTTTTGACCGCTGACCTTGGATCATAGCTTTAAAGAAGGTGCGCCGGGGGCACCTACATTATTTCTTTTTCCTGGGCCGTTTGGCCTTTTTCTCAGCCTTGGCGGGAGTGGGCGGCGGTGGAACGGGGGCTTCCGGCATCGCCGCAGCCGGAGCCGGCCTTGCCGCGGGTTCAGTGACAGCCGCACCGGCTTCGATGATATACACCCGCTGCTCCCGGGAGAGATTAATCAGAGACTGGCCGCATTGGACGCAAACCGACGCATAGAGGGGGTTCTTCCCTTGGCACCCGGGGCACTTAATCCACAACCCCATCGCTGTCCTCCTGGGTTTTCCCATACCATTAGCAGAACCAAGCTCATTCTTCAAGAGATTTATCCCCGGTTGGGGCGTGATGACCATTTCCCAGGAAATTTTACGGCTTGGTATCAAATAGGCGCGCTAGCGGGAAATTCAAATCCTCATTGACCTTACAAAATCCAAAGGAATAACCGCCAATGAAAACGTCCATGAGAAAAGTGGTGATCAGCACCGACCAGGCTCCGGCCCCCAGCGGGGCCTATACCCAGGCTCTGGTCGCAGGGCCTCTGGTCTTCGTCTCCGGTCAGATTCCACTAGACGCCCAGGGCCGGATGGTCCAAGGGGATATCCTGGACCAGACGGTGCAGGTAATCAACAATATCAAGGCCATCCTGGCCGCGGCGGACTGCAGCTTGAAGGACGTGGTCAAAACCACCGTATATTTGGCCGATATGGCCGATTTCCCGGAGTTCAACCGGGTGTACGCTGAGTTCTTCCCCACCCATCCCCCGGCCCGCACCGCCATCCAGGCCGCGGCCCTGCCTCGGGGAGTGTCCATCGAAATGGACGCCATTGCCGTCAGGAAGGGGTAAGCGGCCGGGCCTGTCCGCCAAATAATAGGGCGTGCCGCGCCCGCCCTTAATGGCTACTTATAACGCCAAGTCGCATTCAATCGGTGGCGCCGGCTTTCCAGCCGGTGCAGCGCCGACTAAAGCCGGCGGCTATAGAAAAATAGCTTTTTGAATGCACCTTGGGGTAAAGTCAGTGAAAATCGATATAGTCCTTTTCTGTAGTAAAAGTAGCTATCTGGTTCAAGCCGCAACACCGGAACTCCGCTTCCAGGTGTTCAAAAAAGAGCTCCGTCCGGACTGACTGGGGGGGGACTTCCACCCAGGTCCCACATTCCCGGCATTGAGCCAGAAACCGGCCTGACTCCATTCTAGTCTTTACCCGCGGTTTTTCCATGGGCCCTCTTTCCAGGCGTATCTGTGGCACCCTGGGCGTCTTGGTGAGAAATAATATCACACCGGGGCGCCAAGGTTTCGGGGCTCAGGGAAAAAATATCGCCAATAATCTAGATTTACTTAAATCCTGGGTTATGATAGGGATTTATACGGGTTTATTAATACTAAACCCCACTGCCCACTACCACTGATCACTGATCACTGACCACTGATTACTAACACTACAACGTTAATTACCCGGCTGCTTCAGTACAACTCTTTGTATTTATTGTCATTATGAGCGAAGCGAAGAATCTAGACCCTTCGCCTACGGCTCAGGGTGACAAAACTGATTGTCAGTAATATC